>Ga0181578_10002671_pt1 | contig 16591 bp, 12 predicted proteins | sample 071ome_21_FD_148659 | JGI IMG/M metagenome (GOLD analysis project Ga0181578, IMG submission 148659) | Coastal salt marsh microbial communities from the Groves Creek Marsh, Skidaway Island, Georgia - 071401CT metaG (spades assembly) | ecosystem: Environmental > Aquatic > Marine > Intertidal zone... | reverse complement strand
GGCAATGGCTCTCCAGCCACCTAGCCTTCTAGCCCTCTAGCTTTTTTTATCATGCAAAACGGTCTCTACGCCAAATTCCACACTTCCAAAGGCGCCATCACGGTCGCCCTTCACTTCCAACAAACTCCCATGACGGTGGGCAACTTCGTAGCCCTAGCTAAGGGTACCATGCCTAACAACGCCAAGGCGGAAGGACAGCCCTACTACGACGGTCTGAACTTCCACCGCGTGATTTCAGACTTCATGATTCAAGGCGGCTGCCCTCAGGGCCGCGGCACGGGGGGGCCAGGCTACCAGTTCCCCGATGAGATTGTGGACGGTTTGAACCACGACGGTCCTGGTGTTTTGTCCATGGCCAACGCAGGTCCGGGTACCAACGGTTCCCAGTTCTTCATCACGCACGTGGAGACGTCGTGGTTGGATGGCAAGCACACGGTGTTTGGCAAGGTGACGGAGGGTCAAGATGTCGTGGATGCCATCGCGCAGAACGACCAACTGGAGCGCGTTGAAATCATTGCGGTTGGCCCCGAAGCGGAAGCATTTGACGCGAAGGCCGCTTTTGATGCCGGCATGGTTTCGGTCAAGAAAGCCCAGGAGGAAGCCGCTAAGAAGGCGGAAGAAGCGCTTAAGTCGCTTACCGATGGCATGACGAAGACGTCTTCCGGCCTCTACTACCGCATGGACGTGGCTGGTGCGGGCCCCAAGCCCAAGGCGGGCCAAAACGTCAGCGTGCACTACACCGGTATGCTCACCGACGGTTCCATCTTTGACAGCTCCGTACAGCGCGGTCAGCCCATCGCCATTCCCATCGGGGTGGGTCGCGTGATCGCTGGCTGGGACGAGGGAATCATGCTCTTGAACGAAGGTGGCAAGGCGCGGTTGGTCATTCCTTCGCATTTGGGCTACGGCGCGCAGGGTGCTGGAGGCGTGATTCCGCCAAACGCCACCCTCATCTTCGACGTCGAACTCGTCAAAGTCGGCTAAGCATGGAATGGGTCGGTTGGGCAGCTGCCATCCTCACGACGGTCTCCTTTGTCCCTCAGGCGGTCAAGGTGATCCGAACACGTGACACCGCCTCCATCAGCCTCTGGATGTACATCCTCTTTACGACCGGCATCGCCTGCTGGCTCGCCTACGGCCTCCTCATCGGCGACGTCCCCATGACGGCCGCCAATGCCATTACCCTCATCCTCGCCACCATCATTTTGGTGACGAAGGTGCGGAATGGGTGAGGGCTGGGAGCTAATGGGCCATGTCGCTGGCAGGTGTGCTACGTTCTTATGAATGAACGAGCCCTATTAGAGTTTTTCTCTGGCTTGGTAGTCAACCCAATCAACGTCTATGTAATCCGTTGAAGGCTTCCCATTGCTTGTGGTGTAAATACCTAAATATGTCCCAGTGTAGGATTCACTCAGCAGGAGATCAGAGTCTGTGGTCATTACTAGAGTAAAGTCAGAGCCCTCCGTTGCGTAGAAGTATGAATATCCTTCCTCATTCGAGATTACTTTAAGTCTGATTTGTCCAGATGATTGCTCAATGCTTGATGTCGCAAGTACATTCAAAGAAGAGCTCGGAGATACTTGGGTTAGGGTTAAGGTGTATGCATCTCCATTATTCGAGAGCCCAAAAGTCACATAGCAATTGTCCTTTTGAAACAGTGCGATACCACCCTCTGAAGTTGCTGTATTTAATTCGACATTCAGTGAAGTCTCATAGGAAAAGTAGGATTCTGTCTGACGAAAGCCCATAAGACTTGAGGATCCACGCTCTCTAATGTGAGCCGGTTGGGTGTAAAGACGCAGGTGCCCTTTGTTTTCGGATAGCGAATAAATGTCGTCTGTTGGAACTCGTCTGAAGTTCCATCGAAGGTTTAAGGCTTTAGAATTAAAGTCATCCCGAAAAGCATGGTTTTTTACCTGTAGTGAATTTGGGAATGGTACATCGTATACTCGTTCAATCTTACCAGTTTCAGGGGAAACAACAGGCCATTCATACTTGGGCTCCTTCCACCAAAATGGTTCCTTCTCCCATACTACGGGTGCAAGGAATGTTTCGCGTCCCATATTGGATCCACGTTGTTCATCGCCTCGTATTCCTAACATTACCATATACCAGCGATCGTCAGGTAGCTCTAGTAAGTCGGCATGCCCTGTACTATGTGCCCAATGGTCATAGGATAGATGCCTGGAAGTAAAAATGGGATTGCGGTCATTTGGGATATACGGGCCTTGAATTTTTTGACTTGCAGCAATCATCACTGCATGATTGTAGCTCGTTCCACCCTCTGCGACCATTAGGTAGTACATGTCGCCACGTTTGTATAAATGTGGCCCTTCCACCCAAACTCCTCCACAAGCCCCTCGCCACAAAAAGTGTCTAGATCCAATCAGAGACCAGGACGAAAGATCAATTTCTTGCATCCAAATTTCTCCTTCTCCCGGAAAAGAGGGATTTTCAGGGGAGTGCGTACCTACGTACCATACCCGACCATCGGTATCGAAAAATATATCTGGATCTATACCTGGTGCGCCCTCCAATACATGTGGTTGAGACCATGGACCTGCTGGGTCTTCAGCGGTAAGAATGAAGTTCACAAAGTCTGTGAACTTCTCGGCCTCATGATAGTATACGTTGGTAGTAATTAAATAAAATACTCCATCATGGTAGCGTAAAGTGGGGGCGTGTATCCCCCCATCAGATTGGACGTCCCGCAGATTAACATCCGAAAGGACTTGATCTTTCCGGTGCAAAGCGTGGCCGATAAGTTCCCAATTGACTAGGTCGTTGCTTTTGTGTACGGGTAAGCCAGGAAAATATTCAAATGTGGAATTAACCATGTAATAAACTCCGTCCGCATAGCAGATGGAGGGGTCAGGGTATCCGCCAGGCAAAATGGGATTGGTGAATGTTTGTGCTTGCGTGTGTATGATTAGGCCAAATATTCCTAAAAATCCAATTGCATGTTTGTTAAACATAAAAACGGCTTTGGGTGTAATTGTCAAGTTAATCCAAATCGACAACTTCTCGGAGAAAGGGCTTGCGAGGCCTACGGATCAGAAGGTAGAGGGAGTAAAAAAAAGCCCCGCCATAAGCGGGGCTTAGATTTGAGATTTCATCGCCCAACCGGGTTGGTGTGCACGGGCCGAGAATCTGAAATCAAATCCATTCAGACTTGAACACAGCTCCAGAGAACGTGCAGAGGAAGAGCGCTACAGGGCGTCTGCTTTGGCCTTAGATACAGTCCAGCCGTTATTCATTTCATACGCCTTCATGTACATTTCTTTGGCTTTCTCGCTGTCGCCTACTTCAGCATAGTAGTCGCCATAGGAATCGTAGGCATTGGGGACATCGGGATTGACGCGGAGGTATATTTCAAAATGTTGTTTCGCACGGTCGTAATCCCCCAAGTCCATGTACTTATAGCCCATCATGTTGTTGATGGCTCCGAGTCCGGGAAGTCGTTTCCAAGCCAGATCTAAGATTTCAATTGCGCGTTGGGCATCGGCTTCGCGGTAGGCGTACCAAATGCGAATCATCGGATCAATGGGCGCGAAAATAAGGGCTTGTTCAAGATGATGTATGGCCACTGCTGGGTCGAGATCAAATCCAAGAATGGCGTGACGCTCCGCCTGGGTAGCGCCATCGAGTTTGGAGACGGCCGCATCATAAGTCATCTTAAAATTTTCCTCGTCCTTGCGCATGAAGTAGTATTGTAGCTGACCTAAATGCGCGGCCGCCCAAGTGGGATCTGCACCTACAAGTGAATCGGAAATTTCTTTTGCCCGTGGGTTGTCAATATTGAGCATCGCGCGGCGCATGGACATATAGGGAGTTCGGACACCCTCTAGTTGCGAGCTTGCAAACATAAAGCCGCGTGAAAAGGTGTTGTCATCAACCGCCACGAAACGAAGCCATTTCAGGCCATCATTTTCTTGCGTGATGATACCTGAGAAATTTCGGTAGCCTGTTTCGACTCCGGCGATATACCATTGAATAGTGCCCATGACATTGGCATGGTCGCCCATCATAAGTATGTCCGTGATGTTCACGCGGATGGAGTCTTCGTAGAAATCTTCTCCAGAAAGCTTGTCAAATTCAAAGGGCTTTGGGGAGTTTCTCCATAGGGGATTGACCCAAGTGACGAGGTTAGACGAGAGGCCCGCCAGGGTGCCTTCCAAGGCGGCATCATACCCGATTTGATTTTCAATGTGCGAAATGGCAAAGTCGCGTACCGCGGCTTCATCCATTTTTTCTTGGCTTTGATTGCAGCCAAGAACGAATGTGCAGAGCACTGTTCCTGCGATGAGGTGTTTCATGGGTTTTGATTTTAAGGTTCCCACTTAAAGTACTTAATAATATTAAAATCAATGAATTATGAACCAATTCTCCCTATTATTGACTCATCACCTCTCTCCTTTGGAGTAAGGTGGAATGCTATTTCTGCTTTCTTGGGCCAAGTAAAAACGACAGAAAGTACCGAATGAAGCAACCTATGCAGGATGGGTGCTTTTACCCTCTCCCATCGATTTCTGTACGGATCAGCCCCTTCAAGTCACGGACCTCCGCGGCAAATCTTCGCAGGAAAATATTGACAAAGTAGCGATGTCGAAACTATAAGCTGAGGTAGTTTTTCGCATAGGGCTTTTACGGAATATCGTAGCAGACTTATTGAGTTTGACCCACTAACTGAGAGTACAATTTTTGAAGCTAAGTTGAAAGTAAAGGATGCCACAGCAAATCCATCAGCCAGTGGGTTTGGGGCTCAAGATATTATGTATCGGATAAGCTCTTTTGAATTGTAATTCTCGTTGGATTTTGTTTATAAAACATTAGGTGAACGTCTTTAAATGAAATGGGAAAAGATAAAGTAGTCTATGAAATTCTTTGTTCATCCTATTATTCTATTAAATGTTTCTTGTAGATATACACCAAGAGTGTGGGCTTCTTAGGAGGTTTTTTGCCTGCGATTATCGGAACTTGCCCCGTAGAGTTGGTAGTGCGCAAAATTTATGTGCCAATCAAAAAAACCCGCATTTAAGAAATGCGGGTAAAGGGCTGTCTAACATTCAAACAACACACAACGCATTAAAATTGAACACCCTTTATGGCTTACTGGTTTGGTGTAAGCTGTATTTTGTTAAGACAAATACAAAGGACGAATGTGCTCGATGGAAAGGTGTTAATAGAGGATTATGGTTGTTTTAAATCTGGATTCCAGGGTTTTATTGGCAGTGCAAGAACTGCGAAGAGCTATTCAATAAGATTCTAGTAGATGCTATTCTACACACCGAAGGCACATTTACCATTGCGCTCATTGGAGCGCTGATGGGGCGCATAGTGATGTAGGTAGAGAAGAGTATGGTGGAGAGGGACTCTTTAGAAGGGTTTAACCGAAGTTATACAGTTTGAACAGTATTCACCGCCTTAATTCATTCACCAGAACCTCATAATACCGAGAGGCAATGAATTCAGCACCTGCAGTATTATAATGGACGTCATCAGCCAACAATATCAAAATCCCATTCCCCATCAATCAGGTCTTGCCAAAGTGCGTAACGGTAACTCTCGTAGTGCGGATGCGCCCCTTGCACACGGGAAGCTCCCAATGGAAGAATTTTATTCAGTGCCGTTTCAGATGAATCAGCAGGCTCGCATGCCGTGAGTGCTAGAAAAATCGCCAGGAAGAATATATCAAGAACTATTCTGGTGGGAACCCAATGCATACGTAGCAAACCGTTTATAGTTTGTAGCCCAATCTAATGCCGAAATCGGGTATCGATACACCGAAAATGGGGTCCGTCATTTGAAGGCCAATGATGTACGACTTATATTCCACATTAAGACCAAGAGTGGGATAGAGGAATTCCCTACCAAGGAATACTCCTTCTGACTCATATCTGAATACAAATGGATCGTTAGTTATCTCGCCAGTCGAAAGGTTTTCCCTTGCGAAGAATACCTCGTCAGCACGCAGGTGCGAATACCAAAAGTGCAAGGATGGAGTTATATGGACGTTTTTAAACCGAATAGGACGAGAGATGCCTAGGTTTGGCAGAATTCGCGTACCTGGAATAATACCTGTAGCCTGAAGAATGAAGGCCGCCTCTCCAACCCCTTCATAAGAATCCCAGAAACTTTCATCAGTTACAACATCAGGTACATATTCACTAGCGTCAATTGATTGAGTTAGCAGTCCTGCGCCTAGTACAACTTTCCATTTACTAAGTATGTCAAAAGTCATCGATAAATCAATCATGGTACTTTCGTAATCCTCTAGATCTTCATATGTAAAGTCTTGTATATCGGGTTTCCGCATGAACGAGGGTGTGATTCCTACGTAAAAATTCTCAGGCGAAATACGAAAGAGCTGTTGTTCATAGCTTGTCGCACTTTGCGCCGATGCTTTTTGGAAGAAGGCGCAGAAAATCAATAAGGAAGAAGTCAGAATTAATTTTTTCATGGTGGATCGTCTTGATAATTAGAGTTTATAACCTAGTCGTAATCCGAGAGAGCTTACATTTTCTTCTCCACTCAACCAGCTAATCCCAAGGAGGAGTTTATTCAGTTCTAAGTCTACCCCAATAGTGGTCCAACTGCCTGGTTCGCTGATAAAGGTGTAGAGTTTTTCATTCACGAATTGGCCACTCGCAATTACTTCGTAACCGTCAACGATGTAGTTCTCCTGGTAAGTGCCATAGGTACTTGAAATAAATGGAGTTAAATGGAATGTCCCAAAGTAAAGTGATCGAGAAACCCCTAAACTCAATAGCAAAGGCGAACCGCCAATTCCAAGCATGTGATCATTGTACTCGCCACCATTGATATCATCATAAATCCCTTCAACCTCGTCAAACTCCAAGACGCTTTCAAAGTATTCATCTGGCTTTAAGTTGTTTAACAGGCCAATGCCGAAGCGGAGATTTAAATTTCTCCACACATTTACAGAGGCAATTGCATCGAAAGAACTCGCTTGATACTCACCAAATTCACTAAGAGTAAAGTTCGACGGGTCAGGCTTTGTATTTATGGATGGGATTAATCCAAGGGAGATATTTGATGGGATAAATTTTAGTTCACTCTTCAGTTTGGTCCAGCCATTAGGTGTAATTGTCGGCATTTGGCCAAACAAGAAGGACAGACTAATCAACGATAAGCAAAGGGTGTAAAACAATTTTAGCTTCATCTTACATTAAGATTTAAAGTTCTGTAAACCAATATAATAGGTAAAGTGGTAAAAAATATTAAGTAAACGTTAAATCCATAACCGTTACAGAAATCTCGAGAGACCGGACAAGGATGGGTGGGTGGTGTCTCCTTAGAAGCTTTTTAGCCGGAGTTTATCGGAGCTGCCTAACGCTTTCTTAACTAAATCCCGAGTTTGCCGCTCTGAGGCCTAAATCTTGATTTGATTGTCTTTTTATTGCCTGACTTTGCTTCGGATCAGAAGGTAGGGGTAGTAAAATATAGCCCCGCCAGAAGCGGGGCTCATTTAGCTCATAGTAGTTGCTTAATCAAACCACAAAACTTCACGAGAAATTTTGCCTTCCGAATTGAAGGAGTGACTGGCGTGCATAAAGCCCTTGAATTCCTCTCCTGTTTCGGCATCTACGTTGGTATAATTCCACCAAGAAAGTACTTCCCAGCCGCCTTCGCCTTTTTCATAGCGGATAGCATCTGGATAGCCATACACCTCCATGATTCGGTTGGACGTTCCAGCGATTCCTGCACTCCATTTTGCTTTTCGTTCTTCGAGCGAAATGCCTCTGTAACCTTCGCCTTCTCCTAAGCGGAAAAATTTGGCATCATCAGCAAAGTGGGAGGCCATTTCATCCGCGTTTCCATCGACCCATCCCTGAACAACGGCCTCCATGGTAGTGATGTGAGGATGTTCATCGTAGACTCGACCGTTGCGATGTGCGCCGAATGAGTTTTGGATCTGTGCACCAAAATCATTGCTGTTGTAGTAGCTAAACCACATGGTGATTTTGTTATCATTATTGACGAAATACTCGTCATGGAACCACGTATTTACCGTGTCACCAGACTTTTTATTGATGGCCGTGAACTCTGTCCAGTCCATTACCCAGACACCGTTTTTATTCTTCTTGTATTGGATAACATCTGGATTTGCGCCTTCAGCTCGGGTAATGGAGAGCGTAAAATTCTCATTCCACCAGGTTGAAATTTCCACGTCACGATCCAAACCATGCGGCTCTCGATCGCCGACACTCCAAATTTTTACATTCGGATCAAAATAGGTTTGATACGTTTCCATATCCCCTGCGCAAAAAGCAGCATTCATATTGTCAACCGCAGTCAAAGCAGGATGCTCAGAATACGTTGTGCCCGATTTAACCTGACCAAAAGTCACGAATGGGGCAAGTGCGAATAGAATTAATAGTTTCTTCATGGTTAAAAAAAAATTAGGGTTCTTTAACAAATGAAACTAATTATTTGGAAATCAATGTCTTGATTTCGTTTTAAATCTTGGTTTGACTGGGAAATGTGGATTTCAAGGGCGTAAAAAGCCCAATTGAGACTATAGAAATCAATTGGAAATGAGGCTTTTACCCCTTCAACTCCACCAATAAATCGCGTAGCTGCGCGGCCTTGAGGAAGTCGAGGTCTTTGGCTGCGGCCTCCATGGCTTTGCGGGTTTCGAGGATTTTGGCCTCGCGCTGTTCGGGGGTAAGGAGGGAGAGCTTGGTTTCGGCGAGTTGCTTACGGGCTGTGTCTTGGCGGGCGGATTCTTCGTGGCGGTTCGCAAAGACGTTGGAGCGTTCCTTGACGATGGCCTGGGGCGTGATGCCGTGGGCCTTGTTGTAGGCGTCTTGGATGCCGCGGCGGCGTTCGGTTTCAGACATGGTTTTAGCCATGCTGTTGGTGATCTTGTCCGCGTAAAAGATGGCTTTGCCGTTGACGTTTCGGGCGGCTCGGCCAATGGTTTGGACTAAGGAGCGTTCGGACCGTAAAAAGCCCTCCTTGTCCGCATCCATGATGGCGACGAGGCTAACTTCCGGAAAATCAAGGCCCTCGCGCAAGAGGTTGACGCCGATGAGCACGTCAAAGAGGCCGGCGCGCAGGTCGTCCATGATTTGGATTCGGTCCAGCGTCTCAACGTCCGAGTGAATGTAGCGGCAGCGGATGCCATAGCGCGTGAAGTACTTGGTGAGCTCTTCTGCCATGCGCTTCGTGAGGGTGGTGACCAGCACGCGCTCGTCCTTCTCGGCCCGAATTTGCACCTCCTCCATCAAGTCATCCACCTGATTCTCAATGGGGCGCAGCTCAATAATGGGGTCCAGCAGGCCGGTGGGGCGAATCAGCTGTTCGACCACGACGCCTTCCGCCTTCTCCAGCTCGTAATCTGCCGGGGTAGCCGACACATAGACCACCTGGTTCTGCAGGGCTTCAAACTCCTCAAACTTCAGGGGCCGGTTGTCCAGGGCCGCAGGCAAGCGGAAGCCAAATTCCACCAAGTTCTCCTTGCGGGAGCGGTCCCCGCCGTACATGGCGCGCACCTGTGGCAGCGTCACGTGGCTCTCGTCGACCACCAGCAGGTAGTCGTCCGGGAAATAGTCCAGCAAGCAGAAGGGGCGGGTGCCTGGCTCCCGACCGTCCAAGTAGCGGGAATAGTTTTCAATGCCGGAGCAGTAGCCCAGCTCCCGGATCATCTCCAGGTCAAAGGTGGTGCGCTCCTCCAAACGCTTTCCCTCCAGCGGGCGGTCTGTGTTGTAGAAATGCTGCACTTGCTCGCCCAGGTCCAGCTCGATGTGCTTGATAGCGCGGTTGAGCTGGTCGGGTGTCGTTACAAAGAGGTTGGCTGGGAAGACGCGCAGGTCTTGCAGGGTGCCGTGGCGCTCCATGGCGACGGGGTCCCAAACTTCGATGCGTTCGATCTCGTCGTCCCAGTTAAAACTAATTCGGTAAAAGAGGTCGCCGTAGGCCGGGAAGAGGTCCACGGTATCGCCTTTGACGCGGAACATGCCGCGCTTGAATTCGCCGGTGGTGCGGGCGTAGAGGGCTTGGACCAGTTGGTGGAGGAGTTTTTGGCGCGAGATGCGTTGGCCGGCTTGAATTTGGACCACCTGGCTGTTAAACGCCTCGGGATTGCCCATGCCGTAGAGGCAGGAAACGGAGGCCACCACCAGAACGTCGCGCCGCCCGCTGAGCAGGGAAGAGGTCGTGCTCAAACGCAACTTCTCAATCTCCTCGTTGATCTGCAGGTCCTTCTCGATGTAGGTGCCCGTCGTCGGAATGTAGGCCTCCGGCTGGTAGTAGTCGTAGTAGGAAACGAAGTACTCTACCGCGTTGTCCGGGAAGAAGCTCTTGAACTCCTGGTAAAGCTGGGCCGCCAGCGTCTTGTTGTGGCTCAGAACCAGCGTCGGGCGCTGCACGCGCTCAATCATATTAGCCACCGTGAAGGTCTTGCCCGATCCGGTGACACCCAGCAAGGATTGATGGCGTTCGCCCTCCAGCACCCCCTTGGACAGGGCCTCGATAGCCGCTGGCTGGTCGCCGGTCGGCTTGAAAGGACTGGTGAGCCTGAAATCCATGCGTCGCGCGAGCTAGGTTACGCGTCCTGGCCGTCTTCCGCAGGGGCAGCAGCGTCGTCCGCACTCGTAGCTTCTTCAGCAGCCGCTGCGGCCTTCTTCTCGGCATCGCGCTGGGCTTTGCGGAGGGCTTGATGGGCTGCTTCGGCCTTTTCGAGGTTCTTGCGCGCCGCTTCCACCTTCTTCATAGCGTCCTGAACGATGGGGCTCTTAGGATCCGCAAATTGGAAGAAGCCCATGTTGTTCTCCAATTGGGCGAGCTCCTTGCGGGCCACCTCAACGGCTTGACGCGAATTCAAAGACTTCTCATGCTTCTGACGGTCGGCCTTTTGGGCAGCACGCTGGTCGCCTTGAGCCGAACGCATCGCATCAAAGAACGCATTGCACGCCGCACGGAACTTGTTCCAGGCCTTGTCCGAATCCTTTTTAGGCACAAAGCCCGTCTTCTTCCAATCCGCTTGTAAACGTTTAACTTCCTTAGACGCTTCCGCCCAGTCCGTGCGGGTGGCGAGCTCTTCCGCTTTGGCCACCAAGGCATACTTGGCTTCCAAGGCTTCTTTCATGCTGTTCTTGCGCTCCTTGTAGTAGAGGTTACGCGCCTTGAAGAAGGCCTTTTCGGCTTTCTTGAAGCGGTCCCACAGCTGGTCGCTCTGGCCGCCAAACGTGCGTCCCACCTTGGCCATGGCCTCGCGGAGCTGCTTGGCCTTGTCGGTTTGCTTCTGCCAAGCGCCGTGCTGGCCGGCTTCTTCGCCCACCAAGGCTTCAAGCTCCTGCACCAAGGCCTCTTTCTGTGCGAGGCGGGCGTCGTTGGCTTCCTTAGCGGCTTCCTGCTTCACGCGGCGCTTCTCGTGCAGACCATTTGACGCTTCGCGGAACTGATCCCACAGAGGCTCCTTGTCTTCCAAGGCTACGGGGCCCACTTCCTTCCAAGCGGCGTGCAGGCGCTGCAGCTCCTTGCCGACGTTGGCACTCCACTCGGAAGCGGACAATGCCGTCATTTCAGCGATCAGGGCTTCTTTCAGCTCCTTGTTATGCTTGTAATCGAGGTCGCGGAGCTCCTGGCTCAAACGCAAGTTGTCGTAAAAGCGGTCCACAAAGAAGCGGTAGGAGGCGTAGAGGTCGCGGGCCTCATCGTTGGGCACGTGGCCCACTTCCTTCCAGCGGTCGTTGATGCGCTTGAATTCGTTGTAGGTCTGGCCGGTGGGCAGATCGTCGCTTTCGGCCAGTTTCTTAATCTCATCGAGCAAGGCCTTCTTGAGGTCCAAATTCACCGCCATCTGATTGGCCTGCTCCGTTTTCCAGGCCGAACGGCGCTTCTTAAACTCGCCGAACGTTTGATAGAACGCATCCTTTGTGGGCTGCTCGTAGTGGAAGTCAATGGCATTGCCGCCTTCCTCGACAAAACGCTCCAAAGCGCCGTTGCGCTCTTCGTCCCAACGGCCGCTCAAGATGTCCTTGATGGCCAACATGGGCACGCGCACGTGCTCAATGGCTACCTCATGCAGAATGCGCTTGGCTTCTGCCAAAAGCTCTTCCGTGGTCTTTTCCGCGTAATCGGCAGTATGGTCTTCGTGTTCGTCCTTTTCCTCGTCGCTGGCGTCGTCTGACTCGTCGTCCGAAGTGGAAGTCTCTGCGGCAGGGGCCTCGTCGGCTGCGGGCGCGGTTTCTTCAGTGGATGCTTCGCTGGTTACGGGCGCTTCGCTGGCTGCTGGTGCAGCTACTTCAGCGGGCGCGGCATCTTCAACTGCGGCGTCTACAGCAGGCGTAGCTTCTGACGCAGCTTCTGTCTCTTCGGGAGCAGTTTCAGGCACAGTTTCTGCAGCGGGTTGCACTTCGGGCGTTTCGGGAGTCGTATTCCCGTTGGAGGTCAATTCCTCTCCGGGAAGGAGGTCTTTCTCAGACATAGCTGGAGGTTTGTGAGTTAAGGAACCTCAAATGTGAGGAATATTGAGCACTTCTGCCCAATACTGCCAGGCTTTTTTTGCCTGAAATCGCAACATTCCTTCCCCGGAAATCGTTTCAGTGCCCACAACGGCCATGGATTGAAGGAAGAGAGTGTTGGCGGGGGTGTAGACGAGGTCGACGGCAAGTTCGGGCGGCGCTTCGGTCCAATAGGGCAGGGGCGGAAGGATTTCCGGGTGCGGATCCATGCCCAAGGGGGTGCATTGAATGACCAGCCCAAATTTGGGTGCCAAAAGCTGTTCAAAGGGCAATTCAGGCCAGGGGAAAGCGCCTTTCGAGCTTCGGCAGCCGATTTGACCTTTGAAGCCTCGGCTGTGCAAGGCCTGCGCCACCGCCCGCGCGGCACCTCCATTGCCCAAGACACAGACGGGCAATTTTTTTAGCGCATCGAGCAGGGGATAGGGCGCAATCACGTCCCAAAATCCATCGGCATCCGTGTTGTGGCCGACCCAGCCCGCTTCCGTGCGCACCACCGTATTGACGGCTCCGACCGCTTGAGCTTCCGGGGTCAGGCCCGCCAAGAGGGGCAAGATGGCCGTTTTGTGCGGGGCTGTGACGTTAAAGCCGGACAAGAGGGTTTCGGACAGAAAACGCTGCAAATCAGCGGGTTCGACTAAAATTTTCTCGTAGGTGAGTTGGTCGCGCCAAGGGTGTTCGGCCCAAAATTCGGCGAAGAGCTGCGGGGACTTAGAGTGCGCTATCGGTGCGCCGATGACCCCAAAGTACATTAGCTCGCGTTTAGGGATTTGGCCCAGCGGTTCAACCCAAAGACGAGCAGCCAGCCCAGCACCATGGCAACAATCGTCCAAGTGGGCGAGGCGGTGGAGCTGTATTCGGACTGAAACGGCCAGATTTTAACCAAAGAACCGATGATGAAGCCGGCCATGGTGAGGACCATGGCGGTCGGGAAACGCGCAAAAAGCCAACGCAGGAGTCGTGCGAAGCTGAGCAGTCCAATGCCCGCGCCGGCCATGAAGGTGACGATGAGGGCCCAATCGCGCGCATGCAAACCTTCTAAAATGCCTTCGTACGCGCCCAGCAAAACGAGGATGAAGCTGCCGCTTATGCCGGGAAGGATCATGGCGCAAATGGCCAGGGCGCCCGACAAAAAGATGTAGGGAAGGCTGAGGGTGGCTTGCGTGGGAGAGAGGAAAGAGAGTACGGCACCGATGGCGATTCCGATGAGCAGAAGCGGGAAGGTTTTTGCTACGGCTTTTTTGGGTACCTCTTTGAGGATGAGGGGAATAGAGCCGACAATTAAACCAAAAAAGAAGCCCCAAACGACCGGCTCGTAGTGCTCCAATCCCCACAAAACCAGCTTGGAAAGGCTGAGAATGCTGAGGGCGATACCGGAGCCTAAGGCCAGGAGGAAGGAACCGTCTACGGCGCGCCAGAGCCCTTTGAGTCCATCCGTTTTAAACGCTTTAAGCGCTTCCGGTCCGACCGCATGAATGGCATCGAGCAAGCGCTGGTAAATGCCCGTGATGTAGGCCACCGTTCCGCCCGAAACACCCGGCACGACATCTGCAGCCCCCATAGCGAGGCCTTTCAAAAGGATCCAAAAATGCTTCATGGCTGGGGCAGGTGCTTGTTCAGTTCCCCAGTGATTTCGGGGTCTTCGCCCAATTTGGGATAGTGCAGCAAAAGGTGCGTGCTAAAGGAACTTCCGTAGCGCTTCAGGGCCTCTTTCAGATGCTGCTGAGCGAGGGTGAGCTCTTGAATGGCGTAGAGGAAACCGCAGTAGATGGCCCACATTTCGGGCGAATCGGGGTAGCGTTCCAACCCCATGCGCAGTACACTGTGGGCGGCATCGATTTGGTTCATCTCCAACAGGGACTTGGCGTACTCGAGCAAGCCGCTGGGCTCTTCGATGCGCAAAGTCTTCAACACCATCTTGAGCATTTTTTCCGCCTCCAGCATCAGTCCGAGCTGCATGTAGAGGTCGTAGGCCACCAAATAGTAGTCGGGGTTGTCCGGATCGAGGGAGAGGGCCTTCTTAGCGTGCTGAATGCCTTCAAACAACCGGTTGTTCTCGCCGTGAATGATGGCCAGTTCAATCCACGCTTCGTCCAGGTCTTCGTCCAGTTTGGTCGCGTGCTTCAAGGACTCTAGTGCTTCCGCTTCCAGTCCGAGTGCTTGCTGGCAAACGCCCATGCGGTAGTAGGTATAGCCGCCGGGCTCGTCGGTGTCAATCGCCGCCTCAAAGGCTTTGATGGCCTCTTTGTAGTCCTCTTTTTCTTCTAAAATTCGGCCGCGGTCAAAATGCGCCGCCGTAAAGTTTTCATCGATGACCAATGCGTAATCCATGGCATCTAAGGCGCGGTCCAAATCGTCCAACCGGTAATAGGCCGCCCCCAAATGGTACCACGCCGTCTCGCTAAAGGGGTACTGGTCGATGTAGCCCTTGAACCACTCAATCGCTTTGTCGTCCTGGCCGGCCATATCGTAGTTGGCGGCCAGCATGTACAGCAAGTGGTCGTCCTTGGGCTCTTCGCGCAGCATGGTCTTTAAAACCTTCACCGCGTGGCTGAACTTCCCAATCGCCGTATACAGACTGGCGAGGTGTCCCAGGATGGGGAAGGGGTCGTCCGCGTTTTGCAGGGCCTTCTTCAAGGAGGCAATAGCCTCGCCGTTTTTACCCAAACGCATCAGCAGCTGTCCGCGCACCCACTCCAGGTCGGGGTGGTTGGGGGAGAGGCTTTCTGCCTTAGCAATGGCTTCTTTGGCGCGATCGAGTTGCTGCGCCGCGACATAGTAGCGCGCACGCTTCACCGCAAATGTGGTGGCATGCGGGTACATGTCCACGCCCATGTCAATGGCCAGGAGTGCCCGGGCCAACTGCCCGGTTTCCAAATAGTAATCCGCAATTTCCTCCAATTCGTCCGCGTCAAAAAAGCTCACGCGCTTGCTGCGTAGCTGTTCTTCGAATCGGTCTATGAGGTGCTTGGAAGGATCTTCGCTCATTGTCTAGTGGCTGCAGTATGAAACTACTCCTTTTTACCCAATGGTACCCCGGGGTGCTTTCAAGCGTTTTCCACCGCTTTTTAAACAATCCGAGTGGGGGAGCATTTCCCTGCTAATTTTGTGCAAAGCAACGCAAAAACAAGGCCATATGCCACTCATCACTTCTGTTTCGGGTATTCGCGGAACCATCGGCGGAATTGCCGGCGAAAATCTCACCCCCCAAGACGCGGTCGCCTTCGCCTCCGCCTACGGGGCTTGGCTCCAATCCGAAGCACCCGGTGAGCACCGCCTGAAGGTGGCTGTAGGCCGCGATGCACGCCCTTCCGGCCCTGCCATCCAAAACCTCGTGGTCAGCACCTTAGTGTCCATGGGCATCGACGTTTTGGACCTAGGTCTCTCCACCACACCGACCGTCGAGGTCATGGTGCCCTGGGAAGGCTGCGACGGTGGCATCATCCTGACGGCCTCCCACAATCCGGTCGAATGGAACGCCCTCAAGTTGCTCAATGCCAAGGGCGAATTCCTCTCTGCAGCCGACGGTGCCAAAATTCTGGCCCGCGTGCAAGCCGGGGGCTTTGAGTACGCACCCGTGCAAGAAATGGGGGAGGTCATTGCTGTGGACGATGCCATCGACCGCCACATTCAAAGCATCCTAGACCTCGAGGACGTGGACGTGGCTGCGATTTCTGCTGCGGGTTTCTCCGTGGCCGTCGATGCGGTAAACTCTACAGGAGGCATTGCCGTTCCCGCTTTGCTGGATGCCCTGGGCGTCGAACGCCAAGAACTGCTCTTCTGCGAGCCTCATGGCCGCTTCCCGCACAATCCCGAACCCCTTCGCAAGCACTTGGACGACATTTGCGCCCTGGTGCCCGCCAAGAAATGCGACCTGGGTGTCGTGGTCGATCCCGATGTGGACCGCCTGGTCTTGGTCTGCGAGGACGGCGAACTCTTTGGCGAAGAATACACGCTGGTCGCGGTGGCCGATTACCTGTTGGCCAAGCGTCCCGGCCACTGCGTGAGCAATTTGTCCTCTTCCCGTGCCCTGCGCGATGTAGCGGCCCGCCACGGTTCTACCTACAGTGCAAGCGCGGTGGGCGAGGTGCACGTGGTGACCG
>Ga0181578_10002670_pt1 | contig 16599 bp, 12 predicted proteins | sample 071ome_21_FD_148659 | JGI IMG/M metagenome (GOLD analysis project Ga0181578, IMG submission 148659) | Coastal salt marsh microbial communities from the Groves Creek Marsh, Skidaway Island, Georgia - 071401CT metaG (spades assembly) | ecosystem: Environmental > Aquatic > Marine > Intertidal zone... | reverse complement strand
TTTTCACCGCACGAGACGGTTCGCAAAACGCTATGTATCGCCAATGCCTCGGAACAGCGTCTAGGATGAACACCTACCACCTGCTCCAAAGAGGTCCGGAATATAGTGGCGCTAAATTGCTGCGTCAACAGGGAAAACGCCAATTTTCCGGCACGAATCCGATGTTTTTTTACCGGCCGGGAATCTTGCCGAATCGCCTACCCCGGCCGGTGGTTACATTTTTATCCGCGGATCAGACCGCGTCGGTCTGTTCCGCCTCGACCGTAGCTTCTACCGCGGCCAATTCGCTTTCCGCCTCGCGACGGGCAGCGATTTCCTCCATGATTTCACGATCGCGATCCTGCGCAACCTGCCGGGTCTTGTTCATATAGGCGCCGGTTCCCGCAGGAATCAGGCGACCGACAATGACGTTCTCCTTCAGACCCTTGAGATTGTCCACCTTGCCGGAAACCGCGGCTTCGGTCAGTACGCGGGTGGTTTCCTGGAACGAAGCTGCGGAAATAAACGAACGTGTCTGCAGCGACGCCTTGGTAATGCCGTGAAGAATGGGTTCCGCCACCGCGAGCGTGAGCTTTTCGGCTTTCAGCTTCGCATTGGCTTCCTCGAATTCTTCGCGGTCGACCTGTTCGCCAACCAGATAGGTGGATTCGCCGGGATCGACGATTTCGACCTTTTGCAACATCTGCCGAACAATCACTTCGATATGCTTGTCATTGATCTTCACGCCCTGCAGACGATAGACCTCCTGGATTTCCGTGATCACGTAATCCGCAAGCGCTTCAACGCCCATGACCCGCAGAATATCGTGCGGCACCGGATTGCCATCCAGGAGGAAGTCTCCCTTTTCGACAATATCGCCTTCCTGAACGCTGATATGTTTGCCCTTTGGAATCAGGTGTTCAACGGGCTCTTCGTCGCCTTCAAGCGGATGGACGACAATACGGCGTTTCGCCTTGTAGTCCTTGCCGAACTCGATGCGGCCGTCGATTTCGCTGATGATCGAGAAATCCTTCGGCTTACGCGCTTCGAAGAGTTCCGCAACCCGCGGGAGACCACCCGTAATATCGCGCGTTTTCGAGGTTTCGCGCGGCACGCGGGCCAGCACATCGCCCGGTTTCACGACCTGGCCGGGCTCGACCGACAGGATCGAGTCGACCGACAGGTAGTAGCGGGCTTCAGCGCCCGTTTCCAGTTCGACCACTTCGCCCTTGTCGTCCCGCAGCGTCACACGCGGACGGAGATCGGAACTCTTCGGCTGCTGTTTCCAGTCGATCACCTTCCTGTAGGACAGGCCGGTCGATTCATCGAGAATTTCGCGCATCGACACGTTGTCGATCAGGTCGACAAAATTAACGGTGCCTCCCCTCGCCGTGATAATAGGCAGGGTGTACGGATCCCAATCGGCGAGCCGGTCGCCACGTTTAACGGTCTCGCCGTCATCGTGCGACAAACGCGCGCCGTACGGCAGCCGGTGACTCGCCCGCTCACGCCCCTGGTCATCCAACAGGACCAGTTCCATGTTACGCGCCATCACCACGAACTTGCCGTCAGCGTCCTGCACCACATTACGATTGCGAAGCTCGATCTTGCCCGCAACATCCGCCTCGAGACTCGACTGTTCCGCGCCTCGCTGCGCCGCACCGCCAATATGGAACGTGCGCATAGTGAGCTGGGTACCGGGTTCCCCAATTGACTGGGCGGCGATAATCCCGACCGCCTCGCCCTGGTTTACCGGGGTTCCGCGCGCGAGATCGCGACCATAGCATTTGGCGCAGACCCCAACCTTCGATTGGCAGGTCAGGACCGACCGGATGTGGATCGATTCCACGCCGCGCTCCTCGATCTCGCCGAGGACATCCTCCTCGATCATGGTGCCGGCCTTGATGATAACCTCGCCTCCCACCGGATCGACGACATCGGATGCCGCAACCCGTCCGAGCACGCGCTCGGTCAGCGACTCGATCACCTCGCCGCCTTCGATCACCGCGCGGATGGTCAGACCTTCCTTCGTTTTGCAGTCTTCCTCGACGATAGTGCAATCCTGCGCGACATCGACGAGACGACGGGTCAGGTAGCCCGAGTTGGCGGTCTTGAGCGCCGTATCGGCAAGCCCCTTCCGCGCGCCGTGCGAGGAATTGAAGTATTCCAGCACGGAAAGGCCTTCCTTGAAGTTCGAGATGATCGGCGTTTCGATGATCTCTCCCGACGGCTTCGCCATAAGCCCCCGCATCCCGGCAAGCTGCTTCATCTGCGCCGCCGAACCACGAGCGCCGGAATCGGCCATCATGTAGACGGCATTTACCGGTTTACCCGGTTCGACACGTGAGATTTCGGCCATCATCTCTTCCGCGACGCGGTCTGTGCACTGCGACCACACGTCGATGACCTTGTTGTACTTCTCGCCCTGGGTGATAAGCCCGTCGAGATACTGCTGTTCGTACTCCTTGACCTTGTCCTGCGCCTCGGAAACGAGTGCTTCCTTGGTCTCCGGAACGATCAGGTCGTCCTTGCCGAACGAGGTCCCGCTCTTGCAGGCATGATAGAAGCCGAGCCCCATCATGCGGTCGGCGAAAATCACCGTCTCCTTCTGACCGCAATGGCGATAAACGACACCGAGCGCGTCGGTGATCTCTTTTTTGGTTAGCACCTTGTTCAGCGTTTCCAGCGGCACCGCCGGATCTTTCGGCAGCAGCCGCATCGCCATTACCCGGCCTGGCGTGGTAGCGATTCTCGTTCTGATCGGATTGCCGTCGGCATCGACGGTATCCATACGGGCGTGAATCTTCGAATGCAGCGTAACCGCGCCGGCGTCGAGCGCCTGCTCAATCTCGCCTATATCCGCGAACGCCATGCCTTCACCCGGTTCGCCTTCGCGCTCCAGCGACATGTAGTACAGGCCTAGCACGATATCCTGCGACGGCACGATGATCGGCTTGCCATTCGCCGGGCTGAGAATGTTGTTGGTCGACATCATCAGCACGCGGGCTTCGAGCTGCGCGTCGAGCGACAGCGGAACGTGAACCGCCATCTGGTCGCCGTCGAAGTCGGCGTTGAACGCCGTGCAGACGAGCGGATGGAGCTGGATCGCCTTGCCCTCGACCAGCACCGGCTCGAATGCCTGGATGCCGAGGCGATGGAGCGTCGGCGCCCGGTTCAGCATTACAGGATGTTCGCGGATAACCTCTTCCAGGATATCCCAGACCTCGGGACGTTCCTTTTCGACCAGACGCTTGGCTGCCTTGATCGTGCTCGCCATGCCGTAGATTTCGAGCTTCGAATAGATGAAGGGCTTGAACAGCTCCAGCGCCATCTTTTTAGGCAGCCCGCACTGGTGCAGCAGCAGTTCGGGACCGACCACAATGACCGAGCGACCGGAATAATCGACGCGTTTGCCGAGCAGGTTCTGGCGGAAACGACCCTGCTTGCCCTTCAGCATGTCGCTGAGCGATTTGAGAGGGCGCTTGTTGGCGCCGGTAATAACGCGACCGCGACGACCGTTATCGAACAGCGCGTCCACGGATTCCTGCAGCATGCGCTTTTCGTTCCGCACGATGATGTCCGGCGCGCGCAGCTCAATCAGCCGTTTCAGACGGTTGTTGCGGTTGATCACGCGGCGATACAGATCATTGAGATCCGACGTCGCGAACCGGCCGCCATCGAGCGGCACGAGCGGGCGAAGCTCCGGCGGAATGATCGGCACGACCTCAAGGATCATCCATTCCGGACGCGCGCCGGAATTGATGAACGCCTCGATCAGCTTTAACCGCTTGACGTATTTCTTGCGCTTGGCCTCCGAACCCGTCTCGCGCAGGTCGACGCGAAGCGTTTCAAGCTCTTCTTCGAGGTCGAGATCGCCGAGCATTTTCTGCAGCGCTTCGGCCCCGATCATGGCGACGAAGGCGTCTTCCCCGTATTCGTCCTGCGCGTCGAGATATTGCTCCTCGGTCAGAAGCTGGCGGTCCTCGAGCGGCGTCATCAGGGGATCGACAACCACATAATTCTCGAAATAGAGAACCCGCTCGATATCCTTAAGCGTCATATCGAGCAGAAGCCCCATACGGCTCGGCAGCGATTTCAGGAACCAGATATGCGCGACCGGCGCGGCCAGTTCAATATGCCCCATCCGTTCGCGACGGACCTTCGAAAGTGTGACCTCGACACCGCACTTCTCACAGATGATTCCGCGATACTTCATGCGCTTGTACTTGCCGCACAGGCACTCGTAATCCTTGATGGGACCGAAAATACGGGCACAGAACAGACCATCGCGTTCAGGCTTGAACGTGCGGTAGTTAATCGTCTCCGGCTTCTTGATCTCGCCGAACGACCAGGAACGGATGCGTTCCGGGCTGGCGATCGAGATCCGGATAAGATCGAACGTCTCGGTTGTATTGACCTGGCCGAAGATGTTCATCAGTTCGTTCATTGAAACACTCCTGGTTTCGGGTCCCTAGGGGATCGTCTTTCGTTCAGTTCACTAAACCGGCAATGCGCCTGACGCTCAGTTCGCCTCGTCCTGGTTAAGCTCAACATTGAGACCAAGCGATTTGAGTTCCTTGACCAGAACATTGAACGATTCCGGAATACCGGCTTCGAACGTATCGTCGCCACGAACAATGGCTTCGTATACCTTCGTCCGGCCAGACACATCGTCCGACTTTACTGTCAGCATTTCCTGCAGCGTATAGGCAGCACCGTAGGCTTCGAGCGCCCACACCTCCATCTCGCCGAAACGCTGTCCGCCGAACTGGGCCTTCCCGCCCAGCGGCTGCTGGGTGACCAGGCTATACGGTCCGATCGATCTTGCATGGATCTTGTCGTCCACGAGGTGGTGCAATTTGAGCATGTAAATGTAGCCGACAGTGGTATGCCGGTCGAACGGCTCTCCGGAACGCCCGTCATAGAGCTGGACCTGGCCGGAAGAGCTGAGCCCCGCCTTTTCCAGCATCTCATTGATATCGTCCTCGCGGGCCCCGTCAAACACCGGCGTGGCCATCGGCACGCCGCCACGAAGGTTGCCGCACAGTTCGATCAACTGTTCGTCATCGAGCTGGGAGATATCGTCGTCAAACACTTCCTTGCCGTAGATGTCCTTCAGACCGGTGCGAAGCTTATCAAGGCTCCCATCCTGCACGACCCTGTCAATGGTCTCACCGATCTGCCGGCCGAGCCCCGCCGACGCCCACCCGAGATGGGTTTCGAGAATCTGGCCCACATTCATGCGTGACGGCACGCCAAGCGGATTCAGCACAATATCCACATGGGTTCCGTCGTCGAGATAAGGCATGTCCTCAATCGGCACGATCTTGGACACGACACCCTTGTTGCCGTGACGGCCGGCCATCTTGTCGCCCGGCTGCAGCTTTCGCTTAACCGCGACGAAGACCTTGACCATCTTCATCACGCCGGGCGGCAGTTCGTCGCCCCCCTGGACCTTGTCGACCTTGTCATCGAAGCGGGCCTGAAGCAGCTTGTCGCTCTCGTCGAACTGTTTGCGAACAGCCTCGACGTCCGCCATGACCTTGTCGTTCTTTACAACCAGCTGGGCCACCTGGCGAACGGTGAGTTCGTCCAGAACGCTCTGGGTCACGCGACCGCCTTCCTTCACACCCTTCGGCCCGCTGACAATCGTCTGGTTCATCAGAAGATCCGAAAGACGCTGCCGGAAGCTGCGTTCCATGATGGCGAGTTCGTCGTCGCGGTCCTTCGCGAGATGTTCGATTTCCTCCCGCTCGATCGCCAGGGCGCGCTCGTCCTTGTCGACGCCGCGGCGCGAGAAGACCCGAACCTCAACGACCGTTCCGGCAACGCCCGGCGGGAGTCGCATCGAGGTGTCGCGAACGTCGGACGCCTTTTCGCCGAAGATCGCACGAAGCAGTTTATCTTCCGGCGTCATCGGGCTTTCACCCTTCGGCGTTACCTTGCCGACCAGAATATCGCCGGGCTCAACTTCTGCGCCGATATAGACAATGCCCGCCTCGTCCAGATTCTTGAGAGCCTCTTCGCCGACGTTGGGAATGTCTCGGGTGATTTCCTCCTGACCGAGCTTGGTGTCTCGGGCCATGATCTCGAACTCCTCGATATGGACCGAGGTGAACACGTCATCGCGAGCGATGCGTTCCGAAATCAGGATGGAGTCCTCGAAATTGTACCCGTGCCACGCCATGAAGGCGACGAGCACGTTGCGCCCGAGGGCCAGTTCGCCAAGCTCGGTCGACGGACCATCGGCGATAATATCGCCCGCCTCGACCTTGTCGCCGACCTTCACCAGCGGACGCTGGTTGATGCATGTGTTCTGGTTCGAGCGCTGGAACTTGCGGAGATTGTAGATATCGACGCCGACAGCGCTGAGCTCTGTCTCTTCCGTTGCCCGGACAACGATACGGGTAGCATCCACCTGATCGATGACACCCGTCCGTTTCGCAACGATGGTCGCACCGGAACCTCGGGCGACAGCCTCCTCCATGCCAGTGCCGACCAGCGGCGCCTCCGCCCGCACCAGAGGCACGGCCTGACGCATCATGTTCGAGCCCATCAAGGCACGGTTCGCGTCATCGTTCTCAAGGAACGGAATAAGCGCGGAAGCGACCGATACCAGCTGCTTCGGCGAGACGTCGATATAGTCGATGTCTTCGCGGCGGGACATGACGAACTCGCCGCCGGCGCGACAGCTCACCAGCTCTTCGACGAAATTTCCGTTGCGATCCAGCTCCGCGTTGGCCTGCGCCACGGTGTAACGGCCTTCCTCAATAGCCGACAGGTAGCTCACCTCATCGGTGACCTTGCCATCCTGAACGACCCGGTAGGGCGTTTCGATAAACCCGTACTGGTTGACCCGTGCGTAAGTCGCCAGCGAATTGATCAGGCCGATATTCGGCCCTTCCGGAGTCTCGATCGGGCAGATGCGCCCGTAATGTGTGGCGTGAACGTCGCGGACCTCAAAACCCGCCCTTTCGCGAGTCAGCCCGCCCGGGCCAAGCGCGGAAAGACGCCGCTTGTGGGTGATTTCACTGAGCGGGTTGGTTTGATCCATGAACTGGGAAAGCTGCGACGAGCCAAAGAACTCACGCACGGCTGCAGCGGCAGGTTTCGCGTTGATCAGGTCCTGCGGCATGACGGAATCGAGCTCGACCGAACTCATCCGCTCACGGATCGCGCGCTCCATACGAAGCAGCCCGATCCGGTACTGGTTCTCCATCAGTTCGCCGACGGAACGGACGCGCCGGTTGCCCAGGTGATCGATATCGTCGATTTCACCCTGCCCGTCTTTCAGACCGACAAGCAACCTGAGCACCGCAACAATGTCTTCCTTGCGGAGCACCCGCTGAGAATCCGGGCAGTCGAGGTCAAGCCGCGCGTTCATCTTGACACGTCCCACGGCGGACAGGTCGTAACGCTCCAGATCGAAGAACAGCGAATTGAACATCGCTTCCGCGGTTTCAGGCGTCGGCGGTTCGCCCGGACGCATGACCCTGTAGATATCCATCAGCGCTTCATTGCGCGACCGGTTTTTGTCGACTGCCAGCGTATTGCGAACATGCGCGCCGACATTGGTGTGGTCGATGGCGAGTGTGGGGATATCCTTGACGCCCGCCTCGTCCAGAGCCTCGATGGACTCCTCGGTCATTTCGTCGCCGGCCTCCGCGAAGATTTCGCCGGTCGAAGGATTGACGATATCTTCAGCGATATAGCGGCCGATCAGGTCTTCGACCTGCACGAGCTGTTCCTTAAACCCGTCTTCGATCAGTTTGCGCGCCGTGCGCGGCGTGACCCGGTCTCCCGCCTCGGCCACGACCTTGCCATCCTTCGCGTTGACGAGATCGGCGGTCAGCTTTACGCCGCGATAGAGCTCGGGATCGAACGGCGTCTTCCAGCCATCCTTGGTCTTGGTAAAGGTAACCGTACCGTAGAACTCGGCGAAGATTTCCTCCGGGGACATACCGTCGGCGTCCTCCGGCAGCAGCAATTTGCCCTGCTCACCAAGTTCAGCGCGTTTTTGCGCGGTTTCCTCCGAATCGAGCGCCATCAGCAGCGTCGTAGCCGGCAGCTTGCGGCGACGGTCGATACGGACATGGACGATGTCCTTGGCGTCGAACTCAAAATCCAGCCAGGATCCGCGATAGGGAATCACGCGCGCTGCGAACAGGAACTTGCCCGACGAATGAGTCTTGCCCTTGTCGTGGTCGAAGAAGACGCCGGGCGACCGGTGCATCTGCGAGACGATCACGCGCTCGGTGCCGTTGACGACGAAGGTTCCGTTATCCGTCATCAGGGGCATATCGCCCATATAGACGTCCTGCTCCTTGATGTCGCGTACCGACCGCGAGCCGGTTTCCTCGTCGACATCAAACACAACGAGACGCAGGGTAAGCTTGAGCGGTGCCGCGTAGGTCACGCCACGCTGCTGGCACTCCTCGACGTCGTATTTGGGCTTTTCAAGCTCGAACTTGACGAACTCCAGCGTTCCCTTCTCGGAGAAATCCTTGATCGGGAATACGGATTCGAACACGGCGTTCAGCCCTGCGCTCGAACGGTCCTCGGGGGGCACGTTGATCTGCAGGAAACTGTCGTAGGATGCCTTCTGCACCTCGATAAGGTTCGGCATCGGAGCCACTTCCGTGATCCGGCCGAAACTCTTACGAATGCGCTTGCGCTGGGTGAACGACTTGGCCATCGATTCCTCTTAACCGCTTAGAGACGTCAAACCGCCGCGCCGCGCCGGCTTTCAACCGGAACGGCGGGACGAAGATTCAGTGTGACCGGGACACGGGCGGCAAAAACCGCCGCCCGGCCCGGGTCATGTAGCACGGACAATCGCCGCGAGGTCATTACTTGATGTCGACCGTCGCGCCAGCGTCTTCCAGCTGCTTCTTGATGGTGTCCGCTTCGTCCTTGGCAACCCCTTCCTTGACGGGCTTCGGCACGCCTTCGACGAGGTCTTTCGCTTCCTTGAGGCCGAGACCGGTGATGCCACGGACCTCCTTGATCACGTTGATCTTCTTGTCGCCGAAACCGGTGAGAATGATATCGAAGGAATCCTTCTCCTCAGCGGCGGCTCCGCCTGCATCCGCGGCGCCTGCGGCAGCGGCGACGGCGACCGGCGCAGCGGCCGAAACGCCCCATTTCTCTTCAAGCATTTTCGAAAGCTCTGCCGCCTCGATGACGGTGAGAGCCGAAAGATCTTCAACGATCTGTTCCAGATTGGCTGCCATTTCTATCTCCTGGCTATATGTGTTTCCGTTGGGTTTCGATTGCAGTTACGCGTAATCAGGCCGCTTCCGCGGTGTCTCCCTGGGCGGCATGAGCCTGAACGACACGGGCAAGCTGTCCGCCGGGCGCCTGAAGGACGCCGGCAATACGGGTCGCCGGCGTATTCAGCATGCCGACGATCTTGCCGCGAAGTTCATCAAGAGACGGCAACTTGGCGAGGGCTTTGACCCCCTCGGAGTCCAGCACCTCCTCGTACAGCGCCCCACCGATGATTTCGAGCTTGTCGTTATCACCGGCGTAATCCACGGCGACCTTGGCCGCCGCAACGGGATCGTCAGAGAAGGCAATTGCCGTCGGCCCCACGAACAGATCCGTAAGAGGCTCGAACTTGGTACCCTTGAGAGCGAGACGCGTAAGGCGGTTTTTGGTGACCTTGAAACTGGCCCCCGATTCCATCATCCGACGCCTCAGCTCGGTCGATTCGGCTACCGTCAATCCCGAAGGACGGGTGACGACGACCGAACTGGCCGATGAGAAGACATCGTTAAGCGATGATACGAGCTCTTCCTTCTGTACTCGGTCCACGCAACGTCTCCTTGCGTTTGTCCCACATGGGCGGCGCACGCCGCTTACCGCGAGACGGTTACACTTGACCCCTTCGGCGACACCGGAGGGGTCCGGATCGCCTGTCCCAGAAGTCCAAGCCAGTTCCCGGCGCGATACGCCGGAATGCGCCTGCAACCCCCGTCTGTACAGGTGGGAAACTCCCTTTATCCCGTCGGCCGGAAGACCTCCGGGTGCCTGTAGTCTCGGACAGGTCGGAACCGGCGATACGCCCCGGTTCCTTACAAACCGCCGCCCGCCCCGATTTCATCTCGGGGTCGGACTACGGAGTTCCTTATTTGCCTTCTGCGCTGTTGTTCGACAGCGTACCGGCAACATCCAGCCTGACGCCCGGCCCCATCGTGGAGCTCAGCGCAATCCGCTGGATATAGGTTCCTTTCGCCCCGCTGGGCTTCGCCCGGCTTACGGCGTCGATCAGCGTCTGGACGTTTTCCTTGAGAGCATTTTCGTCGAAGCTCGCCTTGCCGACGCCGGCATGCACGATACCGGCCTTTTCGACGCGATATTCGACCTGACCGCACTTCGCCCCTTTTACGGCTTCGGCTACGTCCTGCGTGACGCTGCCGAGTTTCGGATTCGGCATCATGCCCCGCGGGCCCAGGATCTTTCCGAGCTTGCCGACCACGGGCATCATGTCGGGCGTCGCAATGACGCGGTCGAAATTGACTTCGCCGCCCTCGACCTTCGCGGCGAGATCGTCAGCACCGACCACATCGGCGCCGGCGGCTTCCGCTTCGGCTGCTTTATCGCCCTTGGCGAATACCGCAACGCGGACCGTTTTACCTGTGCCGTGAGGCAGATTGACCACGCCGCGGACCATCTGGTCTGCATGACGCGGGTCGACGCCCAGATTCATCGACAGTTCGATGGTTTCATCGAACTTCGCAGTTGCGTTCTGTTTTACCAGCCTGATCGCGTCGTCGAGCGTGTAATGCTCCAGAACATCGACGGTCTCGCGCGCGGCGCGAATTCTTTTTCCCTTGTTGGCCATCTTACTGCCCCGTTACCTGAATACCCATCGAACGCGCAGACCCGGCCAGCATTCTGGTCGCAGCCTCGACATCGTTCGAGTTGAGATCCGCTTTCTTGAGTTCAGCGATTTCCCGAAGCTGATCCATCGACACGCTGCCGACAACCTCGCGGCCAGGCGTCTGCGACGCCTTCGGCAGGCGCGCCGCCTTCTTGATCAGGTAAGACGCGGGCGGCGTCTTGGTCTGGAAGCTGAACGACTTGTCCGCATAGACGGTGATCACCGTCGGCAGCGGCACGCCCTGCTCCTGATCCTGCGTCTGCGCATTGAACGCTTTGCAGAATTCCATGATGTTCAGGCCCGCCTGACCCAGCGCGGGCCCGATGGGCGGCGACGGGTTGGCCTGCCCGGCAGGCACCTGAAGTTTTATGTAACCGCTAATTTTCTTTGCCATTCTATCCTCAGTTTTCTGTCCAAGGCCGCGGTGCGGTCATGGCCGACCTCCCGCGGTGTTAAGCCGGACAATCCGGCGTGAAATACAGGCCTAGAGCTTTTCGACCTGCGAATATTCGAGCTCGACCGGGGTCGCGCGTCCGAAAATGGACACGGCAACCTTGAGCCGCGCCTTCTCCTCGTCGACATCCTCGACGATTCCATTGAACGAGCTAAACGGCCCGTCCGAAACCCGTACCTGTTCGCCGACATCGAACGTGATCATCGGCTTAGGCCGCTCAATCCCTTCCGCCACCTGATGCATGATCCGGTCGGCTTCAGCCTGGCTAATCGGCGTCGGCTTGCCCTGCCCGCCCAGGAAATCGGTGACTTTCGGGGTGTTCTTGACCAGATGCCATGTCTCGTCCGTCAGTTCCATCTTCGCCAGGACGTAACCTGGGAAGAACTTGCGTTCGGACGAAACCTTGGTGCCGCGCTGCATCCGCACGACTTCCTCGGTTGGAACCTGGACGTCTTCGACAAGGTCCTCCATGCCCATCTGCTGGGCCTGTTCCTTGATCGACTGGGCCACCTTGTTCTCGAAGCCCGAATAGACGTGGATAACGTACCAGCGCGCCGTCACGGCCTAACCTCCAATTCCAAGGACGAACTTGACCAGAACGGCCAGCGCCTGATCGACAAGAAAGAAGAAGATCGCCGCCAGGGTCACGAATATAAACACCATCGTGGTCGATACCGTCGTTTCGCGACGGCTCGGCCAGGTGACTTTCGCCACCTCGCGGCGCACCTGCTGTACGAATTCGACAGGGTTGGTCTTGGCCATCACTCGCTCGTTCCAGGGACGTTTTCGCCCCGCTCAAATTTCCTGGCATCGGCGCCCCTCAAACGGGGACGCTACTCAGTGCTGGCAGGAGTGGAGGGACTCGAACCCACAACCCCCGGTTTTGGAGACCGGTGCTCTGCCAGTTGAGCTACACTCCTATCGCCGCATCCCCCGCAATACCGAACTCTCCGCGGGAGATGCAAGACCCAACGCCGCGCCTTATTCCTTGATTGCGGATACGACGCCGGCTCCGACGGTGCGTCCGCCTTCGCGGATGGCGAACCGGAGACCCTCGTCCATCGCGATCGGCTGGATAAGCTCCACATCCATCGTGATGTTGTCGCCCGGCATAACCATTTCCGTACCTTCGGGAAGCGCAACCGAACCCGTTACATCCGTCGTCCGGAAGTAAAACTGCGGACGGTAGTTCGAGAAAAACGGCGTATGACGACCGCCCTCTTCCTTCGTCAGGATGTAGGCCTCCGCAAGAAACTTCGTGTGCGGCGTGATCGAGCCAGGCTTCGAAAGAACCTGACCGCGCTCGACAGCCTCGCGGTCGATGCCGCGCAGAAGGCAGCCCACATTGTCGCCCGCCTCGCCGCTGTCCAGCAGCTTGCGGAACATCTCGACGCCCGTGACCGTCGTCTTCGTCGTGTCCTTCAACCCGACGATCTCGACCTCGTCGCCGACATTCACAATGCCACGCTCGACACGGCCCGTAACAACCGTACCGCGGCCCGAAATCGAGAAAACGTCCTCAATCGGCATCAGGAACGGAAGATCCTTCGGACGCTCCGGCTGCGGCACGTAATCGTCAACCGCCGCCATAAGCTCCAGGATCGCATCCCGGCCCGTCGCCGCGTCCCCGTCCTCAAGAGCCCCGAGCGCCGTGCCCTTGATCACAGGAATATCGTCCCCCGGGAACTCGTAAGAGTTCAGAAGCTCGCGAACCTCAAGCTCGACAAGCTCAAGAAGCTCCTCGTCGTCCACCTGGTCCACCTTGTTCAGGAAAACGACAATCGCCGGAACGCCGACCTGGCGCGCAAGAAGAATGTGCTCCCGAGTCTGCGGCATCGGGCCGTCAGCCGCCGAAACAACAAGAATCGCGCCATCCATCTGCGCCGCGCCCGTGATCATGTTCTTCACATAGTCAGCATGACCGGGGCAGTCCACATGCGCGTAGTGACGGTTCTCCGTCTCGTACTCAACATGCGCCGTCGCAATCGTGATCCCGCGAGCCTTCTCCTCAGGAGCCTTGTCAATCTGGTCGTACGCCGTAAACGTCGCGCCGCCAGCCTCAGCAAGAACCTTCGTAATCGCTGCCGTCAGCGTCGTCTTGCCATGGTCAACGTGACCAATCGTCCCGATGTTGCAATGCGGCTTCGTACGTTCAAACTTCTCTTTCGCCATCTGTTCGCTCCACTCTAACCTGGCGACAACACAACCGGTCGACCCGAAGGTCTTCCGACTAAACTACGCGAGCTTCGCCCGCACTTCGTCCGCAACGGCCTGCGGCACCTGCTCATAATGATCGAAGAACATGGTGAACTGCGCGCGCCCCTGGCTCATGGAGCGGAGGGTGTTGACGTAGCCAAACATGTTCGCAAGCGGCACCATTGCGTTCACAACCCGCGCGTTGGCGCGCTGGTCCATACCCGAGACATTGCCGCGACGACTGTTAAGGTCGCCGATAATGTCTCCGAGATATTCCTCAGGGGTCACCACCTCGACCCGCATCATCGGCTCAAGCAATCGCGGCGCGGCCTTCTCGACGCCCTCGCGGAACGCGGCCCGCGCAGCAATCTCGAACGCCATAACGGATGAGTCGACGTCGTGGCTGGCACCGTCCGTCAGCGTGACCTTGATGTCGATCATCGGGAAGCCGACGATGACGCCCGTCTCCACCGCGCTCATAATGCCCTTCTCAACGCCCGGAATGTATTCCTTCGGCACGTTCCCGCCGACGACCGTGCTCTCGAAGACCACGCCCTCGCCCGGCTCCGACGGCTCGAAGGTCATTTTCACCCGGGCGAACTGACCGGAACCGCCAGTCTGCTTCTTGTGGGTGTAATCGACCTCAGCCAACCGCGTGATGGTTTCGCGATAGGCTACCTGCGGCGCGCCGACATTGGCGTCCACCTTAAACTCCCGCTTCATGCGGTCGACGATGATGTCGAGATGAAGCTCTCCCATGCCCTTAATGACGGTCTGACCGCTTTCGAAATCACTCGTCACGCGGAAGGACGGATCTTCCTGGGCAAGCCGGTTGAGAGCCACGCCCATCTTTTCCTGGTCAGCCTTGGTCTTGGGCTCGACCGCGACCTCGATCACCGGATCGGGGAATTCCATCCGTTCCAGCACGACCGCGCTATCGGGTTCGCACAGCGTATCGCCGGTCGTCGTGTCCTTAAGACCCACCAGGGCGACGATGTCGCCGGCATAGGCTTCCTTGACGTCCTCACGAGAATTGGCATGCATCAGCAGAATGCGGCCAACGCGTTCACGCTTATCCTTGACCGAATTAAGCAGCGACACGCCGCTCTTCAGGACCCCGGAATAGCACCGAACGAACGTCAACGAGCCGACGAACGGGTCGTTCATCACCTTGAAAGCGAGACCGGAGAACGGCTCCTTGTCGTCGTTATGGCGCAGGATCTCCTCTTCCGTACCCATCTTGACGCCACGAATTGCAGGCACATCAATCGGAGACGGGAGAAAATCGACCACGGCATCGAGCAACGGCTGAACGCCCTTGTTCTTGAACGCCGTGCCGCAAAGAACGGGAACGAACGCGCCGGCGACAGTACCCTTGCGGATGCAGCTCCTCAGCGTTTCCTCATCGGGCTCATTGCCCTCAAGGTAGGCCTCCATCGCATCGTCGTCCTGTTCGACGGCGAGCTCGACGAGCTTCATCCGGTATTCTTCGGCCTTAGCCTGCAGGTCTTCCGGAATATCAGCCTCATGGAACTCGGCGCCCAGCGACTCGTCGTTCCAGATGACGGCCTTCATCTTGACGAGATCGACAACGCCGGCGAAATCGGCTTCGGCGCCGACAGGGAGCTGCACCACGAGCGGCTCGGCCCCCAACCGGTCAACGATCATGTCGACCGTGTTGTACATATCCGCCCCGATGCGATCCATCTTGTTGACGAAGCAGATCCGGGGAACCCCGTACTTGTCAGCCTGACGCCACACCGTCTCTGATTGCGGCTCAACGCCTGACACCGCATCGAACACCGCAACCGCGCCATCGAGAACCCGGAGCGAGCGCTCGACCTCGATTGTGAAATCCACGTGACCGGGCGTATCGATGATGTTCACCCGGTGGTCGCGCCAGTAGCAAGTCGTCGCAGCCGAGGTGATTGTAATACCGCGTTCCTGCTCCTGCTCCATCCAGTCCATCGTCGCGGTGCCTTCATGCACCTCGCCGATCTTGTATGCGCGGCCGGTGTAGTAGAGGACTCGTTCCGTCGTCGTGGTCTTGCCGGCATCGATATGGGCCATGATGCCGATGTTGCGGTACCGATCGATTGCTGTTTCGCGTGCCATTGGAATGATTCCCTAAAACTACGTACGAGGGTCTTTACCAGCGATAATGCGCAAAGGCCTTATTGGCCTCGGCCATACGATGCGTGTCTTCGCGCTTCTTGACAGCGTTGCCGCGGTTATTGGCAGCGTCGAGCAACTCGTTCGACAGCCGGTCGGTCATGGTGTTTTCCGACCGGGCGCGCGCCGTATCGATCAGCCAGCGGATCGCCAGGGCCTGGCGCCGATCGGAACGGACCTCGACCGGCACCTGATAGGTTGCGCCACCGACACGGCGCGAACGCACTTCGATCGAAGGCTTTACATTGTCGAGCGCCTCATGAAACGTCTTGACGGCATCGCCGCCCCGCTGCTCAAGCGTGTCGAGAGCGGAATACACGATGCGTTCGGCAGCGGACTTCTTGCCCTGCAGCATCAGACAGTTGATGAATTTCGCAACAACCGGATCGTGATACTTGGCGTCCGGCAGGATGGTGCGTTTTTCGGCGGCGCGGCGACGTGACATGAGGTTTTCCTGTTCGAATCCTGTTCCGGCGCTTATTTCGGGCGCTTCGCGCCGTATTTCGAACGGCGCTGACGGCGATCGGGCACGCCCTGCGTATCGAGCACACCCCGAATAATGTGGTAGCGGACGCCCGGAAGGTCCTTCACACGACCGCCGCGGATCATAACCACTGAATGTTCCTGAAGATTGTGACCCTCACCCGGAATATAGCTGGTCACCTCAAACCCGTTGGTCAGCCGCACACGCGCAACCTTTCGGAGCGCCGAGTTCGGCTTCTTCGGGGTCGTCGTGTAGACCCTCGTGCAGACACCGCGCTTCTGCGGGCACCCCTGCATGGCCGGGACCTTGTTACGTACAACCTGCGGCTTGCGCGGCTTGCGGATCAGCTGGTTAACCGTTGGCACGGTACACCCTCCTAAAGTTCCATTCTTTCAATTGCTTACCATCCACGTGCAAAAAACACGCGAA
>Ga0181578_10002657_pt1 | contig 16646 bp, 25 predicted proteins | sample 071ome_21_FD_148659 | JGI IMG/M metagenome (GOLD analysis project Ga0181578, IMG submission 148659) | Coastal salt marsh microbial communities from the Groves Creek Marsh, Skidaway Island, Georgia - 071401CT metaG (spades assembly) | ecosystem: Environmental > Aquatic > Marine > Intertidal zone... | reverse complement strand
CGTGATAGTTATCGTTGCCGCGTTCACCGAACGGGCGGCTTTGTACGCGGCAACGATTGCGTTTGAAACTAACGACATTAGACAAGCAACGTTTCGGTATTGCCCAGCGCGTCGGAGACTACGATAGGGTAGCCGTCGACTTCCGTAGGTCGACCTGCGGGCGCGCCGGTGGCGTTTGTGGCCGTTCTGGAACTTCTGAGTTGTTCCAGGCTTCGACGGTTCATCACAATCACGTTTGGTTGACGTGACGCGGGGAACTTCGACAACGCGTCGTAAATCAAATCGTCGGTCAAACCCTTGCCGGTATCTTCGGTGAGGTTTGCGACGCGGGCGACGCTGTATGTCGAACCGATTTTCAATCCGCACCATGCCACAATCGGATGATAGAACGCGGGGAATCGGCCGGTCGCCGAACCAGCACGCTCGACGATCTGTCGGTCGCCGATGCTAATTTCGCCATCCTGGCCCCAGAGCAATTGAACGTCGCCCTCGCCCATGCGAATTAGGTAAACGCTAGAACCGGTCGACGCGGTGGTTCCGCCGGCATTTACGACCATAGAATCGCTGGCGCCGTTCAGGTTTGCTTGATCGGCGAAGCCGCTAAAACCACCGGCCAAATTGCCAGTTGTTCCGTTCAAAACTTGTTGTTCGATTTCGAACATCGCTTGTTGTAAATGCGTGACGGCTTCGACGCCGATCGCATGTTCGACGCCGCGTTCGTCGCTTTGTGCGACGGCAACATCCATGCCGAACGACGCGTCGAAAATCTTCAAATTCGCGGTCACGCTTTCGTATGTTCCGACGGTGTTTTCGATACCGTCATTCGCGGAACGCACGCCAACGGACGGCGCCGCGGTTTGTCGCGTGTAAACAAACGAATTTGATCGCGTCGAACGGGCGGCCATGGCTTGCACCAATGGCGATTCGTTCAATACGTCGGAAACCATCAATTCCATGTCGACCTTATTGAAGTAGGCGACCTGGGCGGTTGTTTGATATGCGTCAGCCATGTTTTTTAATTCCTTTTATTTGGTAACACAAACGTTACCGTTTGTGTCTATTGGTTGTCCAAAACTAGTTGTTCAAAGCGACGCCGAATTTTGCGACACGCGGGTCGACGCCTTTCGACTTCAATTCGTCCACGCGTGCAAATTTGGCGGCTTGTGCCGGGTCAATGTCGCCGCGTTCGTCGGTCGATAGTGGCTCTGGTTCGCCGGACGACAAATCCGTCGCGACGATTTGTGCTTGAAGTTCGGCGATTTGGTTTTCCAAATCTTTACAATGCCGGCCCAATTCGTCGTTTTTCTCGCGAAAACATTCAAGCAAATCGCGGCCCTCAATGAACCAACGGGCGCCGACGTCGCCGAACGCCTCGACAAATGGTTTTGCGTCATCACGCAAAGTTTCTAGTGAAAACACCGCAACGTTTTCGCCGTCGGCTTGATCGACCGTCGGTTGTTCGTTGGCGGGTGTTTCGACGTCGTTCACGATCTGCAAATCGTCGCGAATCTCGTCCATGACATCCCTTTCGTAAAAGCGGGAAAGAAACGAAACAAACCGATGGAAAACGTCAGCGGGTGACGCATCGGAAAAATGATTTTTCAAAAGCCACGTCGCCATGTTTGGCAAATCGTCGTCAATGCTGGAAAACAAACCGCCGCGTGTCGCGGCTGGCGAATCGACTAGGTCGGCCGCGTGTAATCCGGCAAACCGTAGCGGCATGGTTTCGCCGTCGTCGGGAATGTCGTCCATTTCGTCGGCCAACATTGACGCGACTGAAACGCCGAACGATTCCGCGTCTTCGGCGGCGAGTTGTAAAACGTACGAACCCAAATCGCCCACCGGCGAATCGAACGCGGATTTTGCCAAATGTAAATCGGCGATCACGCTATCGCCACTGATTCGGGCGTTCTGCCATCGTCCGAGATATTTGCCCAATCCGTCGTCGCACATGTTCGGATGCGTCCAACGGGCTTTCAGGCCCTTATTTGGTGCGTTGATCATTCGTTCGACGTCCAACAATGTTTGTTCGTCGACGTGCCACGGTCGCGAATCGTTGACGCGGCCCAGGCTGATAATTTTCGCGCCGTAAATAATTCCGCGTTCCTTGTCGACTTTCGACAATTCGCCCGCGAACGTTGTCGCGGTTCGGAACATTTCGCCGTTCGATTGAATAAATGCGGCCGTCATTCTTGAACACCTCCGTTTGGCGTTTGTATTGTGTCAAAAACGGTCGAAACGCCTTCGGTTTCCGCGAACCGTTGTTCCTCGGCACGTTTGCGGATTACGTCCCGCCAGTCGTCGCCATATCGTTCGCGTCGGATTTCTGAAAGCGTTCGCAATCCAGCCTGGACCGTTTTTATATCGCCGTCTATTTCCTTCGAAACATCCCACCAGGGAACACCGGCGGCGACCCAATCCCATTTCAGATTTCCGACCGTCATTCCACGCGGAAGCGTCAACGCCCCGGTGGCGATCCATTTTTGAAGCCGCCACGCGGTTATTCTGTTCAACACGTCCCGCAAATCGTCGCGTTTTGCTCGACACGATTGAATGTAATTCGTCAACGCCATCTTCGAACCGAAAAAGTTCGTGTGTGCTTCGTCGTAAAATGACCATGGCAAATCGAGCGATTTTAACGCCGCTTGAAGTGTCATCGACATAAACGATTGAAATTCGGTCGACGGGTGTTTGCTTTCGAGGAACGACGCGTTTTCGCCTGGATCAAGTTCGAGTTTGAATGGACCGCGACCAAAATCGACGACGGGCGTCGTTTCGTCCAATTGTTCGTCGTCGTCGTCGAAATCCGCCATCTCTCGCGTGATTGCAAGCGCGAACAATTGCGTGATTTTGGCTTTCGCCAACGCGTAATCCTTCGCCTCTAAAACATCCTGGAACGATGCGATCGCGGCCGACAATGGCGACACGCCGCGAATTTGGTCGAACGAATCCCAATAGGCGATTTGAAGAATGTTCGACGCGTTAATGATTCGTTCGAATTCATATCGACCATGCGTCAAACGCCGATAAATCGACGCCTGCTGCATGCGGCCGCCTTGACCGACTTTGATACCGTGAACCCATTTCCGGCGATCCTCGGCCGAATATCGCGACACGTCGGGATTTTGAACGCGGTCGCCTTCAATGGGCTGGATTCGGCCGTCGCGAAGCAAAACGAAAAAGCAATCGCCGTCGATAACGCGTCGTGCCTCGGCGATACGAATCAAACGTCGGAACGTGTGGCGGCCGGCGATATCACAATTGTCGCTTCGGTTGTACCAATTAAACAACGATTCAAGTTCGCGATTCAAATCGTCGTCGTCGGTTTGTGCCTGGAAATTGAACGTCGCGACGTAGTCCAAATGTTTTCGAATGGCCCAGGCGGCGACGCTGTAATTTCGCCACAATTCCCGACCGCCTTCCATTAAACGGCGGCGTTTGGACGTGTCCAACAAATCGTCGGAACTTCGAATCGTGTTCCCTGGATCGCGTCGACGTTGGGCGTCGGCTTCGGAGGCCGTATATTTGCCGAAGAAACCGCCGAAAATGCGGTTTAAAACGTTCGGTTTGGATTCGTTTGAAATCATGCGTTGTCCAATCGAATGGCCGACGTGCGGGATTTGGTGCGGCTTAGGCGGATGACCAGTTTCGACCATTTTTGCAATTCTTCGAACGCCTTTTCACGATTAAACGTGACCGACATTCCGTCAACGTTCACGTTCACAATTCCGACGCCCGTCGCCAATTGTTCCTCGATCGCGTCAACCATGCGTTTCGCGTGTGCAAGTCGTTTTTGTCTGAATTCCGACGCCATGGATTTCCCCCGTTGTTGTTATAGTTGCCGAAAATAGACTTTTTTGGACATTTACACGCCGGTTTCTGTCAATTTTTTTTCGACGCGTTCAATCACAACACGGTCGCACGCCTTGCATCGTGACCGGTAAAACTTCAAATGCACGCCGGACGCGACGCAAGTTCGTTCGAGATACGCGCCGCGTGTTTTCAAAAACCCTTCCGTTTTCCCACAATGCGGACACGGTTTGATTTCCGACACGACGACCGGCGTTTCGGTTTGTTTTCGCTTACGTTTTGCCATGTTAAAAACTCACGTTTCGACGTTTGCGTTTTCGCTTCGGTGCGGAATTCGAACCGAAAATCGTTTTCGTTTTGTCGGTCAAGTTACAACCCTGGACCGAAGCCGCGACGCATGTTCCGACCAAACAATCGAACCAATGGTTGTCGGCCAAATCCGCGCGGGTTTTCCATTCGTCGACGGTTCGCCCGCGACCTTCGACCGTGACCGGGTATTCGCTTTTAAGGTGTCGGGCGAATGTTTTGTGGGTTCGCGGCGTCGCTTCGTATAGGGTTAAACTGGACGACGTGCCGGGTTCCGTTCCAAGACGGGCAAAACAAAACGACTTCCAATGGTTTGTGTCGTAAACAACGTAACGGTTCGGCGCGTCGCGGCTTTTGTCGACCCGCCAGTGTAAACCAACCGACCGGCCCGCCTTTTTGACGTGTTTCGCGTTCAACGGTTCGGCGGACGCCCCGACGCCTTTTCCATGCGACGGAAAAATGATCGCTTTATGTTGCGAACGTCGGGCGAATTCGTAAACGATATTCCGTGACAAACCCCAGTTCGCGTCGATCAAAACGCGTTCGATCGAAAGTTCGGTTCCGGTTGGCGTCGTCCATGACCGGCCGCATAAACCGTTAATCAATTCATTCAAACCGCGCGTCAACGTAACTTCTAACGATTCGCCCGGCCAACGTTTCGAAAGCGTTTGTTTCGCTTGCTGGTAACGAAAATTCGTCGTTTGCTGGTCTGGAAAACCGCCGTAGTCGATAACGTAGCCGGTGAAATCTTTTCGCCACGCGGTCACGCAATAAAACAACATTTGTTTTTGAACGTCAACGAACGCCGTCACCATGTCGGCTTCGTCTGGAACGACGCCGCGTTTGCACGCGTGAACGCGTTCGGTGATTTCGTCTTCGCCGATCAAATCGTCGGCGGCCGTTTGGATTGGTTCGTTTTGGAACTCGGCCCAAAATGCGCCTTCGTCGCGAAAATACAAATTCAACGCGTGTTGGATTCCGCTGATTTCGTCGGGATTGTGTCGGTCGTCCCACGCGGCGCGACAACCGACCTCCATGTCGGCCCGGTTTTCCCGATAGAATTCCGTCGCGACCGATCCATCGCCGCCGTTTCGGAAATCCGCGTCGCGAATTTCGCTGTATTTATTCCAAAGCGACATGTTTGTCGGCATCCCGTACAAAAGCCGGGTTCGTTCGCCGTGGAATTCGGGCGACGTTTCCGTGTCCAACAATCGTTCGGCCACGTCGCCGCGTTGGATCACCGTTATCGGAAAAACGCCCGACATTTTCACGCCCGGCCCGCCAAGGCCCAAAATGTCGCCGTGAATAATCGCCAAACGATCGTCGGTTTGTTGCCGCGATTTTGCCGACTCACGCGTTTGGACGTCGTCGCCGATTACGAAATCCGGTCGAATCACGCGGCCGTCGGAAAGCGTTTTTTGTTGGCCGCGAATGTCGCCCGTAATTCCCGCCACCGTGACAACCGCACCGGACGACGGCGAACCGGCGACCGTCGGAAACGTCAACGATTCGGCGAGCCATTCAATATTCGTTTCGACGCCGTCCAACGTTTGCGCGTTTGCCCGAATCGCTTTCCCTTCGAGGCGTGCGATCGGGTGGCAAGTTTCAGGGAAATCTTGAAGCAACAACGGATTGAAACGCAATTCGGTTTTAATCGACTTTAAAAGCGCGGCCGCCTTCGGGCCGGTCGCACCGACCAGACAAACCCAATTTCGAAAACCGTAAAGCAACGCCCACAATGCCGCCGTGATTGTAATCGTCGTTTTGCCCGATCCACGCGGCATAGCTAACGCAAACAAACCGCCGTCGCGAACCGTCGTTTCGAAGCGTTCCAGGATTCGCAAATGGTCTTCCGACCAGCCAAGCGAAAACGCTTCCGGCCGATACGTTTCGGCGAATTCCCGCAACGATTCCCGGCAACGCTGCCGGCGATCCGGTTCAACGACTTCGGGAAGCGGTCCAATTTCGGCGGCTTTCGCGCGTGCGTCGCGTTGCCTTGCCGCCATGTTTTCGCGGTGTTTTTCGTATGCTGCCCCGGTTGGTCGCATTATTTGAACTCGATTTTTATCATGCGTTTCAACGTTCGGGCGACGCTGCCGCCGGTCGAATTGACCGTCAACAACGCGTATTTGACGCCTGGAAGCGTTTGCGACGTCGACACGGTAAATTGGACCGCTTTCCCAACGGCGACCGTTGTCGCGTTCCCGTTGGCGTCGTAGTTGTTTTCGTCGTCGTATGCGACCGTTGAAACGGCAACGTCGGCGATGGTCAATTCGCCGCCGGCAATCGCGTCGCCGTCGTCGTCGACTTCAATTACGGTCGGCGACGTCAACGTTTCCGCCGTATCAAGCCGACGCGATAAATCGACCGAAAACAAATCGGTGTCGCCGATCGACAAAACCGGGCGTTGGATTAGCAAACGCGGCATGGTTTCTATTCCTCAAAAAGTGTCACCTGGGCGACGTCGTCGAACGCCGTGATTTTTTCTAATTCGTCAAACGCGGTGATTTGGTGTTCCATGTCAAACAACGTCAATTCGAAATTGTCATCAAAAAAACGGTTTTGATTTCGATCGTCGAAAAACGTTTGTTTTGGTTGTTCGCTAAATAAACGAACAATAGTCGCGTTTTCGATTGTGTGTTGTTGCGTTGCGTCGTCGGCTGGAACGTCCGATGGTGAAGACGAAAACCAACCTTTTATGATTTCGAAAAAAATCATGAAACACCCGTCACCGGCAACGCCGCGGCGTCGGTTGAAATTGATTTTGTCGCGTGTACCGAAACGCCGTTCGTTCGGTAAATATTCCAATCGGTCGTCGTTCGTGCCGATTCGAGAATCGCCAAAACGATCGTCGTCAACGTGTGTTCGGCGGCCGTCGCTTCGGTGTTTGAAACGTTACGCGACAAAATCGCGTCGGCGATTGCGTTTGCGGTTGAACTAGAAATCACAACGCCGTCGGTTCCGGTATCGGCGAGAATGGCCGAAATTTCCGCCGCGGCTGACGATAACGCGGCCGACGTAGCGACGCCGTTTTGTAATTCCGTGACGGCGTCCGCCGCGATTGCCGAAGCCGTTATCGTGTCGGCGGCCATAGAACCGACGTCGACGCGTCCGGTCGTGGCCGAAATCGACAAATCGGCGAAGTTCGTCGGGAACGCTTGCGAAAGCGAATATCCCGTTTTGTCGTAATTCGTGCCGGTCGAAACGCGACCAGTCGACGCCGTAATCGATAGATCGGCAAAATTCGCCGGGAATGATTGCGAAAGCGAATATCCCGTTTTGTCGGCGTTGGTTCCAACCGTAACGCGTCCGGTTGTCGCGGTGATTGCCAAATCGGAAAAGTTCGTCGGGAACGTTACGCCCGAAATGGAACCCACTGAACCGGAAACGCTGGCGACCGTCGAAACGTTGGCAACCGTATCCGCTGCCGGGTCGAAATTGTTCAACGCCGAAATCGCCGATTGTGTTGTCGCGTGTTGCGAATCCTGGGCGGTGTCTAATGCGTCAAGCGTTTGAAGCGTTCCAGCAATTCCCGCCACGTTGCCGGACACGGCCGACACGATTCGGTTTTCGATCGAAAATTGTGCGATCGCTGCGACAACGGTTTGGGAATCGACGGTTTCATCGGGCGATAGAACGACCGAATAGTCGTTTCCGGTCGACCAAAAACCCGCGTCGCCCGTATCGTTCGAACAATCGATTTCGATTAAATGCAAACCGGTAACGCTATCGAACGGACTGGACATTGTTACGCCGTTCGTTGTCGCTTTTTGCGTTGCCGAATTGTTTTTGTAAATGCGAACGTCGGCGGCTTCAAATGCCGTCGATGGTGCGACCGCACCGCCGGCGGCGTCATTAGTTGAAAAGAAAATTCGAACGGTTGAATCGTCCGCATAGTCGCCGAGATATTTCATTCGACCAAACCCCCGTTGATAAGTCGCGACGATCCGGCCGCACCGCTTGCCGTTGTGCCTGTCGTAAACGATGAAAATCGAGGACCGACGGTTGTATTCGAAATCACCAATCCGCTATCGTTCGAACCTAAAATCGAGTTGTAATCTGCACCGGTTGAATCAAGTGTAAAATCACCACCAGCAGAATCTACAAACGGATCTTGAGACAATAAAGACGGCATTTCGGTTTGACCACAAAAGGCATCCGTCACTGATAAATTGTGACTACCTGAGTTGAATCCATAAACGTAATTCTTACGCATATGAACCGCATACCATTTTTGTGATGCTGTTGTATTCCAAAAGTTTTGCGTCCCATTTCCCACAAAGACATTGTGAAATATTTGCTGGTGCTGGCCCAAATTGTACATAGCGGAGGTACTAGGGCTGTAGACTCTATTTCCTATCATCTTACCGTGGCGATCTATCCTAATCCCTGGATAATTAGCACCACCCGTCCCGCAGTTCAAAACAGAATAATACAATCCGGACCCGGTATATGCCGGAACCCTGTAGTCACCTTTTAAATAACAGAACCAACAATCCCCGCCATACATGGCATTTCTGTTTGTACTAACTCCAGTCCCGTCAATCTCACAATAATAATAACTTCCAAATTGGCAAAGTTGCTGTGTTGTACCACCGTAAATTTTTAAACGCCAAGCCTCTGCTGGTGAATAGATTGCGTAGGTAGTCCCTTGGCTGTTCATGTCCAATTCAAGATCCCAGACCGTTCCAGTTGTATACGTTGCGTTGGAACTGAAACTGATATATGCAATCGGTCCTCCAAACGAACTTTGCAACTGCAAAATCGGTCTTGTCGTTGGTATTACGCCGCGACCGAGCGAAGCGTTGTATCCTCTGGCAACGCAATTTGCATATCTTAGATAGCAACCTGAACTTGGTACTGGCCCCGATATCGTGGAATTAGTAATCCCGTAAGTGCCATCTTGAATCCATACTTCGCCTCGATAATGTGATCCTGTGTAATTGTTACGAGCAACTGCCCACGCAACACCGGGCGAAGCCAATGCACCCCCAACAGCAAAGTGAGCGCCAGTCAATCCAGCAGCACCGGGCGTTCTGTCAAGGGTCCACCAAGTGCCGTCCTGGCTAACAATCTGATACCAACCCAAGGTCCAAGATAGACCGTTTGAAATCATAATCATATTGCCAACATCTGCCGCAATCGGGCTTCCCGCCGTTGTGCTTTTTACTTGCAGATTGTTAGAAGAATTGATTTCTAAGTCTGTGCCAGAATACTGGGGTGAGTTCTGTTGCGAATAATCGGAACCGCTGCCGCCATTAACAAAGGCACCGCCATTCGTATCGCTGCCAGTCGTGCGAACTTCCCAGATTGTGTAGCTGGTATATGCCATCTGCCTACACCGTTGGCGAATAACCTAGACCGGACATGACCGCGTCGACGTGTTGTTTTTCGTCTGGCGTCAATGCGTCAATTTTTGGTTTGTTGTCCGCGATCGCAATCGCCAACGATTGATCGGCGAACGTTACGTCGGCTGGATCGGAAAGCGTTGCGCGAAATTGTGCATAATTGCGGGCGAGTTGGGCAATCGAATCAACGATTGAATCCATGTCGCCGCCATACGTTCGCAATTGTTCAAGCGCGGCCGCCCCGTTTTCGACGTCCACGGCGGATTGTAAATTTCCCATGATTCAACCCTTTAAGATGGTTTTAGAATTTCGATATCGAACGTCAACAAATTAACGCTCCGACTTGCCGTCAACGCGGTCGACGTCGTCGTCGTAACGTAAAGCAATTTCGAATTTGACACGTCCAACAATGCGACGTGCGTCGCCGTTCCTGTCGTGTCGACGGCGAACGACAATTGTTCGGCGACTGTCAATTTCCGGCCGGACACGTCGCCGTCGGCTATCGTGAAATCGGTCGCGTCGACGGTCACGTCGGCTAGTGCAAACGTTGAATTCGCTTCGGCGAATGTCGTCGGTTCGCTGGAACACAACGTGATTCGCATGCAATTTGTTTTGACGTAATCCAACGCGGCGTCGATCACGTCGTTGTGAACACTTTTCGCCATTTCACGCCCGATCGTTTTCCATGCGTTTCGCTTCGATTAACGTCAATTGATCCAATCGCGATTCGACGCGTCCAAACATTTCGGTGTTTCGGTCCAACGCCCCGACGGTTTTTTCGTGTGTTTCACACAATCGATCGACGCACGACGAAACCAAATTGTGTTGATCGTCCAGGCTGTCGCGGAAATCGTTTCCGGCCGCGCGGACGTGTCGAAGGAAAAACCAAACGATCATAGCCAACACGGCCATGCCGGGAACTTGAATCGCGACTTGCTGCCAATCAAACATCGTCAACGCCCCCGAAACAAACGGCGAACGCGGCGACGTTTCGCGGTCGATTGTGGTTTTGCCTGGGCGTCGACAAACGACATTCCGCCGTCGATCCCGGTTCGGCCTAGTCCGTTGCAATCCATGCAAGTGGTGAACACTTTTCCGTCGCCAACTTTTCCGCTACCGTCGCACGTTTCGCATAATTCGCCGTCGGGTTTTGGTGGCGGCTTGATTTCGCTTCCGTCGATCGACGCCCCCGCGACCGTGTAAACGTAACCGTCGACAAACGCGACCGATGGAACGGTCGACGCCGGTTCGAAATCGCAACCAACAACCGAACAAACCAAAACCAGCAAACTACGAGCGACCATTGATTTCCCAACCTTCCCGCCAATTGATTTCGCGTCGTTTCAAACCGTCGACGCCGGTCAACGCGAACGAATCGTTTTGTTTCAACATTCGGTCGACGGTTTTCGCGTCGACCCACGCCGAGCATTTTTTGACTTCGTCCCAATCAACGCCGGGCAACGGTGCGGACGTTCCCCAGGAATTGCCCCAACTGTTTGTGATTAACGCGCCGGGTTTGTCGAATCTCAAACCGGTCGCCGTCATACAATGCGACCAGGAACCGCGCGGCGGTGCGAAGCCGTCCGCGCCACGTTTGCCCAAACCCTGCCCGCTGCAAATCGCGACCGGGTATCCGTTTTTGATTGCGGCCGCCAATTGATCGAACGACGTCACGCGATACGCTTTTGAAACTGGGCGTTGTCGGGCGACCGTGTCCAACTTGTCGCGGTCGTGTCTTCCACCGCACCCCCAATTGCCCCACGCCTTCGCGCGTTCGCCGCTGTACGTCGTCAAATTGTGTTCGGCGTTGCCGGTCGCCAACGAATAGTCGATCCGGTTTAACGCTCCCCATTGGGTCAACCACTTGGCCGCCGCGCCGCCGTAGCTGCCATCGGAATAACCGGCGGGTTTCGTGCGGCCTCGTGCCTCGACACGCGATCCACCGTAAATTGGTTCGGTCGCGAACACGCCCGGCCATTCCCACGGCGACTGCTTCAACCAAATCGAAACGGCGACGACCAAGTCGGCCGCGATCGCGTAACCCCAAGAAACGCAATCGCCGATCTTTTGGGCGCCACGTCGCCAGTTCGGTTCGAGAGGACGCAACGCATCGAAAAGCACTATCGGGTCGGACTGGCTCGATTGGAACGCACACACGCCGATTTCGCGATCGTCGGCGGGCGACATGTTGAACACGTCGGACGTTCGGTCGTCGATTATCGCTTCGACGCCTTCGGCGTCGGGCGTCCAGCCGAACACACGCGCCATTATTTCGCCCCCAATTCACGACCAACGCCGCGGAAGAAATCGACGATCGTTCGTCGTTTCGCGTCGTCCAGTTCACCGACGCCCAGGTCGTCTAATGAAGGACCAACCGCCACGGCCACGACGTCGCCACCAGGAACGCCCGAAATGGGAACGGCGACAATGTTGTCGCGCATGCGTCGCACGTCGTCCACGCGGCGAATAAGCGGGTTTGACGTGCGGCCGTCGGCTTCGATCAAATCGGCAAACGTCAGAAACACGGCCGACCATGTTTCCGCCGCGGCCGCCAAATCGTCGTCGGTGCGGAACGGTAGCAATTCCTCGGCGACGGTTGCCGAAACGTAGCTGTTTGGTTTCGGCGTTGGTTTCGGCGGCCGCGGTGCGTCACGGTATGCGGTCCAGACGACGACGGCAATCAACGCGAAACCGACCGCGACCGTCCAACGTAATTTGGACACGCGGTCGCGAATCGCGCGGATTACGGCGACCAATTGTTGTTGGAAAATCAAGGCGACGCCGACCAACAAAAGCGCCGCCAACAATGCGTTTTGAATCATTTATTTTCTTTGAGCAATCGAATCATTTGCACAACGAAAACGGCAACCTGGACAATGACGCCGACGGGTATCGCTTGAACTTCGCCGGTTTCCTCGTCCGCTTCACCAACGGTCACGCCGCGCGGGTAATCGGCGACGATCGTCAATTCGCCAACTTTGCGGCCGTCGATCAATTCGCGGACGGCGTCAACGATCGACCAAACGCCTTCGCTGTCGGCGAGCCGGGCGATCCAATCGACGAACATGTCGTCTGCCTCGGTCGGCGTGTATTCGACCAGAACGTCGGCGACGTCAATTCCTGCCAGAACGCGAAGTTTCAAATCGGCGTCGTCGTCAGAAAGAACGCGAACGGATTCGGCGATTTTCAAAACGTCGGCCGGGTCGATTTTCATCAACAAACCAAAAAAATCGCCCATGTTTGCAAGTCGTTGAATGATTGACATTTGTTAAACCTTGAAAAATTTGGGGAAATGCGGGCGCCACGCGATCACCCGCGGTTGGGTTTTCCCTTGTTTGTATAGTTGCCAAAAATAGACACAAACGGACACGAAAAACGAAAAAGTTCTGTTGACCCACAAAAACCGAACCGATAGAACACGCATAGACACACACAAACACACACAAAAAGAAAGGATTCAAAACAATGCGAAATTTGGAATTTGAAGTTTTCGATTGTGAAGAATGTCGCCGGCCGATCGAAGCCGGTCGCGGAATGTCGCGTTGCCTGGATTGCCGGTCGATTGGCCGGCTTAAACGTGCGGCCGTTGTGTTGCGTTTGATCGACGAAACGCGTCGGGCGTGCGGCGGACAATTCGCGTTTTGGTATTTACGCGAACTCATTCAATCGATTGCGTTTTACGGCGGCAACGGCGACACGGAAACGGTCGTTTGTCGCGATATCATGCGTCGTCTTGAGAACGGCGACGAATGTTTGGCCGTGATTGTCGACCAATACACACACTTGCGAAAGGCGAAATGATGATTCAAAAATATTTGTTCGAGGCGATACTGTTCACGATAGCGATTGGCGTCACAATGATGATTCGTTGGGGGTTCTAACTCCAACTGTGTGTGTCCCGGCCGCGAACCGTCTACCATCGGTCGCGGCTTTTTTTATGCGCCGAAACTTTTTTTGAAAAAATCCGTCGGTTTGTGTCTATACCGGTTGACCGGTCGACCGATGGAAGTCATATTGAGACACGTCAGACACAAACACACGCAAACACACACGAAAGGCGAAATGATGAAAAGCGAAACAAAGAATCACGATTGGTCACGCGTTTGGGTTCTAACGGTTGTTTTTGGAAAGCCCGTCGCTTGGAAATGGGACGACCCAAAACAGCGTTTTAACTTCGACAACGACGCCGACGCGAATTCTTGGTTGACCGATTGGCGAATGTCGGGAATGGAAGTTTTCGACGACCGCGGCCGACACACGGCGAACGTTTGGAACTAGTCGCAAACACACACGGCCGCCGGGCGACCGGCGGCATTTTTGGAACACACACACACGCAAGGAAAAACGAAATGATGATTGAAAACACGCTGCCCGTTAATTTTCACCGCATGTACCTCGAAGAACTTCGCGAATTCTTTGACACGATACCCACGAAAAACGAAGTTATTGAAGTCGTGTTTAACTACACGGGAACCAATTGGTGCGTTCCGCACGCGGCCGGCAAACGTCTTGCGGGAATTGAACTTGGTTTGTCCTGGCGGGAACTAGAAAAGAAATGCGGGCGATAGCGACCGCGAACGATCAAACCCGGCAAACGCCGGGTTTTTTTATGCGCCGAACTTTTTTGGAAAAATCGACCGGTTTGTGTCTATTGTGGTTGACCGGTCGACCGGTTTCACCGATACTTAATCACGTCAGACACACACACGCACAAACACACACGAAAGGTTTTCCAATGATTACGCCACTTGCCACGATCAAACCCGCCGTCGAACTTTTCACAACCGGCCAATTCGCACGATTGAACAAGAACAACACGGTCGACGAATACCGCGACGAATGCCGGAAAATCGACGGCTTCGAAATGGTCGACGTGAAGGTGTCCGAAATTGTCACGCTATCGCCCGCCGACTATGACGACTTCGCGAACGGATTGTTGACCGATTACGAATGGTTGTCGGGGAAAGGCGGAAGCGGTACGCGGGCGAATCTTCGCGAAGTCAAATATTTCTGCCACTACACCGACGAAGAACAAGCCGCGTTTCGCGCCCAAGCCTATCGCGATTGCGTCCTAGTTCAAGCCGAAGGCCGCGAAGCGTTGGCCGTCGATCCCCAGGGATACGCCTACGCCCGATACGTTGGTTTCGTCGCGGCCGCGTAACGAACACAAACAAGCACACGCCCGTCGATTGTCGGCGGGTTTTTTCCATTTGAAGCGGTCCAGCGTCCCCGCTAACGGCCGCAAACACGAAAGGCGAACACAATGAAGGAAAATCGATCAACGACGCAAATTCGCGTCCCTGGCGAACTGAAAGACCGAATTGACATTGTCGCCGCGGCGTTGGCCCGGCGGCCCGTTGCCGGCTTGCGACTTTGTAAGACGGCGTCGGCGACCTGGGTTCCCGCGTCGGAAGTCGTGCGGCTTGCGATCGAAAAGGCGTTCAAGTCGATCGACGTTGAATAAACAGAAACCACACACACACGGAGTTTTGAACATGTCCTACCAAATCCGAACGATTGAATTTCACCAAAACCGAATCGAACGCGACACGGCGAAAAACGTCGAACGTCTCGACTACGACGTTTCCGAAGTCGGCTTGTCGTCCTGGGCGTCGTCCCAAATGATTGATTTCGACCGACTCGCGATCCGGCTTTTGGAAAACGGCGCGGAACTTGGAATCGATGGACCGGCCGCCCGTCGCGAAATTTTGGTCGACGCCGAAACGGGTCGCGTCGTGTCGAAACGTCGCATCGATAACCAATGGGGTTCGTCTTGGCTTTTGGGCGACGAAGACGCGGACCGACTCGGCCGGCGGTTCATTCCCTACGGTTCGAACTCGCGGATTCAACGCCGCCACGGCCTGAAGCAAACGGAAGCCGTCGAACCATGTTCGCGGTTTGTCCGGTCGCGTTGTGCCGGAATCGGGCTGCCGGTTTCGTTTTCGCCCAGGTTCGACCAATAGACACAAAACGACGGGTTGACCGGTCGACCGGGATGTGGTACAATGGACGCATCGACGCACAAACACACACACACGAAAGGCGATCGAATGAACACGCGACACGCGATCCAGAAGCGTTGGGACGGGTTCCGCTACCGCGGCCACGATATCAACACGCTCGACGGCCGGCCCGTCGTGCTGAACGACAACGGGTTTCCGATCTACCGGGCGAAGACCGTCGACGAATGTCGGCGGTGGATCGACGGACGATTCCGCCGGCCATCGGTGGCGGACCTGATGACGTTCGTCGACGACTAGGACACGCGACCAGGATCAACGACGCTGGACGGCGAAAGCCGCCCGGCGTTTTTTTATGCGATCAATTCGAGTTGCGTTTGGGTTTCACCAGGAACCCAAACAGCTGGGCTTTGCGACTGCTCGATTCTTTCGGCAATTACTTCGCAACGTTGCCAACGCGTCGGCGGTTTGTAGTTTCCAAAACGTGCTAATACGTCGCAGTTTTGAACGACGTTCGTTGAATCGGCTGAATAGAACGGATACCGTTCCACGATTTCAGGCGCCAACATTCGCAGTCCATGAATCCGAGTTTTTGGCCTTCCTTTGTCGTCGCAAATCACCGACATGGCCTCCGACATTCTATCCCGCCATTTTACTGTTTTGGGGGATGAGAATTCGCCACTACTTCCAATGCAGAGGTGCCGCCACTTGACGAGAAGTCGCAAGCGGTCCAGGCTTTCATGCAAATGCCAAACGGGCGCTGCGACGGTCATCATTTGACGTGTTGTTGATTTCATGAAACGCCCCATGAGCGAATCATTATCTTTCTCTGTTCCTTCGATATCGTCGGGAATGATTATCAAGTTGCAGCGCGGATGAAACGACCATTCTTCGTACCATTTCATTACGCCTTTGAAATCCAATTTTCCGCCCTGTTTCCAAATCGAAAACGCGCTGTTGTCTAAAGCAAAGCCGCGGCTGCAATCTGCGACAACTGGTAAATCTTCCGGCCTGGCAAACGGAACTAACGCAAACCGTCCTGAAATAAATCGGGCGACTTGTTCGCGTTTTCCGCCAATGGGCGTTCCGTGAAAATGTTTCATGTCACTAAACCGCGGGTTTGTGTCGATTTTCTGTCGATGACATTTAAATTGTTAATCGGGATAAAATAAGCAAGCGGGAAAATGTGCGTTGGTTAAATAAACTTTGGCGCAAAAATGGG
>Ga0181578_10002650_pt1 | contig 16653 bp, 7 predicted proteins | sample 071ome_21_FD_148659 | JGI IMG/M metagenome (GOLD analysis project Ga0181578, IMG submission 148659) | Coastal salt marsh microbial communities from the Groves Creek Marsh, Skidaway Island, Georgia - 071401CT metaG (spades assembly) | ecosystem: Environmental > Aquatic > Marine > Intertidal zone... | reverse complement strand
GCACGGATGCTGATGTTGTGTTTCATCGTCGATGCTATCGTCTTTATTGATATCATCACGAACTGCACAAAGTGCAGTTAAGCGCAAAGAAGGATGGACGAACGGCGCTTCAGAAAACACGTCACAAATCTCAAGAAAATTTCGCGTTGGCAAAGATGCATCTTTAAGCATCCAAATGATAATCATGTTGATGGTTACAAAGCGAAACGCTTCGACGTCTTCGTCGGCGTAACGTGACGCGTCCATGTTTGCACTCTTTGCAATATCGATAAAGCGTTCGAGATTGTAGATGCAACCTTCAATAGTCACACCAGCCGCAGAGAGCGCAGCGACAGCAGCATCCGCGTATTCCTCGTTCTCCAACATAGCGCGCTTCAGCGCGTGTGCAACCATTTGTGCGAGAAGCATTGGTTCTCTCCTTGGATGTTCTTCCTCGCCGAACAACTTTTGATGATTTCGAATGCCGCTCTTCGTTCTTTTCTCAGAAAAGGCAGATAATTGCGTTGCGCTGGTACTTTCGTCGCAAACTTCTGGTAAGAGCCCGGCAATAAAGTTGGCTAACCATGGCTTCATCATGCTGCGAACATGAATAAGTGCGCGAAGAGAAAGTTTGAGAACGTATTGCGTCTGTGGTAAATCCTCCATCGTTGCTGTTCCATTGATAGCGCTCATGATGCCTACGCACGCCGACTTGCGAACGTCGTCATCTTCATCCTCTGAAAGCCTGAAACTAATTTTAAGTAGTTTCGTATGAGCTTCCTCATCGATGAATAAAGTTGATATGGCTTCTTTCTCGCAGTCTTGAAAGACACACTTTAATAGTCCCGATTTGTGTAATGCATCTGCTGCAGCAAGACGCACATCCGTAGACGCAGATTGCCAATCTAAAGTTTCGCGGTCCAACAGAGTGACAAACTCACATGCATTTTCAGCATTGCCGTTTCCATTTGGGATCCCACACAGCAAAACGCCCCAAGTACGGATTGCTTCTACTCTGCATTCTTCGTTACGTACGCGCCGTGCTAAAATACCGAGCGTCTTCAAATGCTCTGAATGGGTTGCGGTGGTTTCATTCCATCTGGCAAGAAGTTGCAGCGCGAGTTTGAGAGATGTCTTCGAACCCTCGTAGTCACTGGTAATTCCGTCAGGATTAGAAGTCATGCGGCGTAAATAGTTCCAGATGCACGCACTCAGCGTGCATGCATCCGTATCCGAAATTTTGTTTACGCTTGCGCAAGCCACCAAAGTCTCAAAAATCGCCTCTTTTCCTTCGTACAGGACTCTGTCTTCAGTCAATATTCTTGAAATGGTAGACAGATCGTTTCCGTTTGCGATGTTCCACTCCACGAATTGTTTAGATATCACAGCAGTAAGATCACTCAGTCCTGGTTCACTCGGGTATCTTTGATCGACTAGACCTTGGAGGGCATCTGCGCTTAAAGTGTTCGCATGCACGATTTCTAAAAGTGCCGAGGGCATCGCTGCGAGACGAGACGATGAAATAGCGGGAAAAGATGCACAAGATTTCACGACATTGCTCAACTGTAAAGTTACAGTTGCGCACTCAAGCCACGTGGAAACGAGCAACGCTGGTACAATCGGGCTGCCATCATTATCCATACTTTTTAAAATATGGCGTGACTGTAGAAGTCCACGTAAGGCACAACGCGTCGTTTCTTCCGTAAACTCATCGCACGTTTCGCGCGAGCTGTCACGACTACGCGACTCATTCACAATCATCTCGAGAATGCTCTTTGCTCTCAATAACGCACCGTGTGCACGATTTGAATATCCCTCAGAATACGTTGCTTCATCAAGAGCAAGCGTCACAACTCGCGAACGTTCAAATGGACGAGCAACAATTGCAATAGCCGTAGCACATCTATCACGTATCGACATATACTTTGACGAAGAACAAGCTTCTAAGTGCTGTATAAACGAAGAAGGATCGAGCGAAGAGGATACAGAGGAACCAGCATCTCCAACACCGTTTCCTCCTGATCCATTATAACTAGTATTCACCTTTAAGCGCGTCAGAATGGCTAAAATGGCATTTAGCGACGGGCGAATCTCCACTTCACAGGATTCATCTCCCTCGTCTACGGCCGAAAGCTCTAGCTCGCGGTCGAAAAAAGCGTGCAAGCTCGGATACTTTGAGAAGAAATCATTCGCATGCAGCGCTTTCGACTGAGATTTGATGCTCGCGCTCTCATAATCTGCATTCGTAATCCCCGTCAACTTCTGAACGAGCGATGAAAAACAAAGTGTCGCGGCGTTTCGAACCTATTTTTACGTAGAAGAAAGAAAAATTGAAGTCAGATTTAATAGGTGAGCATCAATCGATGCATCATAACAAAGAAGAAGAAATGAATGGAACAAAACAAAATTTAGCGCGAAGCGAGCGAACCGGAGAAAGTTTGAATCCACGGGCTGACCCACGACGCGCACTTTACTGTAGCTGGGATAACAAGCCATGGTAGTTCTAGCGTTCGTAAACAGAACTAAGGTAACGATTGCCCAGCACATTTCACGCAGATTTGTTGACGCGAAAGATGACTAAAGTCTACAAAAAGAAGCGTCGCGAAAAACGTACAAAAACGAAGTCAAAATAAATCTTTAGGACGCACCTCCCATTGCGGCGTGGCGCCCATTCTATTAATGCATAGCTTCACTCCTTCAGCTGCATATATACTCGTTTCAAGAGATAAATCTCGATCTTTAAAGATGACGCGAAGCACGTTAAATGCGTGAATTTGAGTAGAAAATAACTCGTTGTCATCTTTTCGATCTATCCGAAGCACCGTGAAAAGTTCCTCGATTGCGTATTTCAGCATTGGTCGCATCGACGAACTTTTTTCCGAGAGTAGAAGGGCTAAGAACGCGAAAGGAATGCCCGCAGAGCGACGAACGCGATCTTTCATGCTCAACTTAGCTTTGTTTACGATTTCTTCATTCAACAAAATCGTAAGCCAGCGCATGGGCAAAGCTGAAAGATTCCTCCCAGCAACATCGTAATCATCAAGGAGGCGCTCGCATAGAATGGTAAGACCAATGCGGGTTTTGTCTATGGCACCTGCGTGTTTCACTTCGAGGATAACCGATATGAGATGATCACCCAACTTCTTCAGCGCATCACCGGAAAGAAGATCAGTGTGTTTTGTTTTCAATGACAGCGCTCCAATCAGCAAACCGACTTCTTTAATTGTCAGCCACGATGCCGTGACGACAGTTTGTGCTTCAGGGGATAAGAATTCTTCGTTCTCTTCGAAGTCAAAGTTAATTTCAGGATTCACAGTGACGATAGAAGAAGAAGATGCTTTTGCATAATCTTTGTCGCGAGCTACCTCAGATGCGGAAACCCCTAACATATCGGGCCTCGAAATGTTATCGCGAGCTAACAAAGTTACTCGAATAATCAAATCGATGAGTTTCTCAAACGTTTTTCTCATTTTCTCCCTGCCTTCATTGCTTTGAATTGAATTGAAATCAATTTCTTCGAGCGCATATCTGCATTACATTGAAGAGATGGCGAAGGTGAAATAGTTAATAGAGCAAGAGGGAGAGAATATCGCGTCGCGAGCAGGAGATTAAAAAAAGAAAAAAAGACTACAATGAAACCACAGAAAGCAATAATTGAACGACTCGGTCCTGGCCAGGGTATATTATGGTTCGATTCAGCCAGCTTTTCTCATCAAAATTAGTACAGGAGAGGGAGCTATGACTCTTCATTGCCGTCTAGTTTTACTTTCAAATGTTACATCGCATCTCATTCCAAGAGAACTTTACATCTTTTAAAAAACAGATAATCTTACCTTACGAGGAGTAAAGGTCCGTGAGCTAAGGATTTTTTACAAGCGGCTAATGCATCAATGGTTGCCAGTTCAACTTGAACTTCTATAAAGTCGTTCAAAGTATCTGCGAGAGGGAAAGAAGGATGTGGTCAATACATTTGTAATATTGATTGAGGACTGATGCATTCGCATGTCGCTCGTAAGTAATCAAAAGAAAGAAATCATAGTTCTCAGGCTGACGTGCAAAGTTTCATCGCACACTAAATTGGTAGTGTACTCATACAGTACTAGCAATGTAGTCGGCATCACTGAACAAAATAAACGAGTGAAAAAAAAGAGCTTCATTACAAGCATTTTCCACACTCACCGAGTAAAGAAAAGACTGGAGGCGACTGCACGTCAGTTAAATTTGCAGGAACTGATACTAAGACATCTGGAACGAGCGAAAAATTCCACTTCAACTCAAATACATATTTCTTGATCCACAAGCGCATTTGCAACGCTGCTGCGTCTGATTCTTTCACCATTGGAGATAAAACCATGTTTTTTGCCCAAATCAAGTGCGTGCACAATGCAGCACCCGTTTCCACGCCGGGTAACGGGGAAGGAAGAGTACTGAGTAGATCAAAAGCACTTTTTCTCAGTCTGTCCCAAGAATCCAGCGATGCTTTCAACAACACACGAGTAGCATCTTGATTTTGCAAGAGCTCCTCAGTAAGCACTCTCGCATAACCGTTATCTATTTCTTCTGTTTGTAGCGAGGACATCACGTTTGTTGCGCACAACAAAATTTCTATTGCTGTTGCCTTGCGCTCGTACGGGGCAGAAGGATACAAGTTATGCACGCTTTTTTTCAAAAGCCATTTAATGAACTCCTCAGATGCAATCCTATGCTCGTCGTCAATGTATTTCTTTCTGAGCAAACCGAAATGCATTCTATCAAATAACCGCAAGATTGCAGATCGCAACGAATTCATCTGCGCTGAACTCTCCCTGTTTGTATAGAAATGTGACAAGAAAGAAAGAATACGTCAATGACTAAAAATACGAGGCTACATTCACGTGCTCGTACGAAAAAAACAGCGCTCAGAATGAGTAGGAGGTTAAGAAGCCTCAGGGAAGACGCCGTTCAAAGACTTCGTCAATCAGCCGACTTAACAGAAAAAATCTTCGTCACGGCGCTATACGAAATTTTACAAAATCGGATTGAAAACATACCCGCGCATATGATGCGGTAATATCCGCTTCAATAATGCAAGTTCCTGAGTGCCTGGAAGTGTTTGAGAACTTCCCTTCCCTTCCCAACACAAGAGTTCCATAGCATCTGTGCGCGAAATTTCGCACATACTCAACGCCGCGGTCTCAATCATCGAATGCGGAACGTCGAAAAAAGACCCTTCAACTTCTTCATCATCGTAGCTGCATGTACTATTTGTTCCTAGGTGCATCGATTCGCCCTTTGAAAATGCTTCTTTTCGTTTCTTTTTGCGTTCCCTCTTGTTGTTTGCGCTTTTGACAACTTTGCTGCGAATGCGACAAAACACTTTTTGATCGCAAAGTTGTGCGTTTCGAGCTGCTCTTGTGATTGTAACGATTGCGCCCGCTCTGAGATGAGAGCTGAAACTTTCGCCTCCATCGTCGAAACTCAAAACATCTCGAGCAAGCTCCGCAGCGAAAGATGAATCTCCACCGCACTCTTCTTGGAAAGCAATCGGCAGAGCATGTGTTGCAACACTTCTCCTTTTTTTACCATCAGACTGAATTAAAAATGGGAACAAAGCGTCAGTCCACCATCTCTTCCAGCTGATCGGAAATGAACTTTCCTCGATTCGATAAGATTTCGAAAGCTCGATGAGAAACCACGACGCGGAAGGACCGAGAGAATCATCTTTTGACATGGCGTCTAATATATCTGAAAGTATACTCGGTCGCATTTCCATTATGATGCGCGATCCAAGCCGTTTTGCGAGTGCGGAGAGCGGTTTGAATCGTGATTTCCTCGCACCACCATTCGCATTCACGATAAAAGTAAGATTTAGTATGCTTTCAAAAGTTTCTAGCCCCCAACGCATGCCGTTTGGGTCGTAATTTCTCTTGTCAGTCCCAAAAGCACAATCGCACAGAGCATCAAACGCACACGCAATCTCTCTTGTAGTCGAAGCAGTTGTGTTAATGTCGTCCCATCGCGAAAGAAGAGCCTGCGAAATGCGACGAAGCAAAGTAAAAAAAAAATCGTCGCGAGAAATTTCTGCGTCAATAAGTCTCTGCAATAATGTCGTGATTGCATTTATTGCATGAAATATCGCGTGCGGATCTTCACAGCGTTCTAAAATGGTTAATATCAATGGAAAGAAAACATCTCTAGCCAAATGAGAAGTCGATGACAAGAACGCTTGCGGAGCAAGAGTGACAACAAATCCTCTAAGAAAATGCGCGAGCGCAAGATTTGATTGCTTTTCTAAGCGATTCTTGAACTGCGACGATATGCTCGCAGTGCTGACATGTGTTCTATCTTCGTGTTGAGTACTAGAGAATCCAAAAGCAGCCGCGATTTGCTCACTTATCGCGGTCTCCTCACTCGCATCGTCATTGCTTATTTCATCAAAGAGATGTACCGCCAACGCAGTTCCAATGGAAGTTCCGCCAAAAATATTGAATTCCAAAGCATCAAAAAGTGTATCCAATACGATCCGTTCTTTTAAAATCGCAGTGTTGTTAACGTTCTTCTTTTCTTTTTCAGCACCTTTGCACTGACAAAAATCCCTCAACAGTCTTTGTATCAACGTGGCGACATCTGTACACGCAGCAACGTTTGATACATTTTTGCCATCTTTTATATCTCTCATGACTGTATCAAGAATCCATTTACATTGTCGTATCATCAAATGCGCGTTTTCATCAAGCGCAGCGTTGAATACCAGTGCTACCTTACTATTTTTAGCGTCATCGTCATCTTTTGTTTGCTGGAAGTGTTCTGCCCTCGCGTACAAGGACAGAAGCATTGAAACCGCAGATACGTGCTCCAACGCTTCATCAGCACGCACATCTTCGAGTTTCTCTAGAAATGCGACGAAATATGCTCGCGTTTCTTCGCAAAGTACGTTCGAAACAACAGATGCCGCTCGCGGCAACGATGCGTTTTTGGTGATGTTGAAATACCGACTGAAACCAAGTAGGACGGATTTTTTGTGTTTTGAAGCGTTTTGAGGGAGACGCCAATACAGCCGAAATAAGGCGCGAACGAATCTCTCGAACGTCAAATCACCGTCGTCTTCATCACTACTGTTCAATAGCCATTCCGCCACCTCTTTAGAGCAGTCTTTATCGTCGTTCATGAGGAAAGTTGAGTCAATAAATTCGAGGTAGTTAGCCGTCTTTTTCTTCATCAATTCGTCGTCGGCGTCCACCGTCAAGGCTGAGTTTAAGAGGGAAAGCGAGGCTTCGCGAAGTTTGGATGATGATGTTGTTGATGACGATGCGTTTCCTTTGAGTTTACGCGAAGCCCGCTCGGCGTGAAGACCGACTGGCATTCTGTCTCGTTTTCTTTAGCGCTACCGCACCATCTTTGCGTGTGTGTGTTGCTTTTTTTTTGAGGGTTGAGTGGGTTTCTCTTTTTTTCGTCTTTCTCTTCTACTCGTTTTGCACGGCGTTCGTGTAAAACAGGTAGTAATATACATAAATTACATTTATTCTAAAGTATATGCGGATATACACTTTGAGACGTCGGCAATAACGACGACGGAATCGTCTACGAAATCGCCCGTGGCTATCGCAGACACCTTCAAACCGTGGTCGATTATTTCCTGAACGCCGCCTGTTTCGAGCACCTTGTTGGCGCTCTCTTCACGTTCGAGCGTCCAATCCCATATGACTATTTTTCCATCCAAACCTCCAGAGATGATCTTCGATCCCTCGTATCCAGGCAGAAATTGCGCGTACGAACACGCGTGGGTGTGACCGAATCGAGAACCGTCATCATTCATCGCCTCACCCAAGTGTATGGCGGGAAAATTCCGTAAAGGCCCCGTGGCGCCGCCGGTTTTCTTTTTACCGCTAGTCTTCTTTGACGTTGTCCCACTTTTTTTACCATCTAAATCTAATACCGAGACAATACCGTCACCTCTCGCCACGACGCACAAACGTTTCATGCCCCCAATATTACTTTTAGTATTATTACTAGTACTACTAACGGACGCGTTCTCCTCCCCCTCCTCCTCCCAACATTTCATGGAGTTTATGAACGGCGGATTAAATGCGGTTGACGTCGATTCAACAAACGCTTCGTTTCCTTTTCGTGCCGATGGCACTTCTTTAATTTTCCACGCGTTCACTTCTTTATTCTTGCGATTAATTTCCCACTTTTTTACTGTGCAATCGTATCCAGCAGAGATGACCTCCTCAGGTTTGTGCGCTCGAAAGCTCACGGCTGTAGCGCACCCGCTCGAGGCATCGCCGTGCGCGTTCTTGAACGTTTGTACGAGCGGGAATTCTTCTCCTCCATCTTCTTTGATTGCTAGACTCACTACGTTTATATCACCGCTATCGTCGGCAACCGCCATCCTCTGACATTTCGAATCAAGCGCTAACGCACTAACATCATCTGAAAAAGTTCTTGAAAGTATCTTTGATTTTCTTTGTTTGTCGTCGGCGTCATCGTTCGAGGAAGAGGAAGTTTTGCGTCTGTCGTGCATGTCGAGAACCGCGTTGCGGGCAAAATAGATGTATCTCTCCGGATCTTTTCCGTCGAACAAACACGCTCCAATCTCCTCGCCTTTAAATCTCCACTTCTGTTGTTGTGCTTGTTGTTTATGTTGTATTTCTCCGACTTCTTGTCCTTCTTTCAACTGTGTCACGTCTTTGCTTTTTCGGGAAACAGTTGATAAGCGCAAGTCTGTGATGAAAATGTGGCCACACTCTGTTCCCGCGAGAACGAGCGAGGATTGGCGGGCGCGATCGACACAAAGCGTGCCTTTCCGCACAGTCTCTGGCATACCATTTATGAGTGTTCTTTGACGACTCGTCGTCGTCGCAGTCGTGCCGCCGCTCATAATTGTTTGTCGAGAGTTGCGTTTTGTGATTTTACTTTTTCAACCGCCACAAGAAGGAAAACTGGAAAAGAGGCGCGGAATTTTTCAAGCAGTGGGGTACGTATTCTTTTAATCTTACATATGTAGGCATTTTCGCCATCATCATTCTAAACGAAAGGACGCTATTTCTTCTTCTTCTTCTTTATCTTTTCCTTAATCTTTTTGGATGAGCTTTCTTTCAGGTGTTCCTGGACGCGCTGCGCCACTGGTCGTTGTCGCAGCTCCTTCAGAACGCGACAAGTCGCCACCTAATAAATCTCGATAGTCCAACTGTTTATCGCCGTTGACATCCAAACGCATAAACTTTTTTCTAATTTCTTCTACATCCTCTGAATTTATTTTACCCCTCGCTAGTAACATGGCCACGAGGAAATCGTACTCGCTCGCGTACCCTTTCTTTCCGCCAATATCAATAAGTGTTTGTGCCGTGAGCTGAAAAGATTCCACGCTGGTCTCTTCCTCCAAAGACTGGTACAACGTGTTCTTTGCAATTAACGATAACGAGTACGTGACCAAACCTATGGAAAACAGACCGTATACACACGTGAAAAGTCGCCCAATATCAGTGACGGGAGATATATCCCCGTAACCAACAGTCGTTGTGGTGACAACTGCCCAGTAAACACAATCAAGATACGTATGTCCTTCGAGGGCGTGAAAAATCGCCGCGCCTACAACTATTACACTGACGAGCATTCCTACGGCGTACCAAACAGAATTCGCTTTCATGCTTTCGATATCTTCGTTTACCAATTGCGTTGACTTCTCGTGGCTACCTTTTTGCAACAAGTTTGGCTCGCTGTCATCTGAATCTCTCATTTTTTGCGACGAGACGATGGCTTCTCTCAAGGTGACCAAGTCATCCTCGATCTCACGTGTGCGCTTTTCTTCAAGTTTCCCTCGAACATCTTTCGCCTTGACGAGAAACCACATCGTCACACGATCGAGTACAGAAGCTATGATCACGATTCCTGTAAAAATCAAAACCATGATGTATATTTTGCCGCCGTCGGAGACTGGATAAAAGTCACCGTACCCGATGGTCATGATGGTAATCGCGACGAAATAAAACGCCTTGACAAAGGAACCATTTAACGCCGGTTCGTTCGGATCCGTCATCAAAATAACCACCGAAATGGCGATGTAGCAGGTAAAAACGGGCAAGGTCCAATCGATGACAAAGTTTGCTAAAGCGCTTCTCTCCTCCCGCTTCTTCCTCGTGTTTAGTCTCCACTTGGACAAGTGGTCCGCCAACCTTCTTCTCCGGAAAGGAAACGTTTTTTTGTTGCCGGAACCATCGTTGTCCCCTTCGTCACCGTACCTCGTGGACGGTGAGATGTTGTTCGAACCAGATGGACGCATGGCGTATGGATCGTCATCTTCTTCGTTGCTCGCGGTTCCGTACGTGGCTGCCCCGCGGGCGATGGGTTGCTTGGACATAATTTTCTCTCCTCCTTTGAATGAAAATAAAAATAATGATATTAACAGTGATGAATACGAATACGAGTGCGACTGCGCTTCAGTATTGATGATACGCGCACGCTATTACGTCTATTACGTATTCAAGGGGGGCGGGGGCTGATTCGTCGGGTGCGTGTCGTTGTTGCGCGCACTCCAAAATCTGTCGACTTTCATTCACAAGAAGAGCCGCGGGGGGAAATTTATTGTTTAGGGTTTGGTTCACTATTTGTTTGCCCTCTTCCTGTCTTCGCGCGACTGCCAGACTGCGAAAAGAGAGAGAGAGAGAAAAGTAGTTATTTATTTTCATCACATCGAGCGGACGAGAGAACGCAAGAAAAGAAAAACAAATGCTTCTTCGTATTCTTCCCTTTCTCTCCTCCTTCGTCGTCGCGTCGTTATCGCGACGCGAACAACAATATCAAACACAACAACAATATCAAACACAACAACAAAATGCCAATCTATCGTTTCCATTCCCTCCTCAACTGTGCATCGCTTTAGTGTTTCTTCTCATCGACTCTCTGAAATTCGTTTTAAGAGAGAAAACCGGTGCGCTTTGGCGCTTGCAACGAAGAATAAAAACGCTAAACAACACGATCGGAGAAGAAGACGAGACACGAAAAGAGGAATTGAGAAGGAAAGAGAAGGAGTTACTGACCAAACGAACGCCGTTGATGCGAAAACTCATGAGCTTTGGACACTATCTCTCGTGGTTAAAGTTTCTCATTTCCTCGGCTTTTATCAAACTCTTTTTCGGTGTGCCTCTCTTCGAGGTGCCGAGAGCGATAGTGTGGCCAATGGGGAGATTTTTAGCGTTTCCTCACGGAAACACGTTTGAGTTTGGCCAAATCGCGGTCATTCCGTGGGTGTGTCTCTCCAGCGTGTGTAGCGTCCAACTGACGAACGTGTTGTTGGGACCGTTTATTATTACGAGCTCAAAAACTTTGGTCCTCTTCGGCGGTCGTCGTCGTCGTCGTAGTCTTTCCAGTCGCACGAGTCGGAGAGTTTACTAAATCAAGAGTGTTGTCAGACGCGATCGATCGACGCGCGTTTTAGCAGAATTAGGGCGGAATAGAATGTATAAGAACGTATTGTAAAAATGAAAAGACACAAAAAACAGCAGAGTGAAAGTAAATAGTACACGCGTTATTTTTCACAGGTGCGAGGTGCCGGCCCCCCAGAAAAGTTCGCGTGTGAAAGTATTTTAACGACCGCATTCCGAACAACAAGCAGCAGAGAAATAATAAACGATGGGATTCCAGAAGTCTTCCGCGGCTGGTAAGAAAAAGAAGAAGAGTGGTGGTGGCAGCAGTTCGTCGTCTAAAGTGAAAATATCTTCGCAAACGCCCATTTTTGGTTCCATCGAAGACGGCGACGATGAGGAATTCGAATTCGTTTTGCGAGAAACTCCCGATTCGATAAACGAACGCAATAAAAACGGTTGGAGTCCTTTACACCAAGCGTGCTTCTCGGACAGAGTAGATTTTGCGAAAAAACTCGTCGAATTAGTCGGCGAAGAAAACAGAGTTGCGTACATCAACGCGCCGTGTAAAGATGGAGATACTCCTCTGCACTACGCCGCCTGTCAAGACGCCGTCTCGTGTGTTGAATTTCTTCTCGACCAAGAGGGTATCGTATTAGAGTGGAAAGATTTGGACGGCGAGACCGCGATAGACGTCGCGAGACCAAAAGCTAAAAGATTAATAAAGGAGAGATTAGAAAAAATAGCAGCAGCAGCAGCAGCAGCAAATAAGAGTTCCGACGAGGTAATGATGATGACTGATTGATGAGAGAGGAAAGAAGTTCAATTCGAAGGATTCTGTTTTTTCTTTCTTTCTGTAACCACCGCAAGCGCCTATATATAATAGTATCGTTCTTTTTAACACAAACAACTAGTCGAAGAAGAGATTCTCCCTAAAAGCATGCGTAGCAAAATCTGGTGAACTGAGATGCACTCTCCGAAGATCGTTATTTTGCTGTTGTTCTTGTTGCCGTTCGCGCACAATCTCCTCAGCTTCTTCCTCTTCACGCGCTTCGCGCTGAATTGCTCTCTTTTTCGACAAAGTACTAGAAATCCCCCCTCCTAAACCCGTTGCATTCCAAATCATACCAGTCAAGATGACAAACATGAACGACAAAATAACATTCTCTCGTCTGCGAGCCTGCGCGCGAATATTCTCAAACTCTTTGAGAGCACCCATCAAGGCATGCTCGGACTTTGTGAATCTATCCGCTTGTCTCTCCGTTTCTTTGTCGCACTTTGAAGCAGATTTTTCCATCCTTCTCGCGGCTTCATTCAACGCGTTGGAAGAGTTAGTCACCACCGCAGCAATCTCGTCGATTTCTTTATTTAAATCGTCCAACGCACCGGCGTACCGCTCGTTTAAGCTTTCGATGTAACGGTCAAGCACAGATTGGTTCAACTCTAAATCTTTCACCTTCTGCGCGAGTTTACGGAAGACATTTTCCGAACCTTTGCCTCCTCCGCCGGGTTGCGAAGCGGCTGCTGCCGCTGCTGCTGCTGCCGCCGCCGCCGCCGAAGTCGTCGTACCTTCAGTTGGTGAAGAGCCACCATCGCTCGACTTTGTTTGATTACTCAGAGATGACGATGATTTCATATGGACAGTGGATGAGGCGTTGGAATTTTCTTCTTCACTTGTCTGTGCGGCGGCCTCCGGTACTTCCTTTGTAGACGTCGCATTCGAGGAAGCAGCAGTATCCGCAGCGCGAGAAGAAGAAGAGGTTGATGTGCCACTGCTCTCTCTGGCGTCGTGCGGTGACTTAGCAGCGCCCGTTGCCCGCCCATCATTCGGAGGCGATGTGTCTTTTCTCGACGCGTTTCCTTCCTCCTCCTTCCCTTTTTTGTTCTTCTCATATTTGGCAGCGTCGACTGACTCGCCTTGTGAGCTACTTTTACTACTGCTACTTTTAGGATTCTTTTCCATTTTCAAATATTCATTACCTTCGCGCAATGACGCAGTTGCATTCTCGTTGTTCTCGACGTCATCGTCGTCGGCGTCATCGTCGTCGTCGAATTTCTCGTCGCGAATAATTTCATCCGCAGCATCGGCGGGAGCGGCATCAGACGAGAATGAATCGTCCAACGCGTCGTTGTTGTTATTCTCTCCTTCCTCGGAAGATACCGCTGCTTCTGCTTCCTCAGCTTCAGTCTCGTCCGTTTCACGGAACAATTGCTCTACTTCCTCGACCTCTTCTTGCAATCTCTCCATTTCTTCTCGGAGCGTTTCTTTCGCGTCCTTACCGTTAACGCGAAAAAGAGAAACCGTGCAAAAGTGGTGAGATCCAAAATGCGTCAAAAAGCGAAGCTGTACGTATCGCACCCATTCATTCGCAGGAATTGAAAACTTTTGCGGTTCCCTCGATCGCGAGGCTTCACACGTTGCTAGCTTTTTCCATCCGTCTTTGTCACTGTGATGACCATCTGTCCCCCAAATTTCAAATTCGTGCATTCCAGAAGAGTGAAACTCGTAGTCGGCTACGATAACTTGAGTCAAAGTTGCTTCTTCGGAGAGTTCGACGGTAACCCATTTACTTTCTGCGTTGCATGGGGATATGTAGTAAGAATCCATGTCTTCTGAAAGCATCGCAGACGCATGCTTCGACTCCTCGTTACTCGAGATTACTTTCGCCCCGTTTCGGATCGAAGCTAAATTATACTTTTCTCGGTCTTCTTTTGTGACTGATTGAGGAAGTATAATTCTGTTGGCAATATCATCATCGTAATCGTCGTCGTCCTCATCGTCCTCATCATCTACTGTTCCGTCTTCTTTCGCATCATTCACATTGCGCTCTTGTCTATCGGTATCTTTGTTCTCGTTTGCATCTGCAACTTTTTTGTGCTCGTCATCACCGCTCCTCTTATCAATATCTTTTTCTCCATTTCTACCGTTCTCTGAAGAAGCCGCGTTCACATCCGATGAGGATGTTTGAGATTCCTCGGATTTTTCTGATGCGCTTCTTGTGAGCTCAGTCTCATCAGTCGCTTTTTTGATGCCTACATCGACTCCATACTTTCCCCAACTGTTTGTCGCCGTTTCTTTGTCTCGATTACTCTCGGAAAGACTTTCACTCGACGCCGTCTTCTTTTTGTTCTCAATTTGCACTTTTTCATCAGTCTTCTTCTCCGCGTGCGATTTTTCGTTCGCAGCCATGTCATCTCCATCCGAAGCTTTCTTCGCCGAAGATACCGTGGTGGACGATGATGATGCGGGAATTTCCGCTGAGAGAGTGGCATCGTCCGAAACAGAAGTGCTGAGTTTAGTGGAGTCTTCTCTTTCCTCTCCAGATGCAGACGTATTTTCGCTGGTGCCGTCTTTTTCACTCGTGTTCTCAACCACCACCACTGGTTGTTCGCCTGCCGTGGTGGTGGTGGTGGTGGTGGTGCTACTGCTGCTGCTACTATTCTCGCCACTTTTCGTCGCTTTTTTAGCCTTCTTCTCTAACGCTCGCTTTTGCTGAAGCTGCTCTTGTACGGAAGTTTTGTACGCTTTCAATGAAGGCAAGACTTCACGCTCTGTCTTCTCCCTCTTCTTCAACAGCGGCACGGGACCAATCTTTTCGCCTTCTTCATCCTCTTGTGTGCCTTCCTTCTGGACGTCGTAAATGCAGAATTCATCTTCTAAAGGTGACTTTTGCAAAACGAACGAAGAGAATTCCACGCGCGCGTACACCTTTGAGCGTCGTTCGGCGTATTCCTTTTCCTTTTCTTTGTTTGATTCTTGCCTCGCCGCAGCTCTTAAAGCAGGTGCCACCCCGACGGGAGGCGCCCCTGTCCCGACTTCTGAAGTACTACCAGTTTCTCCAGCTTTCAGCGCGATATCATCAGTAGAAGAAACAGTTTCGGTTGCCTCTTTCGCGAGGACGCGTTGAACGAAGATAATTTCCTCGGTCACGATAAAAAATGCGAGAAGGAAGAGAAGGAGCGCGCATCGACGCGTCGCGCGTGAAAATTGTCGGCAGCGCATTATTTTCCCACGGACGATTTCCTCTTCTCTCTTTCTTTTTCACGCTGGAACACTAGGGACAGAAGCAGACATGAGAGTATCGCGAGCTCTCGGCTTTGATGCGCGCTATGAGTATTTCCTCTTCTCCGATGATTATGATGATAAACCCAACACGCGAGCGCGCGCACTTCTGCTGTGTTTGTTTCACGTCGCGAGTGTGAGATTTGCGTCAAACTTTTTTGTGCTGTGGGATTTGTGTTAGTGTGTAAAGTGTTGCATTACAAAGTGTGGCTTTTGCTTTTGCTTTTCCCTCTCCCAAAGTACAAAAAACGCACCAAAACGACGGAACAAGCTTCAAAAGAAAGAGTGGAAAAACGCCCAACAGCACAAATATAATAGCAATAGTAACAGCAGCAACACCACAACAATAATAATGGCATCGAAGACGGCGGCAGTTTCTCTCAAATGCAACGTCTGCGGACTTCTTTTAAAAAGCGTGGAGGAGTGCCAGACGCACGGCGAGATGACGGGACATTCGGATTTTTCCGAATCCACAGAAACGATAAAAACGATGAAGTGTCGAGAGTGCGGGAAGCGATGCAGAAACGAACAAGAACAGAAGTTACACGCGAACTTCAACGACGGTCACAGCGTGTTCGTTCCGTGCGAAGAGAGCGATAACGTGGTGCAAACGGCCAAGGAATTTCGAAAGATGGAGAACGACATGCGCGAAGAAGCTGGGTTGCCTCTAAAGAAGAAAAGCTCAAATAAAGACGGCGGCAAGGAGGAGGAGGAGGAGGAGGAGGACAACGACGATGTCATGATAGTCGACGACGATGAAGACGATGAAAAAATTGAACCAGAAGTTTCTAAAGAGATGGTCGAAAAGTTGAAAGAGCTTGGATTTTCACACAATCGGTGCGTACGCGTCTTATTCGCGACGCAGTCGGATTCAGTCGAGCAATGTGTTCAGTGGCTCGCGGAACACCAAGACGACCAAGAAATGGACGAACAACTGTTAGTATCGAAGAAAAAAGCTGCTGCGGCGGTGAAGAAAAAGCTCTCGAAAGAAGAAGCGCGCGTGGCTGCAGAGAAGCTCCGCTTAGAAGTCGCGGAGAAGAAAAAGAAGGAAGAGGCAGAGTTGGAGAAACTTCGAGAAAAGGAACGCATAAGGTCGGGAAAGGAACTGCTAGAGGCGAAGAAGAAAGAAGAAGCGCTGCAGTTCAAACGAAACGCAGAGTTGCGTCGAATAGAAAAACAGGAAGAAGAGAAAGCGCGCGAGAAAATTAGACTAAAACTCGAGGAAGATAAAAAAGAGAGACGTCGGAAACTCGGTTTACCCGAAGAGCT
>Ga0181578_10002635_pt1 | contig 16684 bp, 41 predicted proteins | sample 071ome_21_FD_148659 | JGI IMG/M metagenome (GOLD analysis project Ga0181578, IMG submission 148659) | Coastal salt marsh microbial communities from the Groves Creek Marsh, Skidaway Island, Georgia - 071401CT metaG (spades assembly) | ecosystem: Environmental > Aquatic > Marine > Intertidal zone... | reverse complement strand
AAACAGGGTAGCTTTTAGACACCGTTTATTAACCAGTGTGCCTTCCCGACTGGCTTGATACGCCCTATAGCGTATCTGCTTCATTTAAGAAGATTGCTGCAACTACCCTTTGACAAAGAACGAAAACTGGGTGCATTTTACTTTGATCTTATGGTAAGTAAAAATTGCTGTTAGCACCCAAGGTGGTAGGGAGACTGGGATTTGAACCCAGAACCCTCTGGTTATGAGCCAGATGCTCTGACCTGATTGAGCTATCTCCCCATATTTTTTAGATAAATCCAATTAGAGTCAAGCCCATAACACTAACTTCCTTTACAAGCCAGATACCGAGGGCGATAGATGCAATCCGAAGTCCGATACTAACAGATATATGAAGCGGATCTTGTATAAACGAAGTGAGATGATCTTTAATATTCTGCATTGAGCCTCCTTGCTCCTAGTTAGATAAATCCATTCACATGCAACATAAACACGGCCACGTTTTTGACAACCCAGATTCCGGCCCCGATTGCCATAATCCATACTGCAATATCACAGGCTAACTGGAAAGGCTTTAGAGGCTCTTTAATTAGATCAGACAAGAAGGCTCCAATCTTTTTTAAAACTTGCATAAAAGACTCTACGGATGACGGTGCTTGGCAAACTCTACCTGAATAGAGGACTTGTTTGCCGTATTAGTTGTCTCTACTTGGAGATCACCCGCATACCAAGCGTATGCGCCCACAGCAAAAGCAACACAGGTTGCAAGCCCAACAATTGCGCCAATAACTCGCATCTTTCCTCCTGTCCCAATACCTTAACCGCAAAAGCGGCTGGCGTCAAGGATTTTTTATCTATTTAAATAAGTTCTATTCAGATTGCCGTCTGAATCAAACCAGAATACTCTATCAACCTTTCTTCTTCGTAGGAGACGCATACACCCTTTGCATGGGCGCGAAGAAGTGAGAAGCTCTTGCTTGTTTGTGATTCTTACAGAAATAAGTGTTGAGCCATAAATTTGGTCTGCACGCAGACCCTTTAGACAGTCTCTCTCCGCATGAATAGAAAATTGCTTTGCATCTTTCCTGGGCATAACAACAGGAAAGTTATATCCTGTTTGCAGGATTCTTCCGTCTTTCCAGAGAACCGCTCCATGACGGTAAAGCATGGGAGACTTTCGAGCTTGACAGATTGCAAGCTCTACAATGTTATCGGGGATCTTCACCGTATCCGCTCCATGCGGTATATTATAACCTAGATCGAATCGGATGCAACAAAAAGATGATGGCTGCTCAAAGGAATTGTGTTGTCTATTTTAAACCATTTTTATGGAGGCAGGTTTTTATTTCCTTTGAGCAGCCATCATAATTGAGTACCGAGAGCGGGACTCGAACCCGCACGCCCGAAAGCGGGGGATTTTGAATCCCCTGTGTCTACCGATTCCACCATCCCGGCGCGGCGGGTTGCCGTCCTCACGCTATCCTATAACCTGGATCGAACGGGCTGCAACATTTTTATAAACCCGGCTAGTCCCCTTGTCATCTTTTTGCCCCGGATCACTCCGGTGGAAGTTCCTCGATCCAATGGCTAATCATGGGGTAAAGGCCAGAGAGTGACTTAATCCACTCTTCTAGTAGTGGGCGGTCCTCTTCTGGAAACCAATTACCATGATAGACCTTATCGGGCTCATCTTCTGAAGACCATACTACTCTAATCATTTTCTGGTTTCCTCCAAAAGATCATTACCCTCAAGCCATCCTTTAAGATAGGCCATAATTAATTCCTCGCTGCCAATAGGAGTTCTTGATCTCCTGTTCCAGCCATCCAGAATGCCTCTATAAGCTTCTTTTGCTCTGGGCGAAAGCCTATCTGACTTTACACCATGTTGCGCAATAACAATTTTTTTTGGAAGTCTCCAGAAAGACACAGCTCCCCCTAGTACCGCTCATACTCATCAGTTTGAATTGTCTTTCCGCTGGGCTTGTGATTTGGGTCCCATGCTTGCTTTTGGACAAAAAGAAATCCATCCAGATAAGGCCTTACCTCAATCGTCGTGTGACACTGAGGACAATCAGCTTCGGAAGAGCCAGACTCGGCAACAAGCCTCCAAAGATTTGTGCAAGATGGACACTTGCCAACAACCAACTGATCTTCCCTCTTAGCTACCTCTGCACGCATAAAGCACCTCTAAATAGGATTTGATATTAGTATAAGCTAATCATCTTCCGCATGAACGGTATAAGACAAAGACCCATCGGCAACAAGCTCTTGAATGTATGACACAATAAGTTCTTCAAGCTCTTCTGGATCATACTTCTCAATGAATTCTAATTCAATTGTAATACGCATAATGACTCCTAAAGTTCAATATAAAACTTTGTCTGCTTGCCAAACATGCGGCAAAGAACAACGTAAGTGCCAAGCCAACTAAAAAGAATTACGTCCATAATACCAAGGGTCATCAGCACGCCCTGCCAGAATGTCACAAATGATTCATACTCCCATCCAATCAAAAGGAATAGGGACAAACCAAATGAGCTAAGGAGCGCTGCCACAGTACCAATTTTTTCTGAATCACTCATCACTTACCTCCTAAGAAGCAGCCCAGCCACCAACAACCCAACCAAGTTTCTTTGAAGGCTCTGGAGTCTGCGCCTTTTCCAAAGCTGCTTCAGCATCCAACACCTTTTGATTAAGTCTTTCCAAACGGGTCTTTGCAGTTTCAGAAAGGAGAGACTCCTTACAAACAGGACAAGTCGGAAGGGATGGGAACCCCCAATAGTAATTACTTTGCCGACCCTTATTCCACCCCTTGCTCATCCAATCCTTGCTTAGCTTTGAACCACAACACTTGCAGCCAACAAAAGCAGACTTACGAGAAAGAAAAGAATCAATCTCCGAATTCATCCAGTCGAGCTTATTTTTCTTTGCATCTTCCAGCTTCTGCTTGGCCTTATCAATTCGCTTTTGCTTTGCAGCAGAAGTTTCCTTCGGAAGATAAAAAGAGCACGCATATGGCTGACCCCATTTCTGGTGATTGTCCAACACCCAACGACGAGCCTCTTTTCTTGAAGCAAAGGCTTTATCATAGAATTGGGGATTACTGCCCATAGTCGTGGCATTACCAGCATAAGCGCCAGATCCAGATTCATAAGAATCTTCTTCATACAGACTTTCCCAAGCTTTTTTAACCTTGGTCTTGTCGTAAAAGTCATAAGTAACTGTGTAATCATGCGCGCCCATGTGCGCCTCCTAGAAAACTTTAGAAACAGAGGTTTTAGTTATCACAAGCGCAGCACACTTCATCTTCGTGCTCTGTGCGTTCGCAACAATAAGAACAGTAATCGTAGTAGTAACCTTCATCATACGCACCGGAATCTTGCATATCCACGGGCACGTACTTGTAAACCCAATCTCTTTCTTTCTCTGACATTGTTACCTCAAATAAAATGGCACGCCCCACAGGAATCGAACCTGTAACCTTCGGATTAGAAGTCCGATGCTCTATCCAATTGAGCTAGGGGCGCTTATAAAACCATCCTAACCACCCGGCGGTGGTCTGTCCACAAATACCTATAGCCTAGATCGAACGGGCTGAAATATTTTATGGCCTAAAGTTTTCTGGAGCGTAAGGAACCAAGTCCAAACGTGTAAGCGCGTCCAAGATAGCCTCATGAACCTCCCAGCGAGAGCCACCGGGATTAGTCAGAATATGATCATAAGTATCCATGCGTCCGATTGCAATCCTCCGACCGTGCTGCTTTACAAACTGATCTTCTGGCCGACAAAAGGCGGCTCCATAAGCTACAGTATTGTCATGCAGCCGACGGTAAGCGACTGTTACATTGTATCGCTTGCTTCGATGGTAGAAGTAGCATACTCCAGTATCGTCGGGCAAAAAAGTTTCACGAGCGGCTGCCTGAAATTCTGCATGGTCCAAAAGAGAATCAATCATATTTCCCATTTTATACCTCGTGTGTGCGTGTGCTTATGCTTCGGCAGGAGTGAAAGCCTGCGCCAAGTGAGAGTAATACCAATCCTTGCCCATCACAGAAATCTCGATATTATAATCATTGATTTCATCGGACCAAGTAACATCCAGCAGACCCTGCTTATAAAGATCTAGAAGAGCCATGTTTTGTTCTGCCAATTCAGGCTCCTCCTTTACCTTTCGCAAGATAAACTCTTCAAAGTTATTTTCACTCATTCTTCCTCCCCTTCCTCATCTTCATCATCCCACTCGATCTCATCTTCCTGGAAAAAGACAACATCACCATTATGATACTGCGCTTCTCCCTCAAAAGCCATGCCCTCTTCTCGCCATGAAGCATCGAAGGTAAGATCCGGCCATTCTGTTGTGATATACTCGTAAAAAGCAATCGGTGGCGACCAAGCAGTATCAAAGTTATAAACAGCCCAACCATCGCCAGTATCACAGTCTACATGACAGGCTCCCCACTTTGTTCCCCAGTTATCAACCTGCCACTTATAACCGCCAACACCGGGAAACTCAACACCAATAGCTTCCGCTGTACGCTTCGCTACTCCATCATCAAATCCGAGCTTTCTAATCTGATCTGGAACCGGATAGAGAGCGTGGAAAGAAAGTTCAGAAACTTCTCCCGGCTCTGGGAGAGTAGCCGCAATAGCTGCGATTCTAACTTCGTCAAAGACTTCCCAATTTTGACCGCGAAACTCGTTATAAGTAGCTTCGGGACCATTGGCCTTGCGAACAAACTCTGCCACACGCTCTGGAGGGCCAGAAACATGAAGATTATTAGAACACCAATTAGGCATAATAACTCCTGTGTAATACTCGCACCCGTGAAGGTGCGAGACTATATAACTTACTCTGCACGCTCGCGTTCAGTCCGAGAGAAGATAAAACTAGCTTCCCTTTCCTGTTCGCGCTTTAGAATCTCGATGCTACGCTGATCACCACATAGGGCTCTATCCTCATGGTAAGCACGACGACTAGCCTTTGCTTGGTCCTTCTTTGTAGCTTCTCGGAGGCGAATAATCTCACCTCCGTTATCGAGGAAAGCCTGCACAGCAGCGTCAGCTTCTTCACGACTAAAGGGACGAGGAATCTTCATTGTAACCTCCTAAAAGATAGAGATAGAGTTAGACTTCTTCTTTGCACTACGGCGAGACTTGCGAGACTTTGGAACCTCCTCTGTATCGTCGTTAGAAAGAGGAGTAACCTCAACGCGACGGGTAAACAGAGCCGGGTCAGTACCGGCAGCAATAGCTGCCTTACGGAGATCACCATAGATAACGACCGGAGCAGAGGTATTGTTTCCGGGGTAAAGCCTCGACTTTTCAGAGTGCTTACCTCGCTTTAGACCATACCACTTACCCTTCATGTAATAGTAGCTGTCATTTCCAAGAGTAGCCTTTACCATGATATTCTCCCTGCATTCTTGAGGTATCTTATCCCTCACACCACCCTATAACCTGGATCGAACCGGGTGCAAGAAAATAAAAAGAATTTTTAGTTCGGCTTGTTATCTTTTTGCCCGGGCTACGACTGGTCCTGAACAAATTCATAAAGGTTCTTTGCCAGAGCCTTTATTTCATCTGCTGTTGGTGGGGCAGGGCACTTCATTGCTCTACCCTCTGCTGTAGCCACTCTTTCCTCTACTTGGAATCTAGAGTGCCAGTTTTGGTAAAGCATATTCTGCGCATCGCGCAAAAGGTTAAATCTTAACTCATAAGGGTTCATTCCCATTTTATTCTCCTGTGTGTTGTGTGTTGTGTTAAATGATAATGAAAACCATTATCATTTAAATTATACCACGAGCGGGGCAAAAACTTTACATAAAATAAAAAGGTTAAGGGAGCCTCAGATATCTGAGGCTCCCTCGTTAGGTGGTCATGGGCAACAAGTGTTTTGCAAAGGCACTAAATTATTGGTTAAGGTCACCCATGACCGTTAATTAAAGTTAGTTATTTAATCTTTATAATTATTATATTTACTTACGGCCTCGGCTGTATTACCAGTCAAGATAGCCTTAATCCAGGCGCCGTCTGTTAGAGATCGACCATCTCTTGAAACTTTTGGCTTTAAGTTATGAAGTAAGAAAAGAAGATTTACACCTACACTTACCGCGAAGATTGCAATAAGAGAGTCATTTTCAAGATTAAGAGCAAGCCAACCGAATACTAGCGCTAAAAAAACATGAGCAGCAGGCCCGGCTATAATGGCCACCAAAGCTCTATATGGCATCTCCTCTACAACAGACATATCGACGCCGATTCTTCCGCCTAGACTATCCCGCTCTATGTGAAGCGGAACCCCAAAGATATAAAAGAGAGGCGCAGTCTTTATATCATATCCTCCCAACACAATGCTTCTTACCGGTATTCCTACCATAAGAGCCGCAATAAGGTGTCCAAGCTCATGCAAAACAACTGCGGGTATAATTAGGGCGACACAAGCCACAAATTCAAAAAGATTTATTAAAATCCAATGAAAGTAACCTCCCATAGCCGCCCTACTTTGCCCAAGCCGTATGATAGCCCGGAATAATAGCTACAAGCTTGAGGTTACTATTCAGACTTCCCCTGACCTCTACCAATAGGCGGGCATGATCAAAAGCCTGGCCCTTATCATGCGAGCTTACAAATTGAAAAGACTCAAAAAGAGAGGAGTTATCTGTGCGAGCAACGATAGCGGTATAAGACATTGTAGCCCTCCGGGCAAAAAGATTACTAACTCAAAGCAGCGGCAATCCGAATATCATCATGGATAGGCCAAGGTTCGGATAGAATCGCCTTTACACGCTCTAATACCGCCTTATCATGGCCACCAATATGCCAGTCTCTAATCTCGTCTAACTCCAGACCCATAGAGCCACAATAGTTCTTTCCATCCTTATAATTATAAATAGTGGCTATAAGTCCATCATCAAAGAGAATCTCCCATTCTGCGTCAGTCTTATAACCGTCGCCAGTACAGGGCTCTCCAAAGAGCGAAACAAGCCGTTCATAACTTGTATCAACATAACCCTGCAAGCTGGTGCCATTGATGTTGATACTGCTATCCTGATTGTGAGTAATAAAGCTGGGCATTATTCCCCCTTACTGTGCGTGGTAATCAACGTTAGAAACTGACTGGTCCCAACAAGCACGGCACGGACCACACTTGTTACCTCGGGTGTAAGCCCGACATTCCTCACCAACACCGGCCTTTACAGTCGAGGTTAGATACCCAGCCATAGAGGCAGGCGGCTCCTGCTCAATCATGGGAGCAGAGAGGCGAATAGTAAGGTTTTCAGGCCAGTCCTCTGTTGCAGACATAACCCGCTTCACCATAGTGCTTTCTTTCGTGGGAACCCAGAACATAACCCAGGGCAAGTTACGGGCAACCTGAATCCACATTTGCAGGTGGTTTTCATCCTGCAAGTCTCCAGAGTCGTGAACCCGGAAGTAAGGGTCATTCTTATCGGTGTAGTGACCGATAAGCAGCGTCATAGCCTCCACCCATTGTGGGTGGGAAAGAGCCTGATAACGAGCCTCGTGAGCCTTCTTTACACCGGGGTAGTTATAGTTATTGCGGAAAGCATAACACTTTGAGCAAACCGAGCCGGGAATCTTCGCCAGCTTGGAGCCTACCTTGCAACGACGAGCAGAGATAGACGTAGAGAAACCGGGCATTTTACTCGGCTTTCCGAGCCCGCTTGCATGGCCGGTGATTAGCTTGGCTTCTTTGAGCTTCATTGTTCTATCTCCTTACCCTACCTTATAGCCTGGATCGAATGGGCGGCAAGAAAAATTGCCAGGTTTTTGCCCCGGAGGGTAGGCCCACTTGGAGCCTACCCCGGTTCACTTATTCCTTTGTAATGTTACCCTTAAACTTAACCCCACCCTTTACAGGGATAAGGGGAAGCTTGCCCACAATCTCTGACTCAAAAAGCTGAATACATTCGTCATAGACCTCCTTATCTTCATCAGAAAGACCATTATAAAGCTGGTTAAAAGCAACCTTATCCAGCGAACCGATATTACTCCACTTTTCAATAAGCTGACGCGGAGAGTGATTGCGAGTAACGCCAGAAGCTACAAGTAGCATGACCATACTCGCGGACGTGCGCGCACGGTTAGTCGCGGCGCGCGGTGTACCCACGCCACGGGTAACTTCACCCTTGATATGAACCGTAAAGTCAACGGGAACAGTAGTCTGTTCCGGCAAAGCAGAAACATCATTACATTCTGCGATACGGATGGATTGAGCGAGGGCCATAGCCTCAACAGGGGTGAGATCAGTTGGAGTCTTGGACATTGTGTCTTTTCCTTTTCTTATAGGTGCGGGGTTTGCGTTCTTCGCTTCCCTCGCATACCTATAACCTAGATCGAATGGCCTGCAATAATTTTATTAAAAGAACTTAATCGCCTTACTTTTGGGTTGTTAAAGTAACTTTTAATTGTAATTTAAATAAATCGTTTATGCACGCGCAGAAGGATCGGGTAAGCTTTTTGCCCGTTGTTTTTTATTACTATTACATAGTATATCTAATATACTTATTTATCTTATTGATATTTACTATCAACAGTAAAGAGTCAAGTTTTTGCACAGGTGTATGTCAATTTTTTGCCCATGGATGAGTCAATTTTTTGCCCCGATTTTTCTGAATTGCAATTCATTAAGATTGACAAAAACTTTACAAATGTGGCAGATAATAAATTCATGCGCGTGAACATAAAAAAGGGGGAGCACGAAAAGTCGTGCTCCCCCGGAGGATAGAACATGGCACACTTTACCCGGTGTGCCAGCGGGTGTGCGAGTGTCTACTCGTCGCTATCAGCCGAGGGTGCCAGACCCTCACCCGCAGCCGTCACCGCTGCGACAGTCGAGCGAAGCAGCTTGACAGTCTCCGCGAAGTCACCAGCCGGGATCTTCGCAGGCTTGGCACCCTTGCCAGACCGGACACGGAAGGAGACAACTCCATCCTCGCTGCGAATGGTCCGCTGAACAGACTCGGCAGCCGACAGGTTCTCCTCCGGGGTTCCATCGGGAATCCCATCGGTGACGTAACCCTCCAGAGTGGCGACGTAATCGCCAAACTGATCGACCGGCATGGTCTGGGCACCCGAACCCTTGCCACGGTTCGTGGCGAAGCTGACCACCGGGGTTCCGGCATCATCGAGCGAAACGCTCATGGTCTGCCGAATGACGGTGAGCGGGGACTCGTCGTGATCGTTGTTGAAAATGTTAGCCATTTTAGCACTCCTGCGTTACACTTGGTTGTTGGTTCTAGCTCGAAGGGGCGGCGGGTTCCTTTCGCTTGCCGTCCCCCTCACACCGCTATATAGTCTGGATCGAACGGGTAGCAAAAAAAGTTGATAACTTTTTGCCCCGGATTAGGGTCGGTTGATTTTTCTCCCCTCGTTCGATCTAGGCTATAAGATGGCGTAAGGAGAGTGAGATGACCCGACGTAGCTTTTTTGCCCGGATGCGGAAGCTCGGCTTTGAGAAGTCTGCTATGCAACTGACCCGTGTTGGTATCTCCTATAGGAGAGGGGATACTCTGGTGACTGTCCCCAAGTCTCATGAGGGAACTGTTATGATTCTGGGTGGCGAGTGGAGCGGTACTTACACCACCTCTCCTGTAGCATGGGGAGTCCATGTAAACCCCGCAGACCTTGGAAAAGAAAATCTTCTAGAGGTTATCTATGGAATGTTTACTGGCGAGATTGTAAAGCAAGAAGCCTAAAGAAAAAGGCCTATTACTCGCTGGAGCAATAGGCCGGGGCAAAAAGTTTACATTAGCTTTGTCAACTTTTTGCCCCAAAGGGGCGGAGCCCCTTTTAGTAATCCGTTCCATTGAGTTGGTTCCAGGCATCGAGAAGATGAGATACAGGAATAACTTCAACAATCTCATCTTCCGAAACCGACTTAAAGTCAAGATCTTCTGACAACTGCTCATTACCTCGTTCAGTTAGAACAGCAACAAAGCCGTCAGCATCGTAAGTAGAGTAATCAGAAAGAACAAGGTAAATCACTTTTCTTCTCCCAGTGGGTAGTATCCTTGGCCGCCGCACAGATTATTCCACTCGGCAGGAGTGATGCCGGTCATAACAAACTCACGCCACTCGGGAGTAACATCAGGCATAGCAGACTGGATGCACTCTCCATTTTGCCAACGCTCAATAGCAATAGCGGTGAGGTTCGGAACGAAAATAATACGAGTCTTGCCCGTCAGAATCGAAGTGGCTTCCCAGAGCATCGTGCCTCCTTGCACCCTTTTATAATCTGGATCGAATGAGAAGAAAGAAAAGTTGTCATGTTTTTGCCCCGGAGGGCGCCGGGGTTATACTCCCGGCGGCACCTCACCCCTGATCAATCCGCCGTGCTTTTCGATAACCCGGCGGACCACATCCACGGGCACCCACCCGTATACAGTCTCCGTGGGCTCGCCGGGATCCTCCGCCCATTCCATTAGAAGGGGCTCGGGGTGGGACGGAAAGCCTACCTCTACCGATTCGTAGATCTCTGCTCCGCCTCGACGCGGGTGGCAGTAAGAACCATCGTGCGCCTGCACGCTCATGGAAAAACCGTCTGCACAACCGACACGCTTGAAGAATCCGGTCATTCTAACCTCCTTGTATCTTTTTATAATCTAGATCGAATGGGTTGCAACAAAAAATAGGGTGAAAGGGATGGGTCCGTGGTCCACGGGTCACAAGTTGCTTTGTGATTATCCGCTCGCCCTTCGCCCCCAGACAAGCGCCAGCAACAGCGATCATCCAGAAACCGAGACTTCAATAGTACCTATATACCCTTGAGCACCAGGGATTCGAACCCCGCTATTCATGTCCCGCCCAAAACCGGCATAAAATGATTATTTGCTGGCCTAGCTCCTGCTCACTTCATTACCGGTCATAGCCCTTACCACCATGAGGTGTAAATAATGTCATAGCCCGCACTTTGCCACCCCAGAGCCTTTTCGATAAACTCCGCAGTATTCATATCGTCGGACCAGTCGGACTCTCCCCAGAAAAAACCAGTAGCATTCGGGAGGCTGCGATAATCCCTCTGAAGTCGCATCAGATCAGACTCAAAGAGCTTTAGATCAACGCAGTTAAACTCTCCCTTTCCACCGCGATCAGAGTAAAGCTTTGCCATCCAACCTTCGAGGTTAGCATGCTTTCTCCAGTAGTAAATCTCGATTCGCTCATCGCCCTTAACTGCAAAAGCGTACTGGTCAAGTCCCATGCTCTAACCTCCCTGTGCCTCTTTATAACCTGGATCGAACGGCCCGAGAAAAAATATATAAACTTTTTGCCCCCCGGTGGGCCACATTTATTTCGCCTCATTCGATCTAGGTTATAAGGTAGTGCAAGGAGAAAGAATGCTGTACGATATGGCCACCCATGAAGTTTACTTTACCTCCTCCTACGGCAACCGCTCGATGCAGGCTACGGTCTGGGCGGATGGGGCAACGGGGGAAGTGAAGTCGATCGGATTCCATCCTACGTCGCAGGGTGCCGACGACTACCACAAGGCGCTGCTCGGATACTTGGATAGCGGTTCGGGCTCCTGGGTTGATAGGCAGAATAACTTTCTCCATGATAACCCGGAAGAGGCCGAGTCTGTTCTTGCCGCTTGGTCGGATAAGGCTTGGAAGGGTTCGCGTGATTACATCATGTTCTACCAGCACCTTGAAGGCTAGCGTGGCCGCAAAGATTGGTAATCTTCTCCGGGCAATCAACAATTTTTTGCCCGGAGATACTAGGGAAGATAAGAAGGATTACATTGAACTAGCTTTGGCAGGTTTTATTTTTTAATAAAATAAAGTTGCCAAAATCTAGGAATGTTTATCTATACTTAACAAGAGGGTAGACTACAGTGATACTCTGTCTTTGCAAAGCTGTTAACGATAAAGCTATTGATAAAGCAATCGACGGCGGTGCAAAGACCGTAAGGGAAGTAAGCCAAAAGTGTGAAGCAGGAACCGCTTGCGGAGCGTGCATTGTAGATATTAAAGAGAGGCTTCAAAGAAAGAAGGACTCTGAAAATGACTCTAGATAAACTTGGGCCTTATAAGAGAGCTATAATAGAAGAGGTTATTGCTGAACCCTCTTTTCGTCGCAGGCTTCTAGAATTAGGATTTGTACCCGGAACTGAAATAGAAAACATTAGCCCAGTTAGCACGGCAGATCCAAAATGCTTTCTCATAAGAGGAACTTATATTTCTTTAACCCTAAAGGATGCTGGCGGAGTTATTATAAATGAAATTAGATAATAAAATTATTCCCCTTAACGAATGGGCTTTTATGATTTTTGCAGCAGTAACTTATACTGCCTTTCTTTATATAATCATTGGTGCGGGAAGTTAATTTTTTGCCCGTGCGGTCGGACACACACGCGTGCTATGGGGGCGCGCTGTGCGCGGGGAGGGTGGCTAAAAGAATCCTTTTTTCGCAGCCCATTCGATCTAGGTTATAAGGCAGTAGAAGGAGGATAGAATGTCTTTTGATTCCGAAGAGGATAAGGCCATCGAGCGTTCCATGATTAGGGAAGAGCTTCGATTCATTATTGATGATTTTGATATTCCTGCCATGAGAAGGCCTTTGGTCGGGGCAAATGTTCGGTGGATGGCCCGAAACCTTCATATTAGAAACGGCGGACATTCGGACTTCGCCAGGGCTATGCAACTGATCAAAAAGCTGCTTAAACTAATCTAGTTTAAATTAGAGAGCTAACCCAAATAAATTAAAATTAAATCATTTACTAAAAGTAATTTAATTTTAATTGCCCTTAGTAATTATTACTTTACTATGTAATGGGCTTAGTAAAGATTATGTAATCTTTTTGTCCAAAGCATGTAAAGTTTTTGTGCGCGGGTAAGTGAACTTTTTGCCCATATTTGTCTATCAGACAAGTTAAGTTTTTGCCCACGAAGATTACTTAACCAAGTAATCTTCCCTTATAGAAAACAAAAAAATCCCAGACATAGCTGGGGGGGTTAAGTATCTCTTTTTTTATTTATATAATCTAGAAGGCGCAAGATAGCGCGTCCTAGCTTTCTAAATGGTTCAGCCATAGCCTCTCCTTTTTTGGCGGTTTAATCCATGAATCATCATTCATGTGAATGTGTGCGTACCATCCGTCTGTAAGAGCCGGAATATCAAGGTGAGTAGCATCCGGGTCTAATCTTTGCTCTCCCTTATCAGCAACCTTAATCCAGATAGGGTCACTTTCGATAAGCCCTTCTAGCTTTTGGTTCATTTCCTGCTTACTGATATTTTCAGAAAGCGTGCTAGCGAGGAGCATATCTGTTAGATCAAACAGACGCGTAAGCTTACCCGGAAGCGTTCGCGGATCAAAGAAGTAATCCGGTCCACCAACCCTCTGATTGCGCCACCACTTTGTAAGAGCATCTGCATCCATGCCCGTTTCCCAAAGCCAGTAACGGTAGCCGTATTCTTCTTCTAGGAAGATTGTAACGCTCATTTTCTTTCTCCAAGTCGAGGGAAAACTACTATCACTAAAGATACCCAAATAATAATATCTCTAGCATCAGGAATCTCATCAAACCCTGTCCACCAGCAAACAGCGCTTGATATAATGTACCCAATACAAATGTATGTGGTAAACTCTAGGTATGGGTCGCCCATAATGGTATCAAAGATTTTTATCATCTTTCATCTCGCTTGACTTCAGAGCCCCATGTTCCATACATGCAGGAGATTGGCATACTTGACTGAACAGGACCAGCCAACCTTTTGACATAAAGAAATTTTCTTTTCTCCACCAGGACAATCTCCCACTCATCATTATCATTATACCAATACCAGCCGGGATTATTTGGTGTGTTCATCGTTATCCTCCTTACACCGTTACATAAACTAGATCGAATAGAATGATAAAAATAATGTGACCTGGGCAAAAAATCGGCAACCGCCCCCGTAGGGGCTACCGATAGGAATCATCGAGCGGCATGGTGGTGCCAAGGATGGATACCACGTCATCGTGGATCGTCGCCCCCCTCTCACCTTTGCACCACCGCTTGATCTGATCCAGGATGAATGCGTGCGTCCACCCGGACTCCTCACCGCGCCGAATGATGAAGTAGAGCTTGTTCGCGTCAATGTTCATTCTTTCTCCTTACATCCCCATATAACCTAGATCGAATGAGAAGAGAAAAATCCGTGGGGGCAAAAAGATAACATAATCCTGTAAAGTTTTTGCCCCGGAGGGGCGGCTCCTACTTCCACGCGGGATCGCTCACGAAGGCCGTATAGATCGCCGCTCGCTCCCTCATGTTCAGGCGAGTCCACCAGTGGCCAGCCTTGTCATCGTTCGCAAGCGACAGACGCCCGTCAGGGGTCTCCACCGTTCCATCCGAACCATCGCCACCCAGAGGAGTCGGATTCTTCGCTTCCGAGAGGAAGCTCCAGAGCTTCCGGCAAAGCGCATCCGCTTCCGCCTTTGTGAGCCCCTTATGGTAATCAAGGCACTCCGCCGCTTCATCGGCAGTCCAGTACTTTAGTCCGTCAGGCATTTCCATGTTCACTCCCATGCTCACGTCTTTATATTCTAGATCGAGTGAGGCGATAAAAAACGCTCAAATAACCGGGCAAAAAATCTACAAAGGGGAAGAAGTGGCCTGCGTTTACTCCCGGCAGGCCAGCGGGGCTAGGGTTAGAGCTTCTTCGCGGCAGCTTCCACCGCCTTGACCGTTCCGGCAAGGAGCTTCACCACCTCGCCAAGCTCATCGCTGGCGATCTTGGCAGGCTTGGCACCCTTGCCGGAGCGAACCCGGAAGGAAACCACGCCATCGGAAGCTGCCGCCGTGCGGCGAATCGACTCGGGGGTAGAAATATTTTCCTCCAACTCGGGCAGACCGTTGGTGGAGATCTCGTGAAGTGCAGCCACGCAATCCGCGAACTCCGATACAGGGATGACCTGTGCCCCGGAGCCCTTGCCCCGGTTAGTGGCGAAGGAGACGTATGCCACGCCATCCTCGGAAAAAACCTGCATCGTCTGCTTGATGGTCTGAACAGCAGTCTCGGTCGTCTCGTCAGCGAAAATGTTAGCCATTGTTCTATCCTTTCTCTGGAGGGGGGTTAGCTTGCGTCCCTCACATCCTTATATAACCTGGATCGAATGAGAGGAGAAAAAATGAATGCAATCTTTTTGCCCCGGTCGGGCAGATCATACTTTTTATTTTTCTCCACCGATTCGATCTAGACTATATAACGGTGTAAGGAGAACCAAATGGATATCGAACGCCTCATCGCCCTCACCCTTTTCACCCGCGAAGTTATTGAGTGGGAGGCTATTCAGAATGTTCTCAAGGTTTATGCCTTGGCTGGCAAGGAGGTTCCTTCGGACCTGCAAAGCGAGGTGGACGCTTTCGACGGGTACATCGAGGAACTTTTGCTCACTGCTCCCGATTGGGTGGTCGGTCGAGCATAGTGGGCTGGCCGTGGGGAGTAGGGGTGCTCCCCACGGCCTTTCCTCCGCCTGTCAGATTTTTGCCCCGCGACAGCAGTTTATTTTATTTCAGGCTATTCGATCCAGAATATATAGCGGTGTAAGGAGAAAGAATGCTGGACTTTGAGCGAATCGAAACCATCGAAACCCGAATCATCAAGGTAAAGGAAGATATCCGCTATCTGGAAGGTTATCTTCGGGTCACCCACCACTGTCCAGAAACGGAGCGACTTCTCCGCAAGGCCGATAAGGAACTAAAGGCTCTAAATGATGAACTCTGCGAGGGCGGCATTCATTCTCTCCGAGATATTGGAGACGATCTCGCCTGCTGCAACTGCGGCCACCGAGAGAATCCAGGCCGGGCAACCTTCGAAGGCCATCGGTTCATCGAGCATCTGTAATCTTTTTGCCCGGGGACTAAAGGGATTATTTTTCTCTTTCTGTTAGATCCAGGCCATATAAAAGTGTAAGGAGAAAGCTATGGAAGAAGATCTGAAGTATCATCAGTGTGATCGGCACCGCTCTTGGTGGGAGCACGATTATCAAGGCATCCCCCTTACCAGGGTTTGCGAGAAGTGCCGGGATGCAAAGCTTGCCGGCTACCGTCCGGAGATTCTTACCGGATATTCCCAGAGCGATGTAGACGAGCCAATCGATCCGGATTGGTAATGAGCCGGGGGCTTCGCTCCCCTTTGTCTACATTGTAAAGTTTTTGCCCGGGTGGGCATGGGTGAGGCGAATAAAAAGCCTATTCGCCTCACCTGCCCGGTGGCCTGCGCCATTCGCCATTGAGGCCACAACAATGGAACTCGGTTTCGCCAACAGTCCAGCTATCTAGATGGTGATGGTGGCCAAAGTACCAGCGTGCGGGCTTGTGTGCAGATAAGGAGAAAACATTATCCAAACCTCGCGGAGTAGGCTGCTCTCCCCTGTTCCCATGTCGAAGGACGGGAACACACGCGGGTGCATCATGTGTAACTACAATGTTTGGCTTATGTTCTTCCATGGCATCAAAGAACTGGGTAAACTCGGGATAAGTAGGGGATTCCTCTTTCCACCAATCTACCCCATCAGTCCTATGCAACTTATCAGTAGACTCTGCCCCACCAAAGAAAAGAATCTTATTCTGACCGATGGTTAGTAGGGTGCCACGGTCGGCAAAGAAGCAGCCTGGCGCAAGCTCTCGAACCTTTCCTCCGAAAAGCTCAACCTCTGGCATAGTCCTCCAAAGCGGCCAGTTATCATGATTACCTCCACAAG
>Ga0181578_10002634_pt1 | contig 16688 bp, 13 predicted proteins | sample 071ome_21_FD_148659 | JGI IMG/M metagenome (GOLD analysis project Ga0181578, IMG submission 148659) | Coastal salt marsh microbial communities from the Groves Creek Marsh, Skidaway Island, Georgia - 071401CT metaG (spades assembly) | ecosystem: Environmental > Aquatic > Marine > Intertidal zone... | reverse complement strand
CGTGTTTTTATAGCCTGGGCAGCAAAGCTGGCGGCTTTGTTTTTCTCTTTAGCTTTTATGGCTAGTTCGCTAGCCTGCTTTATCAAGGCATCATGGACGGCTGATCTGGTTAAATACAGGCCTCATATGGGTCTGAGCTTCATGGTGTTTCATTCGGCGCATCTCATTTTCCTGGGCTTATTGCAATTTCAGTTTCATCCTGTCTTTGATTTGGCTGCCAGAAAAGCTTTAATGGGTGGAAGCCTGGCTTATGTATTCATGTATATGATGGCGTTGACCACATTTCCGTATTTCAAAAACAAATTATCTCAAAAAACCTGGAATCGACTTCATCTTATTGGTGGCTGGTGGATATGGCTGATCTTTTTCAGATCATATTTTAAAGCAGCCATTGGAAGAAATGAAGAATATCTCATGTTTGCAGCCTTGAGCCTGGTTCTGTTTTTACGCCTTGCTTACCTGATAAGCAGTCGTATGAAAGGAGGAAGTAGTACAGATTAATTTAATCGCTTGCAGCGGTTAAAGCCATTGGTATATATGATTTGGCATAAAGGCAAATAAAATCCAAAATTTATATCACATGTGGCAGTACCGTTAGAAGTAAGTTGAATCGAGTAAGATGAGTTTGTAGTCAATACAGATGAAGCATTAAGGTTGGCTTGGTTGATTTCTACTAGATACTTGTATTCAGCACTACCCGCTTTTTCATATCTTACTATAAATCCGGTGCTTTCTTTGGACCATCTCCGTAATCATAGGCTTTACGATCTGCATAATCGGCTCCCCAACTTTGGGTTACAAAAACCATGGATCCATTAGATATGCCCTTAGCTCCCTGCACCAAGGTGGAATGATCTGTAACAGTGTCTTGAGCTTCATCAGCCCACCCAGCTATTGGATACCAGCCCACATAAGCTTATAGGCGCCAGATCGCATATTATATATTGAAATCTGTCTATCCCAGTATTTGTTTTGTACAATAATCTATGAACTTGATTTTTGTGAAAGTGGAATCTTTTTTAATTCCAGCAATTGATGGTTTTCTTCACCTTGTATAATTTTTATATGGCTTCCCTTTTGAATGCCTGTGTATGTGGTTTTGCTTAAGCTGCTGTCAGGCCAGGTAATTTCTATGGAGATATCACTGACAATAGGGCCCAATCCAATTTCCTGCCTGAGACTGCTGCTTCCGAAACTTCCACCCGTACTGACAGTATGGTAAAATTTTACAGTTTTGCCATTTTTATCTTTACCATCGACAGTAATCCTTGCTCCAATGGCTGACCGGTTCGCCTGTTTCCCTTCCAAAATAATGGTTAGAAAGTTATTATTAGGCTGAAGTGAATTCAGAAAAAGGGCATCTGTATAGACATCTCCTTCAAAAGCGCCACCAATAACATGAAATATATCCTGGTCACCATCATTGTCAATATCTCCGATAGCAATGGCATGACCTTTTTGGACATGCGAAAGCCGGCTGGAATAGCTGGCATCCGTAAATCCCTTAGCAGAATTATTTATAAATAATTTGTTTGGAACAAGCGCACTATAATTGGGTGTTCCGGTGCCCAGATAGAAGTCGAGGTATCCGTTATTATCTACATCACCATAGTTGCCGCCCATTGCAAAAACAGGTTCTTCGGAAATCTCATCGGCTGTTAACTTTTGAAAACCACCATTGCCCAGATTTTGATATATTATAATATGACAGGATTCGGGATTCTCGCCGCTAAAATAATCACTCAGTGCTTCTGCGGCCCTGTATTGCATATTATTAAATGGTGCGACAAAAATGTCATTCCAGCCGTCATGATTATAATCCCACATCCAGCAGGGAAAACTGGCTATTGGATCTGTTACAGATGAAGCCTTTGTTACATCCTTGAATTTTATTTCGGAAGGAGATTGCGCATTGCTCATATTTTTGAAAAGGCTGTTTGGAGAACCCACCATTGATATGTAAATATCGGCTAGCCCGTCATTGTCAATATCTCCTGCGCAAACGCCTTTGATAAGGCCACGAATATTTTCCAGGCCTGATCCAGCTATGACATTCGTGAAATGACCTTCATTATTCAGGTAAAGCTCACATGGAAACACAGCTCCCTGGGTTGTTTCATTGCCGATAAACAAGTCAATCCAGCCGTCGTTATTAAAATCGGCCCAGCAAGCCGTTTGTGTAGGATAGAAAGAGAGGAGTCCTGATTCTTTAGTCACATCGGTAAAACTCCCGTCACCATTATTTTTCAATAAAGAATTCGGAATGGTCCCTTCACTGCCATACCAGGCACCTCTGAGGATCAGAATATCTGGATACCCGTCATTATTATAATCGGCATGTATCATATTAAGGCCTCCTGTAATGCCTTCAAGCCCAGTCTGACTTGAAGCATCTGTGAAGCTGCCTTTTCCGTCATTGATGAAGTATTTAAGTTGATCATCAATTCCCCAGGATGACGTAAATATATCCAGCAAACCATCATTGTTAAAATCTTCGAGGCAAACGCCTCCAGCGAGTCCTCTTTGTCCTAAACCTGATTGGAGTTTGAGATTTTCAAAGGCTTCAATGGGGCTGTCTTTTTCAAAGCTTTCAGGCTCTATCAGCCAGGCTTCTGGAACCTGATCGGGATATTCTCCAAGAGTCATGTAGGCGATATTGAGAAGCCATTTTGTTTCAGGATCATCCGGACGTTCAAGCAGCATTTGTGAGAATATGGAAATTGCTGTCTCGGAGGCATTTCTTACATTGTATATACCATCATCCCGGATAGGAATAATACAGGAATTGGGTGAGGTATTTTTGATGCAATTTTGTTGCTCTCCCAATCTAAAATAGGCCAGACCCAAAAGTTGTCTCAAGTTATATGTTTGAGCAGGAGGCATGTTCATATCCTCAAATTGTGACCTTAGAGTCTCCAAACTTATGATCGCCTCTTCTGTTTTGCCACCCAGGAATAACTCATAGGCGTATTGTGCCTCGAGTGCGAACTTTTCTCTTTCATTACGGGCATTCTTAATATTGTTCTTGATGGCTTCAGCCCTTTGCGTGTTAAGATGATAGTCAACTTTAAGAGGGTCAATATTGCTGTGATGCAATTTTAGAAGTGCTGCCATTTCAGTGTTGGGCTTGCTGGGCGTACTTTGTGACGAATCCTGATTGCATGCAATCAAGAAGATACTCGACAGCAGGACAGAGCTGTACCAAAAATGGACCGCAGTAGGGCTTTCTATTATTTTAAACCAAGCTGATTTCATATATGTCTTAATGCATCATTTGAATATGGTAGCCCTTATTTTTTTCAAGCATATTACCGTCTTTTAAATCCACATCCTGGTTGGCCTGTTTACGTTCTTCTGTTATACGACTCAGCTCAATCGGGTGTGTCCTTTTTGAAAGCTCCTGAAGTTCTTCTTCAAACAATGATCTGAATATACTTACTTTCTTGAGTGTATTGTATACTTTTTCAACAGGGAGGCCTTCTTCATCCATTTTCATAACTGCGCATTCCGCATCCCTGATTAGACGGTGCCAGGTTTCCTATAATTGTGAATATTAACACCCGCCAGGTCCATTCGAACTTTGAATCGCTCGAAAGATATGGAAGCAAATCCAAAATAATCATTGCGGACATTTAGTTGAAATACAAGATTATGCAGTTCTTGTCTAGCAAGCGCGATCGTGTAGGCCTCCGATATCATATCTTCTGTCAAAAAGGCTTCATTGAGTATGCCTTTATTAATGGGGATGCTTTCAAATTTTAATTTTCGGATTATTCGTAACAGGGGCTTATATTTATGTTTTACACTATTCAAAAGAACACGAGACGATGACCATAATCAGTTTCATAGGCTTCACATTGCTGGTAGCCGTAATTGCTTATATCTCCACACTAAAAACTGATGAGAACACCTCTGATGGGTATTTCCTTGGAGGGCGTAGCCTCACGGCGACGGTTATAGCAGGATCCCTGCTCCTGACCAATCTGTCGACGGAACAAATTGTTGGATTGAACGGACAGGCCTTTACGGAGGGTATACTGGTTATGGCCTGGGAAACCCTTGCCGCTATAGCAATGGTTGTGACGGCAGTATTCCTTTTGCCGCGATACCTTAAAGGCGGACTTACAACCGTTCCACAGTTTCTTGAGGACAGGTACGACACATTCACCAAAACCCTGACCTCTGGCTTATTCTTGAGTGGCTATGTCGTTGTGCTTCTTCCCATTGTTTTGTATTCAGGCGCCCTCGCTGTCAACACAATGTTTGATGTACCCAAGCAATTGGGCATCAGTGAGACGACAGCTCTTTGGGGAACAGTATGGACTATCGGGATTGTAGGATCTATATATGCTGTATTTGGTGGTCTCAAGGCGGTAGCTGTTTCAGATACTATCAATGCCGTTGGATTGCTGATCGGGGGTTTGATGATACCAATTTTTGGTCTGGCGGCGATAGGTGATGGTGAAGGTATTCTCAAAGGTCTTTCAACACTGTTCGAATCAAATCCGGATAAGTTTAATTCTATAGGTGGACCCATCAATACAGTTCCTTTTGCTACGATATTTACCGGTATGATGTTGGTCCAATTGTTTTATTGGGGGACCAATCAGGCAATTATTCAGAGAGCGCTGGCTGCCAAAAACCTAAAGGAAGGACAAAAGGGTTTGATGCTGGCTGCCTTTATCAAGATTCTTGGCCCACTCATTGTCGTCTTACCAGGTATTATTGCCTTTCACTTGTTTGGTGATGAGCTCACAAATCCCGACCAGGCGTATCCCACCTTGGTAAGACGTGTGTTGCCAGCGTCGCTTGTAGGTTTTTTTGCTGCGGTATTGTTTGGTGCCATACTGAGTTCCTTCAACTCCGCATTGAACAGTTCAGTAACTCTCTTCGGCGTTGACATATACAAGCAGTACATTAAGAAAGATGCCACAGAGAAACAGGTTGTGCGGGCAGGTAAATCTTTCGGAATTGTATTGGCTTTACTTTCCATGTGTATTGCTCCATTGATTGCTAATGCCCCTGCCGGTCTATTCGGATATTTGCAAGAAGTTAACGGGTGTTATTCTATTCCTATTTTTACCATTATTCTTGTGGGATACCTGACAAAACGAGTGCCGGCAATTGCAGCTAAGATTGGAATTCTTTCTGGTGTTATCCTGTATACGATATCCCAATTCTTACTCAAACCAAATATTATTGAAGCAGCTAAGAAAGGTATCACCGATGCCGATCAACTGACTGTGATAGAGGCTACGGCCTATCCTCACTTCCTTCATGTCATGGCATTATTATTTGTACTTAATGTGGCTATCATGTTGATCATAGGTAAACTGTATCCAAGAAAAGATGCTTATGTGCTTGAGTATAAGAAAGCGGTTGATATCAGACCTTGGAGCAAGGTCTATTATGTAGGCGGAGCCGTGGTTGTGACGGTAATATTCATGTATATATATTTTGCCAGCTAGTTTCTGGTACAGAGTACTAAGTAGTAAGTACAAAATATCAAGTACTCAGTTCATTGTACTTAATACTTAAACCGAGGTATAAATAATAGGCTGACTATTTCAGATTGTTTTAGGCATTAATTATCATCAATATCCAGCACACATCTGAAACCGAGATGGAAGAGTGCTGTTTCGGTTGTGCTTCCGCTGCGAGCCGATACGCGGTAACCGTGACACCAGGATGGTTCGCAGAGAAATGAACCACCTCTCATAGCTTTTTCGCTCAGATCATTGGCTTCAAAATCTGAAGTATCAATTCCATAAGGAAGTTTCCAATCCTGGCACCATTCCCAGACATTGCCGACCATATCCTGAAGTCCCAGCTCGCTTTCTCCAAAAGCACCTACCGGAGATGTAAACTGGTAGCCATCTTCAACGCGATTTACTGCAGGAAAGAGTCCTTGCCAGACATTGGCTTTGTAATCGTTGCCATCTTTTATATCATCATTCCCCCACGGGTAGATATTGTCATTGATATTCCCTGCATTGCGGGCGGCATGTTCCCATTCGACTTCCGTAGGCAACCGTTTTCCAGCCCAGCTGCAATATGCAACAGCATCATTCCAAGAAACCTGGGTAACCGGGTGATCATTGACGGCAGCTGGCAGTCCTTTTCCAAATGGATGTTTCCAATAGGCTCCCGGGATGAGTTTCCATTTCAGGTCTGCCAAGTCAAAAACCCCGGCATCCCCAAATTTTTCGGCTTCTGTTTTGTAGCCGGTGCTGGATATAAACTTTTCAAATTGAGCTACTGTAACTGGATGCTTGTCCATGTAAAAGGACTTTACTTTGTGATAGCGAATGGGTGATTCCTGGGGTAGGAATTTATTTGATCCAATAATACTGGAGTCGGACCCTGGTATGAGTATCATATCCTCATATGGGGACAAAGTAACAGACTTTGTATTCTCCGAAGTATCGGAACAGGAAGTCCAAGGGAAAGTCAGGAAAATAATAAGCAATAAGTTTAAAGCACTATAATCTTTAAAAATATTCATGTGGAAGGGCCGCCTCATCTGCATTTTCTGTTTTATCCTATACTGACAATTTACGCGTTCTTTTGGTTATAGTTTTTTTTGAAATTATTTTCCGGATCTGCGGAGTTTCCATCTTTGAGGCGTTTTATGGTTGTTAGTTTATTGCCATAAGCTTCCAAAAAAGCAAAAGGAAACGTCTCTGGATCAAAGGGAAGTCCAACTAATTCCGAAACTGCTTCTTCTATTTCTACTGCGTTCATATTATTCAGATGTAACCAGCTATTAAGTAATGGAAGTATTAATATTTTTCAAAGTATATAGTAAATATAAAAATCAGAGGCTTTTTATTGAGCGTGCACTATTATTTCACGCTATTTACTCTACGATATAAGAGCATATCAAGTTTGTTAAACAAGCTATATGCCTAAATAGAGAAATAAAAATATGGGCAAGAAAGGAACCAGATATTGTACCTATGTGGTACCAATACGAAAAAACCGCTTATAATACATTGTTTATAAGCGGTTAAGGTTGTTGACCCACTAGTATGAAAGAGCGGATACGACCATGATTTCCCCCCTCCCTCCAGATAGTCCATCAACGTCTGTAAAGTCAGGCGGACGGGTTTTTATCGCAGACGTGTGTATAAGGTGCTTTTTGCTCTTTATTAGTCACTAATTTAGTCGCTTGAAATTCTGGAAGGAAGTCTTATAGAACTATAGTAATAAAGGTTTATAAAGAAACCTTCGTAGAATACTTAATTTCTTCTAAAACGATTTGGCTGTCAATGTCATTTATGTTTCGTATGGCTGCAACCTGATTTACCAGAAAGTCTCTGTATTCTTTAATGTTGCCAAATCGTACTTTTGCTACGAAGTCAAAACTGCCTGATGTATGATAGAATTCATTAACTTCTTTTAGAGATTCCATCTCTTTTACAAATTTATCACGTGCCTCTTTGTGATGATCTTTGATGGTGATATTCATAAAAACAATAATATTCTTATTCAACACATCTGTATCAAGCAGGGCTACATATTTTTTTATATATCCTGCTTTTTCAAGTTTTTTTATACGCTCATAGACAGGAGTGGTGGTCAAGGATAATTCTGCAGCCATTTCCTTGGCTGTGCGCTCAGAATTTTCCTGAAGCATTTCCAGAATCTTTATATCTATGGGATGCATGAGAAGCTATATACAGATATTTCAATTGTATAAATCTATAGATATTTAAAATAGGATCACTATTTTTTATCAAAATTCTTATAGGGGCTTCAGCTTGGTTTTTCTAAGCGGACGGGCTGCGTCTGCTTCTTCATTTATGTAACTGTCGTATGTCATATCTTTTTCTTCAAAACAGGCTTTCTCTGAATTGAATACCATACACGAATCAATTGGGGAGGCATAAATGTGAAGTGACATCGCGCGTTGGTTGTAGTTGTTTTCAATGGAATGGAATCCCATTTTGTCATTCATGAATGTCAGACCACCCGGTTGTATTTTAATTCTGTTAGATTCCAACAATTGATCATCAGTCTTGACATAACGCACCTCATCAATGCTACCCTGGATCTGATATACCCAGCAGTCCTTGCCTCCATGATCATGAATAGGTGTTTGGATATCTCCTTCCCAGCACAAAAGAATGATCTCAAATTTTTCGGTTCTGGCTAAACAGTTTCTTGTATAATCATTGGATTTCCAGGAAGCATAACTATAAAATTCATTTAAAGACAATTGGGTTTTCCTAATGACCTTAGGAAAATCACACAATTCTGTTTCGAGTAGTGTTTCTGTAAAATCTTTGATTGTTTTTATAGATTCCATGCTGAATTAGCTTAGTAATAGGAGTGGATTTTAAAACTACGAATTTACAAAAAAATAAAAAAAATATCTTAAAAATCCATATTTTACGCTATTTTAAATTTAAAATCACTAAAAAATCTTAAAATAATGGTGATTTAAACTGATTGACATGAAGAATGCGTTGGATATCTTTCAAAAGATAACAAAAGAACTTTTGGAGGATGAGAAGAAACACCCTGTAGCCGAATACATACCCACATCTGGTCTATTTTCCAGACTTGACCTTGAACTCACAGATAATCCTATCAGTGATGAAGCATTTGAAAGAATTTTAAGAGATCTCATTTTTGCTTCGCCACGCACAGCCACCACAGGTTTTTTTAATCAATTATTTGGTGGGCGAAACTCTAAGGCGATACTTGGAGAATTGTTATCCGTTATTCTGAATAATAGTATGTACACCTATAAGGCCGCTGGCCCACAGATTGGTGTTGAAAAGAATATCCTAAGGACTGTATGCAATATGATTGGATGGGATGAGAATTCTGATGGCACATTGGCACCAGGAGGTTCTATGACTAATTTTATGTCCATGGTAATGGCACGTGATGCTGCTTCAGCTGCAGTACGTAATAAAGGGTTGACTGAAAGAATGGTTGTCTATTCATCCAAAGAATCACATTACAGTATTCCAAAGAATGCTGCATTCTGCGGGATAGGGCGTGACAATGTGCGCTATGTTTCAACAGATAAAGAAGGAAGGATAAATGTTCAGGAATTGGAATCAGCAATCGAGAATGATATTCAGAATGGCCTCCTTCCAGTATTAGTCAACTTGACTGCAGGTACGACGGTATTAGGTGCATTTGATCCGATTATCCTAGTTGCTGATATCTGCAAGAAACATAAAATATGGTTGCATATAGATGGAGCGTATTGTGGCTCCGTTATTTTCAGTAAGAAGTACAAACACCTTGTGCAGGGTGTTGAGCTGGTAGATTCATTCAGCTTTAACGCGCATAAAATGCTTAGCACACCATTGTCTTGTTCGATCATTGTTGTAAAGAATAAGAAGCATCTATACGACTCATATTCAAATGATGCAAACTATTTGTACCAAACGCATCATGATGAATTTAATTTAGGAAAGACCTCTCTTCAATGCGGAAGAAGAAATGATGCGCTCAAATTTTGGGCACTATGGAAAAGTGTAGGGACGACGGGATTGGAAGATATTGTGGATCATCAATTTGCCTTGGCAGATACGGCCCGGAACTATATCAGAAATCATGATGATTACACTTTATACAGTTATGATAATTCCGTATCAATTTGTTTTAACTATAAGGGAATACCTGCTCGTGATATTTGCACTGCCTTATATGAATATTCTAATTTACTTGTAGGTTATGGGTCATTCAGGGATACTGAGTTCATTCGATTAGTAACTGTGAATGCTTCCAACAGTCATGAGGATATACGCCATTTTTTCAGCACAATGGAAGACTTTGTTGCAAAATCAGATTTGCTTCAAAGCAGAGCTGTGCAAGAGCAAGTCCATTAACAAAGAAATAGACTAGAATATGGTAGATTTACCCAAGATTATAGCCCTAGGTCTTTATATACTTATACTTTTTCTGATAGGTGTCATTGCATCCAGACGTGTCAAAAGCATGAGCGATTACTATGTTGGAGGCAAGAAAATGGGCTTTTTGGCTGTCGCCTTTTCAGCTAGAGCAACAGGTGAATCAGGTTGGTTATTAATAGGCCTGACAGGAATGGGTGCCATTTCGGGGTTGTCTACCTACTGGGTCGTAGTGGGTGAAGTTTTAGGTGTGGCTATTTCATGGTGGTTTATGGCAAAGCGATTCAAACGGAAATCCGATCAATACAATGCCATTACGGTACCCGATTATCTTGAAGCCCATTTTAAGAGCCAAAGAAAAAACCTGCGAATAATAGCTTCTACCATATTATCGCTTTTTGTTGTGATATATGTCGCCTCTCAAATAGATGTTACTGGAAAGGCTTTCGAATCAATGATGGGTATTGAATACTTTACGGGTGCTATCATTGGCTTCTTGATTGTATTGGTATATATTTTCATCGGAGGATTTGTGGCGGCTGTATGGTCTGATATGTTTCAGGGAATACTAATGTTCATTGGTCTTGTATTGTTACCAATTGTCGTGTTCTTTTCCATGGATGGCACTGACTCAATATTAACGAGTTTAAATCAGATAGACCCAAGCCTCACCAAAATCTGGGGCACCAGTGATGATGTCTGGATGAATGTGGCGACAATGCTAGGGTTTGCAATGATAGGTCTCGGGTTTTTAGGTTCACCGCAGGTATATGTTCGTTTTATGTCTGTTAAGGATGAAGCTGAAATTGACAAGGGCAAGTGGGTAGCTGTTGGTTTTACCTTATTGACAGATGCCGCAGCAGTTACCATAGGGATTTTAGCGAGAATACTTTTTACCGAAAGTGGCCAAGATCCCGAGATAATTTTAGGCAATATGGGTGAAAATGTGCTGTCTATTATGACAGAGAATTTCCTGCCTTATGCTTTGGTAGCTATCTATGTCGCTGTTGTTTTATCTGCAATTATGTCCACTATCGATTCTTTGCTGGTCATTGCTTCAAGTGCAATTACGAGGGATTTTTATCAGAAGGTGTTCCATCCAGAAATACCTGATAAAGACTTGTCGGGCATGACAAGAAAAGTGACCTTTATAATGGCCTTATTGGCATTGGCCCTTGCTCTCATAATTGCGATGACATCACCAACCAGGACAGTATTCTGGCTGATTATATTTGGCTGGTCAGGGATTGCTGCCTCTTTCTGTCCTGTCATTATTCTTTCTCTCTTTTGGAAAGACTATTCAGAATCTGGTGCCATAGCCTCCATGATTACAGGGTTCCTATGTGTGCCGTTTTTCAAGTTTGTTGTACCTGGAATTGATCGTGTCGGACCCTACTTTGAGCAGCTGGATGTGTTAGCACCATCCTTTTTAATTTCGATTTTAATGGGTTGGGTATTTACTAAGTTGTATCCAAGAAGTATTAAAATATAATATCTATTTGTATAAAAGGAAAAAGCCCCAAAGGACGGGGCTTTCGAGGCTTTTAAGTTGACCCACTAGGACTCGAACCTAGAATGTCTGAACCAAAATCAGATGTGTTGCCAATTACACCATGGGTCACTGACGATACTTCGCATGTCAGCGTTTACTGACATTTTAAAGCATATCATTAATTCTTAGGATTTGCCATTGCAAATGAATAACTGCATCATGAAGATACTCATCGAATTCATTTTTGGGCTTGCGTCCTTTCAAACGCAGTGGCGAAATTATAATATTTATCCTTTAATGGAAATAGCATTGGGCAATTTTTTATGTAACCAGCTGGTAGATATCTTTCAAATGACGTCCTTCGCCATTAATATCAAGTCCATAACCTATAATGAAGCATGGTGGGATCTCCCTGCCCAGGTAGTCAATAGGAATAATATCGTTGTGTACTTCGGGCTTACTGAATAAGGCACAAACCTTTAATGATACAGGTTTTTGACCCTTTATTTTTCCTATGAATGCGTCTATAGTCAATCCTGTATCTATGATATCCTCTACCACTAGGATGTGTTTGCCCTCTGCTGATGCGCTGAGCTCTAGAAGATGTTCCACCTTACCACGGCTTTTGGTCCCCTCATAGGATTTGATTTTTACAAAATCAAGCTTATGGTCAAAGCGCAGGCGCCGCACGAGATCCGCAACAAATATGAATGAACCATCCAGGATGCTGACTATGACTATTTCTTCTTTTTTATCCGCATAATCATTATTGATCTGCTCCGCCAATACTTTGACCATTTCTCTGATCTCAATTTCATCTATGAAAGTTTCAAACTCTTTACCAAAGTATGTACGCTTTTTTATCATAGGCCAGCCTGGTCTATCAAATATACAAGACTTGTTATTGCCGCGGCACCCAATTTCAATTCTCTTTCGTTGACATTCCTGTAAACATCTTCAGTAGTATGGTGAAAATCAAAATATCGTTGCCCATCAGGCTTGAACCCAATCAGTAGGCCACCTTGCGATTTTAAAGGATTGATGTCAGCGCCACCACCTCCCGGTTTGAGGTATAAGTCATAGGGGTCAAAAAAGACATCAAAACTCTGCAGCTTGGCCAAGTATTTCGGAAATACATCCGGTTCTGCACTGCATCCAAAACCGCGAGGAGAAAAGCCGCCACTGTCAGACTCGATCGCCGCCAGGTGAAATTCACCTCTCCGGTTCGACTCTTCGGCGTAAGTCTTGCCGCCGCCAAGGCCATTTTCTTCATTCATGAACATGACACAACGCAAGGTCCGCTTAGGTCTGTAATCCAAGGCATCAAGTGTATGGAATACCTGCATAGAGTGCACACATCCAGATCCATCATCATGCGCACCGCCTCCTACATCCCAGGAATCCAGGTGTCCGCCTACAAGGATGATTTCATCGGGATATTCAGAGCCTCGTATTTCAGCAACTACGTTATAGGATATGGTATCAGGCAGAATTTGCGAGGTATTTCTCATATATACAGTGAGGGGCACCTCTTTTAGTGCATTCGAAAGATAGTCGGCATCATTCGTGCTGATGGCAATGGAAGGTATGGGCTCAATGCCCTCAGCATATGTTTGTACTCCTGTATGAGGAAAGTCGTCCCGGTTCGTTGTCATAGACCGCACTAATACAGCTACTGCACCATATTCGGAAGCCCTGGACGCACCATGAACACGCTGGTCCACAGCTTCTCCATAAGCGTAGCCCGTATTTATTCTTGCCATATTCATCGGGCGATTGAAAAACACAATTTTTCCTTCGATAGCTTCCCGCCCCAGTATGTGCAATGTATCCAGGCTGAATACTTCGATAACCTCAGCTTCCAGACCTTCTTCGCCAGTCCCTATTGTATTGCCCAGTGCCAGGGCCTTGAGACGTCTTGTTTCAGACTCATTGCGTATTTCCACAATTTCCTCATCACCACGGACCCATCTTGGAACACGACATTCCTGTTTGTATACAGTATCAACCAGTGCAATTCTGTTCAAAACATTATAGGTATAGTCCACCGCTTCAAGGGATTCTGGACTGCCAGCCAGCCGGCCCCCGATCTCATCTGAAAGGTATTTTAGCCAGCTGTGACAGTTTCCTTTCGTCAAGCTATGCTCAAATACAGCCTTAATAAAAAAAGCCGCCTCATCTTGTGGAATACCCGGTTCCAGGCCAACTATGGGCCTCAACTCCTCAGAAACGGCCTTTTGACTGAACGAAATTTGGCAAATAGCCAAAAAGATGAAAATTATCAAATATTGAGTCTTATGCATTAGAATATGTTTGACAGGATCAAAATTATTTCTTCTTTTCAAAAATGCTTTGGATGAGTCAGAATATATTTTCTACCTTCATAAATGAATTTCAACAATTCAATTTGGTTTCATTTGGTTAGGGTCGAGGTAGTGCTTTGCATTACCTCTTTTTTTTTGCCTGCCCCTAAATTATTCTTTTCTTACTAATTTGTACAAATCTGCATTTTTATAGTCTTGAAGAAAATGACTTTTTGTCTATTTATTCTTCCATCAAATTTATATTTCTTATATATACTATTGCGGGTACCTAATGCACAGTAAAACCAAGATTAAAGAATTAAAAATAGACGATCATGAAAACACTCCTTCCGCTTTTTACACTTTGCCTTGTCGCCTTAAATGTGCAGGCACAAACAGTTGAAGAACTTAAAGCTATGCAATCAGAAAAGCAAGCTCTTGTGGATGATTTGCAGGCGCAGATTGATGCTGCAAAATCTGAAATCTCGGAAATCCAGAAAAAGCTTGACATTGAGTCCGGCTGGCAGAAAGGACTTAATGGTCTGATTGGTTTAGCTTTGAACAACTCTAATGGCTGGGTTGCCAACCCGAATCCTGATGCTTCTTCTTCAGCCTTGAACATTGGCATTACAGCTTTTGCCAACAGTCAGGGTAAGAAGTACTTTTGGAATAACAAAGTCGTTTTAACGAAAGCATGGCAAGATGTGGATCTTTCTGATGGCGATATGGCCGCAGAAGATGACGGGCTATTCGATAAGGGTATCGTCGATATATTCAACCTGCAGTCTTTGTATGGATATAAGTTGAGCGATAATTTGGCTGTTTCTGCAATGGTGGATGTCAATACATCGGTTGAAAATTTCCTGAGCCCTGGCGTTTTGGATATTGGTGCCGGTATAACCTGGCTACCTGCAGCTAACCTGAGCGTTGTTGCTCATCCATTCGATTATCATCTCGCATTTTCAGGTGTTGATGGCGTAGACAGCGAAGGGGGCTTAGGCAGTAAAATCAGAATTGATTACAATCAGACTTTCAGCATAGCTGGTAAAGATTTTAGCTATACATCCACTTTGATGACTTACATGCCTTATTCAAGCAATGATCCGACTTTGTTTGAATACACTTGGTTGAACAGCATTTCCTTTTCAATCTGGAAAGGCATCGGGGTAGGTTTTGGCTTTGGACTAAGAAATGCTGAATTCGAAGCTGTTGACACACAGAGCTATACCAACTTTGGTTTAACTTATGGATTCTAAGTACAAAGTAAATAGTACAAAGTAAATAGTACAAAGTACTAAGACATTGCTATACAAGGGAAATAGAAGGTCTCACATTATGTGGGGCCTTTTTTTAATGCAATAATTCAATAATCTTGACGTGCTCACTTATAGATTCAGGCATTTTCATCTGCCACGAATTCACGTATACTCACCAATGGTTTTTAAATGATGACTTTTATTTAGTAGACTATAGTGTTAATTAGTGCATTAGTGGCTTTTTTTGATGCATTTGTTATCATCCTGTGAACCAGGGCATCTCGGGGATATTAGTACTTAGTACTTTGTACTCAGTACTCATTTATTCAATACTTTTATTCCATGACAAAAAAGAAACTTTTTTTACTAGACGGTCACGCCCTGGTGTACAGGGCACATTATGCTTTTATCAACAGGCCTTTAATCAACTCCAAAGGCATCAACACCTCCGCGATTACAGGTTTTGTCCGATTTTTATGGGATGTACTCAAGAACCAGGGGGCCAGCCATGTGGCCGTAGCTTTTGATCCTCCAGGGCCTACCTTTCGACACAATGATTATCCAGAGTATAAGGCCAATAGAGAGGCGCAGCCGGAAGACATCCAGATAGCTCTACCATACATCCAAAAGATTGTAGAGGCTTTCAATATCCCCATTATGTCTGTTCCTAGTTATGAAGCGGATGATGTAATTGGTACGGTTTCAAAGCAGGCTGAGAAGCAAGGTTTCGAAGTATATATGGTGACTCCTGACAAGGATTTTGCTCAGCTCGTTTCAGACAAGATCAAGATTTATAAACCATCCCGGCAGGGAAATGGTGTCGATATTTTGGGTGTTGAAGAAGTACTCGAAAAATGGGATATCGAACGGGTAGACCAGGTCATTGATGTGCTTGGCATGCAGGGAGATTCAGTGGATAATATTCCAGGCATCCCTGGCATAGGTGCTAAGACAGCGGTTAAATTGCTCAAGCAATTTGGCTCTCTTGAAGGAGTACTCGACAACATCGACAAGCTGAAAGGCAAGCAGAAAGAGAACGTTTTCAATTTTGCAGAACAGGGCAAAAAGTCAAAATGGCTGGCAACAATAAAAATAGATGCGCCCATTGAGTTCAATGCGGACAGGTACATTGTTGAACCTTACAACAGGGAAGCGTTGACTGAATTGTTCAAGGAACTTGAATTCCGAACATTGGCCGACAGTATATTGGGGAGTCCTGAACTGGTTCAGGGAGATTTGTTTGGATCTTCCGAAGCCAAGGAAGATGCAAAGCCGTCTGCAGGCACAGATGATTATGCCATTGGTGAACAAAATATCGAGAACACCGAGCATGATTACAGCTTTGTTGATTCGAGGACGGATATGCAGGCATTGGCTGAGACCTTGTCGGCTCAGACCCTATTTAGTTTTGACACAGAGACTACCGGTATCGATGCCAACCAGGCTGAACTGGTAGGTATGTCTTTTTCGTACGAACACCATAAGGGCTATTATGTGCCAGTGCCTGAAAACAAGGAGCAGGCCCTGGAGGTGGTGGCTATATTCAAGGATATACTTGAAAACGAGTCTATACTTAAGATCGGGCAGAACATCAAATACGATATTCTTATGATGAAATGGTACGGCGTTGATGTAAAGGGGAATTTTTTCGATACGATGATTGCCCATTATTTGCTGGAGCCAGACTTGAGGCATAAGCTGGACTATATTTCTGAGTCGCTGCTAAATTATAAAATGGTCCCGATTGAGAATCTGATCGGTA
>Ga0181578_10002619_pt1 | contig 16748 bp, 11 predicted proteins | sample 071ome_21_FD_148659 | JGI IMG/M metagenome (GOLD analysis project Ga0181578, IMG submission 148659) | Coastal salt marsh microbial communities from the Groves Creek Marsh, Skidaway Island, Georgia - 071401CT metaG (spades assembly) | ecosystem: Environmental > Aquatic > Marine > Intertidal zone... | reverse complement strand
TATCTCTCGATCGACATCACGCCGGGCGGTTAGGACAACGCCTGAGAGGGGGGCGGCCGGCACGAATCTGGTCGTCCTGCAGAAAAGCCGGAGCAAGTAGCTTGCTCCGGCTTTTTTTATCGCATTCATGCGTGCTTGGGGCGAGCAGATGATCCAATGCTAGCTGAGAAGAAGGGCGTTATTCGTTGTCCTCGTCTGATCTGGCAGCGCGATATATAAGCCTGCCCTCGAATGTCCGCGGGACACCGTTTTCCAGACGCGGGCGGAAATGCACGAAATGCAGGCGTCTGCTGAGAAACTGTCTGTCGAAGTCCGGCCAGTCGGGTTCCGTCAAAATTTCAAATTGTCCAACAACCCCGAGGTGAGTCTCGTACGTTCCCTGAATCCAGCGGGAAACCCTGTTGAGAGAATCAAGCTGGACATTCAACTGTATTTCCGAGTAGTTCCCGGTTACGGAGCCCTGGAGGTCGGGGGCGGTGCGCGGGAAAGGCACGGCGGGCATGAAATCGAACCAGTCACTGAACTGAATAGCTAAATCGGGACTGGTCGGGTCTGGTGAGGGGGAGCTAGATTTACTGGGTTGCAGCGCCGCCAGGGCTTGCTCAGCGGAGAAATGAAAGATCGGGATTGGCAGCACCTGGGGACGAAGCAAAAGCTGATTAACTGTATCCTGATCGTAGCCCGATTCGATTAAACCGCTATAGGCGACCCGGTATCCTTCCTCGGCATTGTCATCGCTGAAAAGCACTTGCCAGTCCGCACGATACAGGTCGACCATAGCCAGAAACTCGCGGGGGTTGTCAGTGCTTTCTGCAAAGGTACGCTGGATTTCCTCGAATAGCCGTAATCCCGCTCTGTAGTAGCGAGCGCGCACGATTCGGGCCGGCCGCACCCAGTTTGATTCCGGCACCACGGCACGCAGCGAGTAGCCTGTTACACCACCCCGATCGATGGCCGCGGATTGCAGGTAAAACTGCTTGATCAGACTGTAGTAGAGATCAATGCGACGCAAGTCGGTTGCATCCCAGACAAATTCGCTTATTTCTATGGCCAGTAAAGTCAGTTCCTCGGCTCGCTGGAAGTGCCTGGCCCGCTCGGACTCGGCATCGCCGGCGACACCGATCAGATGAAATTCGCTGAGTCTGACCAGGTCTTCAATAATCGACTCCTCGCTGTTCGCCCGTTTTTCCAGCAGCAAATAGTAGAGGTATCCCATGGATTCATTGACTCCGCGCCAGTTGCCGGCCGAAATGTCATGTTCCATCATTTGAAAGTAAAGCGGAATTTGCTCCGCCGAATGCAATCCCAGATTTAGACGCTGAATCTGAATAGCGCGTTCCACTGTGGTTCGAGCGTCGAAGTGCAAATTCAGCGCGGCGGCAGAGTCTGCCAGTGACGTGAGATTTTCAATGAGAGCCGGATCATAGCGCCCGAGAGTAGCTTCCAGTTCAGCAACTGTCTGCTGGATGGATTCGTACTGGTCTTGCAAATCAGCTTCGGGGTTGAATTGACCAAAGGCAAGCGGTGCGGGTGCCAGAAGTACCAGACACGCGAATCCCGCCGTAAGTTGCTCTGCCGGGAGATTGGACCAACCGGTCATATCATTATGCTCCGTGTTTCGTGGAGACAGGAAGCGCATACATCACCTTAATGCGCAAACTGATTGTTGGCAAGAGTTGTCGAACTCAGGCCCAACTAGGTGGTGGGTGATACGATATCAGGGCAGCATTCGGTTTCATGGCAACCCTCTGGACCGCAACTTCAATAGAATCCGTGTTGAAATCGGTAATGGGGGGGCTTGTGTTTCGCCCTGTTTCCTGATCTAAAAACAAGCGCACCGATCGCATCCCTGCGCGTCGGCCTTTGAGAATGAAATCCGCAATTTTCCGACTGCCGGGACACAATTAATAAAACGGGGAGCCGCTTTGAGCGGACCAAGGAGTGGCAGGGCAGTGAATGCGGCAGACAGGCCTTGCGCTCGAGCTTTACTGGCCTGTCGCCGAATTCTGGTCAAATGTGTTGCAAAGACTGTCGTGAGGGGTTACCCCAAGGGGGCTTAAGCGGGACAACTCCTCATCGCTCCAGCCATTCGAGGGTAGATCAGTCCGATTGCCGACTTTGCTCTCTGAATGGGTCCCACAACCCGCCTCGGAGATTCCTCGACTCGCCGCTGGAGATCCGACGAAGTCGAAGATTTATTGCTTTTATCTGAAGTCGACGGGCCGCTCGAGCACCGCGATGGCAACTTTAACCGAGAGCTAAATTAGCACAGGCCACAGCGCAAGTGAACAACTAATTAAAAGTATTAAAACTATTACAATTGAATTGATGACATGGTTCGAACGCTCTCATGGAGAATCGATAGACCCAATGCAATCTCCCTTAATCTCGCGAATCTATAACCAATTGATATATATGATAAAAAAATTATTGCAAAACTTTTAACTGATTTGCGTAAACACAGCAAAACAATTATGCTAGCAAGCTGCTGGATAACTTCGTGATCGCTGCCGACTGTGGGCTTTGTCTGCGGATTCGAATCGGCGATGTCCAGTCAACCCTAATAGAAGAACAGATGGTGAATACAATGCAAAGACAGATTAAATTCCCTAACCGCGGAATGGGATTGGCAATAGCATTATTTTTTGGGTTTCAGGTCCAGGTGGCTATGGCTGCAGATGACGCTGTGACCTACGCAGAGAATGTGGCTCCCATCATCAACGAAAACTGCGTTGTTTGCCATCGGGAAGGTGGTATAGGGCCTATGGCGTTGACCAATTACGAGCAGGTCCGACCCTGGGCACCCCTGATCCAGTTGCGCGTTGCTAATCGCGAGATGCCCCCTTATTCCTACGATCACGATATCGGCATTCAGGAACTGCTGGGGGACTGGCGCCTCTCGCAAGAGGAAATCGATACGGTGGTCGCATGGGTCGATCTGGGATCTCCCGCTGGCAATCTTGATAGCATTGCGGCCATGCCGAATCTGCCCAGTTTGGAAGAATGGAACTTTGCTGACCGTTTCGGTCAGCCCGATATAGTGCTGGCTTCCAATCCAATTGATGTGCCAGCCAATGGTAACGACCTTTGGGACAAACACTTCATTGCCAGCGGGCTCACTGAAGACCGCTGCATCAAGGCGATGCAGGTCAAGCCTCGCGGCGACGCCAAAACTGTGGTTCATCACGCCAATACCTATTTCGCTGAAATTACCGAGAGCGGATTCGTGGAAAGGCGCCCGGTCACTGAGTATGCCATGGGCAAATGGGGAGAAATTATGCCCGAAGGGGTCTGTCGCAAGGCGTTCGCAGACATAATGATTCAGTGGGATATTCACCTCTACCCGGGCGGTCTGGGTGCCACGGCACCAGGCGCAGTGATCGAAGATAATGTGGTGGAGTTGGGTATCTGGCTGCATCCCGAAGGTTATGAGTCCAATATTACTCAGGACCTGTCCACTTATCAGCTGACCCAGGGCGACCTCTTTATCCCGCCTTTTGGCACCGCGATGACTCAAGGCATGCACTCATTTGACCATCCGGTTCGTATCGACAGCTTTCAGCCCCACGGGCATTTGCGGATGAACGCGGCGTCACTGGAAATCTTCTACCCCGACACGGGACGTACCGAACCGATAAGTATGATTTCGAACTGGAGTGCGACCTGGCATCACAGCCACCTTTTTGAACCAGACGCTGCGCCACTGTTACCGGCGGGGGCGGTACTGGTGATCAAACAGTGGTACGACAATACCGAGAACAATCCCAACAACCCGGACCCGCGCCAGTGGGTAGGCTGGGGGCAGCGCACGGCGGATGAAATGTCGCATGCCTGGATTGCGATTTCCCACCTGGACGAAGAAACCTATCAGGAGCTGCTGGCAGAAAGGGAGTAACCGATTCATGGAAAGAATTGAGAGGGGTAGGGTCGCTTTTGTTGTCCTGCTGACCAGCCTGTTAGTCATGTCTGCCGTCAGCGCGCAGGAACCTCAGAGGTTCCTGCGTCCTCCCGCCGCGCAGGGAATACCGGTAGTTCCTTACATGGAAGGCTGGTATGACAATGATGATGGATCGGTCACCGTTTCATTTGGTTATCACAATCGCAACAAGGAGACGGTTATAGTTCCCCTGGGCGAGAACAACCGGATAGAACCCGTGTCCTTGGGCGGATTGCAGCCGGAATACTACTTACCCGGACGCCACCACGGTGTTTTCGCCGTTACGATCCCCGCTTCCATGGAAGGGGAAACGGTATGGTGGTATATCGAATCTGCCGGGCAGGAACTAGGCGTACCCGGCGATAGGGGTTCGACGGCCTATGAACTTGACCGCAATCCGCGTCCGCAGGGAAGTCTTCAGCCTTTAATCTGGTTCGAAGGTGGAGAACGCGGTTCGGGGCCCGAGGGGGTTGTTTCGAATGAAACCAAAACGGTCTCAGTCGGTGCAGCATTGACCCTGGAAGTGCTGACTGATGATCCATCCTACCGGGATCCGACTGATCCGCGTTTTACCAAACCGTTGGATACGAATGTGTCCTGGTACATTCATCAGGGCCCTGCGCAGGTGAATTTTTCCGAGCACTCGTCGACGCCACTCAGCGAAGCACCGACATTTCCCGTGCTCGGTTTGGTGCCGGTAGCTGACACCCGGGTTGCCGTTCCGGCTGGTGAGGGTCCAGCCCGGATCGTAGCCACCTTTTCGGAGCCCGGAGAGTATCTGGTTCGCGCCCGTCTGGATAACTGGAGTGCCTCGGACAGTGACGGTCTGGACCAGTGCTGCTGGAGCAACGCCTATCAGCGGGTACGTGTTACGCCGTAATGGCCGGAAGGCAGAAGTGAGCCTGGCATACTGCTAACGGGCCTCAATCTGCGTTAGCTTGAGTTTGATCGCATAGAGAGGTTTGCATGCTCCGCTCGAATCTGATCAGTTTAGTCGCTGCGCTCAGCTTGCTGACCTCATACGTCTGTTATGGGCAAAGCGCTGATGCGTGGGTAATCTCAAACCGCGCGCTGCCGATGCCAGTGCATACCAGCCCGGAGCTTACTGAGCTTATAGCAGGCTCGCCGCAGCCAAATCTCGACGTTAGCGGCCGTTATCCCCAGACAGAGGCTGACTGGATAGCTTTGCAACAGGCTGCCCGCAATGCGACCAGCCCCTTCCCGGCGCTGGAAGAGTCCCTGAATGTGGATATTCAAACCACTGAGATGGCCGGCGTAACTGTTTACAACATAACGCCTGCCGCGATCGCTCCCGAACATCGTGACCACATATTCCTGCATCTGCATGGAGGGGGCTATGAGCTCGGTGGTGGACCTGGAGCTGCCGGTGAAGCCGCCCGTATCAGCGCCGCCGCCGGCATTCGAGCGGTATCGGTTGATTATCGCATGCCGCCGGAATCGCCCTTTCCCGCTGCGGTGGAAGATGCAATTCGCGTCTACAGAGAATTACTGGAAGACTATGATGCAGGCGAGATTGCCATTGGTGGAACCTCCGCAGGAGCCGGCCTATCATTTGCCGCGGTGCTGCAGATGAAAAATCTTGACTTGCCGGTGCCCGGGGCATTGTTCGCGGGTACGCCCTGGGCAGATCTGACGGATACCAGCGACAGTCTGCATACCAACGAAGGTATCGACCGCATCTTGATCACCTACGATGGGCTGCTCAGGATAGGGGCGGAACTATACTCGGCAGGGGAATCTCTTACCAATCCGCTGATTTCGCCGTTGTATGGAGATTTCAGCGATTTTCCACCGACAATCTTGATATCGGGAACTCGTGACATGTTGTTGAGTGACACCGCGCGGGCGCATCGAAAGCTACGGGATGCGGGAGTCGAAGCCGATCTGCACGTGTTTGAAGGAATGTCTCATGCTGAATACATGATTGCGCCGGACCTTCCGGAGGCGCGAATGACCCTCGAGGAAATAAGTGATTTTTTTAAAAGCCATCTCGACTGAACTTCGGGTCCATTGAGACGGGTGTACTAACTCGATTCAGTGAAACCTTGCTGGAATTCAGTTGGAAATATTGACAATAACAACAGGAAATCATCATGACCAAAACTAAGAAAAGTCTATGCTCTGTCATATTCGGTGCGGTAGTTTTTGTGGCTCTGGGGATTAGTCAGGGCCAGTTGCAGGATTCGGCAACCGCAGCTAGCAACAGCCGGGTAGTGCCCCACTTTGAGGTAGACCCATTCTGGCCGAAACCTCTGCCCAACAAGTGGATTCTCGGAAGTACTATCGGGGTAGCGGTAGACGAGCGGGATCACATCTATATCGTACATCGTAATGACGACAACAATTTTGCCACCCAGGAAATTGGCATTGATTCGGGTGTGGCAGCCTGTTGCACGGCAGCGCCACCCATCCTCGAGTTCGATATCGACGGGAATCTTATCAATGCCTGGGGAGGACCGGGTGCGGGTTACACCTGGCCGTCCTCCAATCATGGTATCGAGATAGCTCCCAATGGTGATATCTGGATAGGGGGCAATGGCGGCGGCGATTCCCACGTGCTGGTATTTACCCGGGACGGTGAGTTCGTTCGTGAAATAGGTGAACCTGGCGAAGATATTGACAGCAATAGCACCACGCACTTTAGCCGGGTTGCCGAGATAGCCATAGATGCTTCCGCCAATGAGGCATATCTCGCTGACGGCTATGGCAACAAGCGGGTCGCGGTGGTGGATTCTCTGACCGGCACGTTCAAGCGTTATTGGGGAGCCTACGGTAACAGACCATCCGACGATTTCATCACTTACGTGCCGGGTGAACCTTTGCCCCAGCAGTTTGCCGGGCCAGTGCACTGCGCAGAACCGTCTCGCGATGGACTGATTTATGTTTGTGACCGCGGAGCTGACCGCATCCAGGTTTTCCGTCCGGATGGAACCTTCATTAAAGAGGCACAGATAGCTCCCAATACTACCGGGGCCGGTGCCACCTGGGATATTGCGTTCTCACGCGATGACGACCAGGAATTCCTGTATGTCGCAGACGGATCTAACATGGTGGTCCACGTGGTAGAGCGGGATTCCCTGGAAGTTTTGTATGTAATCGGAGAGGGCGGGCGACAGCCTGGACTGTTCTACGGTACCCACAGTATCGTCACCGATTCGGAAGGGAATTTCTACACCACGGAAACCTATGAAGGCAAAAGGGTGCAGAAGTTCGTCTACCAGGGAACGCGACGTCTGGATCTTCTTCAGTCTGGACCCGCCTGGCCTGCCGGACTGGCCGACTGATACCGGCTGACTGAGGTACCAGGTTCGGAGGTCGTGATTTTTACGCTAATGCGTAACAAAGATCACAACCTCCGATCAACGCCATCTCGTCGGTTGTCCGGGGCTCGCATTACGGCGCCGGTCGATTCAGCGAGTCAGGAAATTCACCAGTAACCTGATTTGTGCATCGTCAAGCCGGTCGGCAAAGCCCGGCATGACGCCTTGCCGGCCATCGCGTATTGATTCGGTAATTGCTTCGATAGAGCTACCATACAGCCACATTCCGTCGGTCAGGTCAGGTGCACCCAGCACGGGATTGCCGGCAGCGTCAACGCCGTGGCAAGCGACACAGAACGCGTCAAACTGAATTTTACCCGGATGGTCTTGATCGTTTCCTGCAACCAGGCCTGCGACATATTCCGCGACCTCCCGGACGCCGTCTTCGCTCAGTGAATCCAGCCATGGCGGCATCAGGGCGTTTCTGCCATCGCGGATAGACTGGTCGATTTGCGCCCGAGAGCCACCCCATTGCCAGTATCCGTCCATCAGGTCGGAAAACGGTGAGCCCTGATCCCTGTTCTCCCTGAGATGGCAGCCTGCACAGTTGACAGAAAAAAGCCTGGCGGCGCGGAACTGATTGGGGAGAAATAACAGCCATACCAGGCCAACCAGCGCTATGGCAATGATTGGGGATGACCAGCGGCGCCAGAATTTCACGGTAACTCCAACCACTCTCCTCAGCGTAGTCCGGTAGGTTATTCAGTTTGAATTGGATCGTTATTTACTGACCGATTCGAGTTTTTGCGGAGCTGCCAGCCATTCACGGCCTTTTAGCATGGCGTGCCAGTAGACGCCCGGGAGAACGCTGGCTTTCAGAATCCAGGCAGCCCGAGTTGGCTTCATGCCCTTTAATACCCATTGTGGGAATGTGGGCAAAATTTTTCCCCCATAACCAAATTCGGCGAGCACTATCTTGCCTCGCTCAACCGTCAACGGGCAGGAACCGTAGCCGTCATAACCACAATCTACCGGGCGTCGTTGCATCACATCGATGACGTTCTGGGCGACTACTGGAACCTGTTTTCGCACTGCCGCCATGGTCTTGGCATTAGGAGTATTCATCACGTCGCCGAGACCCCAGACATTGTCGAAGCGCTTGTGACGAAGGGTGTATTGATCAACGTCCAGCCACCCGGCGCCGTCAGCCAGCTCGCTATCGCGAATGAAATCCGGTGCACACTGCGGCGGGCATACATGGATCATGTCGAATTCCACCTCGGTCAACTGTTCGTCGCCTTCCGCAGTGGCGTGTTTGAACCAGGCTCGTTTTGCCGGACCGTCAATCTTTACCAGGTTGTTGTTGTAGTGCACATTGGCTCTGTACTTGTCTACGTAAGACTGTAGAGCGGGGACATAATCCGGCACGCCGAACAGCACGCCGCCGGCGTTGTAAAAATCAACCTGAATGGTATCCAGCACGCCGGACTTGTGCCAGTGGTCGGCCGACAGATATAAGGCCTTTTGCGGGGCGCCGGCACATTTGATCGGCATCGGGGGTTGGGTGAACACGGCTTTGCCGTTCTTCATTGTGTTCACCAGTTCCCAGGTATAAGGCGCCAGGTCATATCGGTAATTGGAGGTGACACCGTTCTGTCCGAGTGTTTCGCTCAAACCTTCGACGGCTTCCCAGTGTAGTTTGAGTCCCGGAGCCACAACTAATTGCCCATAGCCAATGCGTGCACCATCATCCAGTTCAACCTCGCTCTGCGACGGACTGAAGGCTACCGCGGCCTGTCTTATCCAGGTGGCCCTGGCTGGAATCAGGTCGCGTGTCTGACGTCGGGTTTCCGGTGCCTGGAACACGCCGCCACCCACCATGGTCCAGCCGGGCTGGTAGAAATGCTCTGTAGCAGGATCGACAATAGCAATGCGCAGATTACCATTGCGTTTCAGCAGGCTGTTGGTCACGGAAATACCGCCGGCGCCCGCGCCGATGACAACCACGTCAAATGTTTTGTTTTCGGTAATATTCTCTTGCATGATCAGGTCTTCTCTTATTTGATTACCGCCGGGTCAGACGTGTTGACTGACGTCATAACCGGCCAGTGCCGCTCGCTCTTTGAGTTCAGTAGATTCCATGCCCTGCCTGAAACGGGTTTGCGCCCACAGCTTGCTGGAGCGTGCCCCGGACCGGCAGTAGGCGTGGGCTTTCCTGCCCGACTGCAGCAGCTTCAGGAATGACTCCACGTGAACGCTTTCAATCTGGTCGCCAACAAAGGCAATGTAGTGGGATTCCAGACCAAGGTCCTGACAGGCCTGTGCAATATCCTCAAAATCTGCCTGTCCGGCGACTTCGCCATCAGGCCGGTTGCACACTACGATTTCGATACCGCGCTCCTTCAAATCAGCGACATCGGACGAACTGATCTGATCGGAGATTGAGACCTGGTCATCTAGAGTTATCACTTTCATAGTTCTGTCGCACTTCCTGAACGGGGAAGTAAGCCAGGGAATGCTCGCATAATCCTTACCATTTGGTGCGAAGCCCGGCCAGATTCTCGCTGCTGTAATGTCATTAAAGCAGCAATGGAGTTACAACAAACGTGCCAATTCATCCTTGACACCCTTAGGCATTGATATTTATGAAAAATCCAATTTTTTAGCAGATCTGTAATGGCATTGAATATTGACTTCTCATTACTATTTTGCCACTTTTGACAAAAAATATGCTGAAACTGGCAAAATTATGAGCATCATTACTTCGGATCAAGCAACACTGGCTTCGGGCATGACTCACATGCTTGAAGGTTATGACTGTCCGGCGATCCTGGTTTCCTCTGAATACCAGATCCTTGCCACGAACAAGCTGTACCGCAGGGCTTTCGGCGAGATTGACATGGACAGCACACCGCGCTGTTTTCAGGTTTCCCATGGTTACCAGGTCCCCTGTGACCAGGCAGGTGAAAACTGTCCGCTACAGGCGGTGCGTCGCTCGGGGTCAAGGGAGAGGGTGCTGCACATACACCAGACTCCGCGGGGCAAGGAGCATGTGGATGTGGAAATGATCCCGATCAACGACAGCAGGGGCGAACTGGCATTCTTTGTGGAATTATTAAAGCCGGTACCTCTGGCCAGTGGTTCGGTGGATGAGAAGGAGTTCGTCGGAGGAAGCCCTGCCTTCAACCGGATGCTGGAGCGGGTGGCTCGGGTCGGTTCCACCGACGCAGCGGTTTTGTTGCTGGGTGAATCCGGTACGGGCAAAGAGCTGGCTGCGCGGGCCATCCATATGGCCAGCAAACGCAAGGGTAAGGCACTGGTCACCCTGGAATGCGCCGGACTGACGGAAGCCTTGTTTGAAAGTGAACTTTTCGGTCACGTTAAAGGTGCTTTCACCGGCGCGCAGAGTAACAAGAAAGGCCTGGTGGAACTGGCCGATGGAGGCACCCTGTTTCTTGATGAAATTGGTGACGTTCCATTGGCTATGCAGGTCAAGTTATTGCGCCTGCTGGAAACCGGAACATTTCGCAGAGTCGGCAGTGCCGATGTGCAAAGTTCCGACTTCAGATTGATCTGCGCAACCCACAAACACCTGGTATCAATGGTCGAGAAAGGCACTTTTCGTTCGGACTTGTATTATCGAATCAACGTGTTCCCCATCCATCTTCCTTCGCTTGAGGAACGCAAGGAAGATATTCCGCTGTTGGTAAAAACCTTGCTGGCGCGCATGGCAGCCGGCAAGGAACTCCATGTCACCGACGACGCCATGAAGTTGCTGCGGGCCAGACACTATCGCGGCAATATTCGCGAGCTACGCAATGTGCTCAATCGGGCAGTGGTCTTCACCGACTCGAACATTATTGACACCCAGGTCCTGGAAGAATGTTTTGACGTTGACGATGTCCAATCAGCCACCTTGATGGAAACTCTGGAAACATCGATCAGAGACCCGGCTCCAAAATGGCCTGATTTGAAAGGTAACGAGCGTAATTACCTGCAAGAGTTAATGTCCGCCTTCGACAACGACAAGGAGAAGGTAGCTGAAGTGGCAGGCATCAGTGTGCGTTCGCTGTACCGCAAGCTGGAAGAGATCTAGAACCCGGGGACTAAGATTGCCCGTGAATAACCGGGTTCAACAAGGCCCATGCAAGTTAGAATCTGAACGTGTAGCGAAACTTGATGCTGATATCGGAGAACGCGGTATTGAATGTGTTATCCCGGTCTACGTCCTGCATATTGTAGTTCAATACGATAAACGCTTCCTGACCGGCGCGAGGAATCCAGTGTAGGCGGGTATTGACTCCGATCTGCTCCGAAATGTTGTCGTACTGGGCCAGCGTGATCCAGTACAGGGTGGAAGAGAACGCTACCTGGGTATCGAGACTGCTCAGGCGAAGTATAAAGTCTCCCTGCGGCAGTTTGATATCGTTCCAGTCATAGCTGGCGGTCATGCGGAAATAGCGCGACTGGTTCCAGCTAAGACTGGATTTGTAGTTAACTCTCTTACCGTTATAAAAGTCGCCACTGCGGTAATTGAAGCTGCCGGAAAATTCCCGCTGACCTGCAGTTTCAAAGCCAATTTCCCGCTCATTAAATTCGTAGTTTCCATTTTGAATGACGACTTCAGTCCCGGCTTCACAGCGAGTTTCCGAGCCAGGTGCGCAGTAGATACGAAACGGTGAGAGCACCACTTCCTTATTGGTGTAGTAGGCAAGATTAAATCTGTCCCGCCGTGTGGATTCCAGTTCTAGCAGACGGAACGCGAACACTTCCGATTGCAGGCCGCCGTCCAGCAGTTCAATGCGTTGCAAATCGAAACCAGCAAAACCGGTTTGCAGGAAGCTGTTATTTTCGAAATAGTAGGTGTAGCCAACATCTGCTGTAAGGTCGCTGATATCGGAACGATTGATATAGCCCATGGCGGGGTTGAAGTTTTCCTCGATCACTTTGTAGGCCATTCGGCCTCTCAATCCTTCGGTCTGGGGATACATCAGGCCAAACCCAAAGGAAGCATCGTCGCCGTTAAGGCCCGGCGTGTCAGATTGCTGATAAAAGAAATTTCCCTGAATGGTCTCATCCCCGAGGAAGTTGTTATTTACGTAGAGGAAATCTGTTCCGATGACGCGATTATCGAGGTTTGAAGTCGGGTCACCATCGGTGTAGATAAATCCAATTCGTGAATCGCTCAGCACATTAGCCGACATTCTCGTTATAAGAAGGTCTGATGCCTGAACGTCCTGATAACCATCCTGGCGAATCGCCAGAGTGCCGATATTCAAGCGACCCACACGCCCGCTTATCCGCCCTCCGTATTCGATATCCACCGGTGAGCCGTCGGCACCGAGACCCAGTCTCCGGGAAAAATAGGGGCGACCATTTTGTCCAGCAGCTCCGGAAGCTGCCTTGTTACTGTTAGAAAGACGCTCAATGTTCCCAAAGGTAAATAGGTCTGAATCGTTCAGAAAGAAATCCCGTTTCTCCGGGAAAAACAGGTTAAATCGAGTTAGATTCACCTGCCTGTTGTCGACCTCGGTGGCAGAAAAATCCGTGTTGACCGTCAACGCGGCATTCAGGGACGGAGTGAGCCGATAAAATGCATCCAGGGACGGCTCGAGTGATTCTTCCTGCCCCGCCGGCCGGAATTGTCTTTGACGGATGGCGGCGAAAGACGGCACGATATCCAGCCCGACCCCCTGATTCATGCCCGACATGCCGCTCATCTCTCCCATGATAGTGGGATTGTAATTTCTATTCTGGGACACCCACGCCATTTCCTCATTTCTGCGCCGGATTCCGCGACCGAAATTGAATCCCCAGGTGTCAATTTGCGGATCAAAGGGTAGCGACTTGAACGGAACCTCGACCTCCGCTACCCAGCTGTTGCCGTCGACCCGTGTGGCGGTTTCCCAGATGGTGTTCCAGTCCATGCTGAACGAGGTCGGTGTCGTGTACAGGGCGTCGTGCCTAACGCCATTGAGATTGGTTTCGAAGCGGTAGCCCGCCCTGCCCTGATTGAAGGGATCGAGAATGATTACCAGGCGGTCGTCATAGGGCAGGCCCTGTCCGTGGCGGATAGTCGGCGCAGCGATCAATTCCGGATCGCTGTCGTACATGCGGGCCCCGATGTACAGGGCATCCTCGGTATAAATTACGTACAGCTCGGTAAGTTCTGAGGTTGGAGTCTGGTCCCCCGGCCGGGTCTGGTGAAAGTCAGTGACCACCTCTGCCTGTTGCCAGACCTCATCGTCCAGTAGCCCATCGAGTACGGGCGCGCTCGTAACGCGCACCGCGCGAAAGCGCTTGGCCTCAACAGGAATTTCTTGCACGGTTTCGTCCTGCCCCAGCAGCGTGGAGGGGTAGCCCAGGAGTGCCACAAGTGAAACTGTCAGCGATACAAGCTTTCGTCTCGTAACTGGTTGGAATTGCTCGGATAAGCGAATCAAATTGGTGTATCTCCCGGCGACCGGACAAACGCGTGGATGGCGGATTCTAGCAGTCAATATCAGGCCATAACACCAATTGTGACGGATCGTTGCAACTGCTTCGAAGCGAGCGGATTTACGGAGATCAATCAAGTTCCGGTTTGGCAGCCATGTTGATTGGTGCCCTGCTACCAGAGACGGGTGGCAATGTCTTCGTCTTGTGCATTAACATAGGTCTGCCGCAGGGCATCAAGACAATGAGTATCGGAAGCACTCCATGAAAATCGAAACCCAGCTCCTGTTCCCCACCCTTTGCTGGACTACGCTATTCGACGATCGGGAACCATTCAACGCGATGATGCTGCAACTCGCCAGGGAAATGCGAGAAAGAGACCCTGTTGGTGTGGAAAAAACCAATGTCAAGGGATGGCAAAGTCCAAACATTCTTCAGAATCTGGATGCATTCAAGGAGATGAATCACAGGATTTTAACCGTGTGTCAGCGCGTGGGCCAATCATTGCATTTCCAGCAAAACCTGATCTGGGAACACCAGGCATGGTTGAATATCAGCCCGCCCGGGGCTTCGAACAAGTTACACCACCATTCCAATTGCTATTTTAGCGGGGTCTACTACGTCAGCCTCAAGGCGCCGGAATGCGGCAGCATCTATTTTCGCGACCCTCGGGTTGCTTCCCGAATGCTTACTTACCCGATCGATCAGGAAAATGACTTCACCGCCGGTGAGCTGGATATGCGACCTGAAGAAGGCCGTATGTATATTTTCCCCAGTTGGCTGGAACACGGAGTTGAATCAAACGAAAGTGATCAGGATCGGATTAGCATTGCCTTCAACGTGCTGGCGCGACCGGATCCGTCGCGAACCGAGTGATTCGGTGTCCCTCAGTCAAGTCACTGCCTTCAATCCGCGGTATTGTGCCTAAAAAAAGAGGGCTCTTTGCAGAGCCCTCTTTGTTTTTTGGTTGCCACATCCGTCAACCGATTGTGGCTTTTGCCTCGCCGCCCGGTCCATCGGGCGGGGTGGCTACAACTTCCCTAGAAGTCGTAAACCACACGAGCATAGATCGATCGGCCCATTGGATCCTGCAGGGCCCCGATCACACCGGCAAATTCCGGTGACCGCTGTCCCTGCCGGTCAAACACGTTCCGAGCACCCAGTGAGAACGACATTTGTCCGTCGAACATCTCAAGACCACGGTAGGTGTAGGTCATGTCCATCTGGGTCCAGTCCCTGACGCCTTCCTGCAGAATGCGCTGGTAGGGATTGGTTGTGCCGCCGAAGAAGGTCATGAACGAGAAGGTCGGACCGTCGTAGGGCATACCGGAGATATAACGGGTGAATGCCACTACGGAGTGATTGCCCATGGTCCAGCCAGTGGTCAGGTTAGCCTTCCACTCCGGCAGTTCCGGCGCCGCGCTGGTAGTGGCGTTGTACAATCCGGCAACGTCTTTGATAGGCTGAGTCGGGTCTTCCTGAATCAGGAACTCGTCGATATTGGTGGCCTGCAGTCCGATTCGGAAGTCACCAAGATTGTCGAGGCTGAAGCGGTAGGTGCCCTGCATATCAAAAGCAGTGACCTTGACGCTTTCCGCGTTGGAGGCCCCCAGTCCGTTAACCTGCAGAATCGTGTAGATGTCATTCGGGTCACGGATGAAGTCCTTGTCGGATCGCGGATCATTTATCCACGCCTGCAGCTGGGCCTTGGTAGGCTGATTGCCTGTAAGGCCGTTACCGCTGAACCCGGTGGCATTCTTGAAGTTGAAGAAATCCAGGTCCATCTTCTGCTGACCACTGGTGCCAACAATACGATTCTGGAAGTCTGTCTCGTTCCAGGTGATGGAAAAATCGAGGCTGCCGCCGAGGAAGTTGTCAAAGTTCAGGTCAATACCGAACTGCTGGGACGAAGAGAACTCGTTCTGCAGGTTCGGGTTACCACCGCCACAGGCTGTGGTGAACGCGTCGAACGGCGAGAACCGGTCGGTTACCGTAGACAGGGAACAGGTGACCGGATTCAGCAGCTGCTCCAGGCTCGGTGCGATAAACGCATCGCCCTGGGTTGCCCGCAGAGTCAACCAGTCAGTCGCCTGCCAGGTCAGACCGAATTTCGGGTCGGTAGACTCCTGGCCAGTGGAGAATTCCTCACGGCGGACCGCGGCACTCAGCTCCAGGGTATCCAGAAGCGGAATCGACAGTTCGGCGAAGTAGGCATCAGTTTCCCGTGAACCCGAAGTGATCACTTCCGGCTCAGAGCTACCGATCCAGCTGTCACCGGCAAGTTCCGTTCTGCCCGGCGTGTTGGTGTACTTGTCATCCCGCCACTGGTAGCCGACAGCTGCAGCGATTGGGCCGCCCGGCAGTTCGAAACCGAACAGGGGTACTTCACCATTGAAGACCAGGTCGATGGTGTCCAGCTGATCTTCAGCAATTGACTTATCGCCGGTGATGATATCGTCAAGTACTGCAATTGAAGTGTAATTGCTCGGGTTATCCGAGAAGAACGGGTTGTAGCAGGCGTCGCGGTCATTTACCACGTCACAGTTCAGACCTTTCTTCATCGCCTCGATGTCGTAGACCTGGTTAGCTGTATACCGAATTTCGCGGTAGTTGTGGGTGTAGGCCGCCTGACCTTCCCATCCTTCCAGGAAAGGCACTTCGAAATCGGCTTCAAAAGTGATGCGACCGATGTGGTCGGTGCTATCACCCAGGTTGTCGAAGTCCGGAGTGTGTCCGGTCGGTACATTTTGCGTCTTGTTGATGGGACGCAGGGTACGGGGACGGACGTCTTCATGGAGCAGGACGCCGTTGGGAACGATACCGGAGATCAGGTAGTCGCCCAGACCGTCGGCGTTCAGGTCCGCGGTGCCTCGATCAGGCACGCCATCACCGTTCGCATCGATACCGTACAGCTGTTGGCCGAGGGCATTCCTGGCGAAGAACGGGTTACCCGGCAGCTCACCACGCACCGGCGGCAGCTCACCAATTCGGGAGTTACCGGGGTTGGAGGTGGAGGTGTAGGTCACTTCATACAGACGGGTCCAGAAGCCCTGTACCTTGAAGGTCAGAGTGTCGGTGGCATCCCAGGTGGCGTT
>Ga0181578_10002612_pt1 | contig 16768 bp, 15 predicted proteins | sample 071ome_21_FD_148659 | JGI IMG/M metagenome (GOLD analysis project Ga0181578, IMG submission 148659) | Coastal salt marsh microbial communities from the Groves Creek Marsh, Skidaway Island, Georgia - 071401CT metaG (spades assembly) | ecosystem: Environmental > Aquatic > Marine > Intertidal zone... | reverse complement strand
CATCACGACGGCGAGGGTATGCATCACGACGGCGACGGTATGCACCACGACGGCGACGGTATGCACCACGATGGGGAAGAAGTGCACGGTATCTCCGAAGGAGATGAAGGCCTAGAGGGCCTACCCTATCCCGCGGAGTGCGGTGAAGATCTGAGCGAGAGTGAACTAGGGCCCGTTGCAACGAACGTGTCATGCGGCACGAGCGAGAGCGAAGGCAACCAGGTGCATCGCACGGTGTGTAACGTTAGTCCCTATGACTCAGCCGCCATTAGCCTGCCGAGCGAGCGCGCAGCAGACTGTTTTCGCATTGCCGCTATCAAGGGCAACAATATCGCGTTTGAAATTGTGAATGAAGATGACGGCACGGTGCTCTTTGACATGTCGATGGGCAAGGAAGCCTTTGACCAACTCGTGCTGACGGGTGGTCCCGATGGTGCGGTGTATCGGATCAATTTGCTCGGTGCTGACGAAGCGGATGCCAGTATCACCGTCGAGTTTATCGATCATCCCACCTTCTAAGATCGTGGCACAGTAGGCCTGGCCCGCGCGCAGTGCGCGTAGGAAGCAGGTAGATTTAAAAGGAGCATCGGTTTATACCGGTGCTCCTTTTGTTTATTTTACCGGCCGCCCATACCCTACGCATAGGAGAGTGTATATGTCCGATTCGCGTCCCAAGGTGCTGGTCGCCTGTGATAAGAACGTGCGCGAAAACTATCTGTCTTCCGAAGAGATACAGCGCCTTGAGAGGTTGGCTGACTGGGAGTGGTTTGAGTGCGCAGGTGGGGGTATCTACGAGATTCCCGAAGACCCGCAAAAGGCCGAGGCGATCGGACCCCACTTAGCTGATAAGGATGCGCTCATTGTCTGTCATGGTGCGCCGCGCATTGATGCGCACATACTGTCACAGGCGCCCCGTTTAAAGATTGTTGGCGAGCTCGAAGGAGATCGCTTTGCCGCGCGCATCGATTTGGACGCAGCGTGGGATCGGGGCGTGCGCACCGTAGACACGACCAACGGTTCGTCCTATCCAGTTGCCGAGTGGGCGCTCGGCATGATACTGGCCTGTCTGCGCAATGCCGGCGCGCACTTTCGCCGTCTTATTGCCGGAGATACGCAGCGCGATCCGGACGTGGTGCGCCTGATGGGCGGTATGCTGCAGGGCAAGCGCGTAGGGCTAATTGGCGGTGGCCATATGGGTCGGCACCTCATTAAACTGCTCCGGCCGTTTGAGGGGGAAATTTGGGTGCACGATCCGTACCTGCCCCGCGAGTTAGCCGAAGCAGTGGGCTTTGTACAGACGACGCTCGACAACGTGTTCTCCCAGTGCGATGTCGTGGTCTGCGTCGCGCCTCTGACGCCGGGCACTCGGGGCATGATTGACGCCCGGGTATTGGGCTTGCTGCGCGCCGGCAGCGTCTTTGTCAACGTGTCGCGCGGGGCCGTCGTCAATTCAGATGCGCTTATAGCGCGGCTCAGAAAAGGGGATATTGTCGCTGGCATAGAGGCTTTTGATCCAGAGCCCATTCCACCCGACAGCGAATTACTGCAGTTGGAAAATGCGTTTGTCAGCCCGCACTTTGGTTGGATCACCGGCACGGACCACCCGCATTTTTTCTCGCTTATGATCGATGAACTCGAGCGATTTTTCGCCGGCCACGAGCCCTACTTTGAGCTGACGCCGCGCGCCCAAGCCAATCGCGCAGGAGCGCCGCCCGTCTAGCGCGCAAAGCCGGGCGCTCCGCGTCGTCGTCCCTCTTTTGCGTCGTAGGGCTCTGCTCTGTCATCCGCTATCTCGCCCTGCCAAGCGTCCAATCCCAGCAGCTTTCTGCCCAGCGGCGTGAGCGCGGCCGTCGTGCCGTGTAGCCTTTCCCAACGCCGCGGATCGCCGGGGAAGGCATCGCCTTCAGGGGCTTTGCGATGCAGCCATGCGTCAATGCGCCAGTCGCGCGTAGCGGCGTCCTCGGGGCGAGCCGGGGCCATCGACAGGTACTGTGCCAGTCGAGGCGCAGACGATGTATTGGCGCTGGTTCCGTGCGGCAGGAGGCTGTTCCAGACCAGCAAATCTCCCCTGCGCGTCGGTACATCGACCACGTCAAAGCCGGCTAAGTCTGGGCGGAAGGGGTCGCGATCGGTCGGCTGAGAGGCGATCCACTCGTCGAGCTGGGCGTAGAGAGCCGGCACGCACTGAAAGCCGCCCGAGCCGGCTGGACAGTCGCTCAGGGACAGGAAGCCCTGCATGCCAAAGGGCAGTGGCTTAACGGAGGTGTCGATATCCCAGTGTATAAAGCCCTCAAACGTCGCGTCGCCCCTATTGGGTGGGTTAAAGTTGCAGCGATCGATGCTCACCCACAGCGCTTCTGTCTGCCATAGAGCGGAAAACGTCGCGTGGACGTCGGGCCACTGTCGCGTGGCCCACAGTGCGGGGTGGTGGTAGAGTTCGACCATGCCCGCACCGTTGAGCTCGGGCAAGCCGTTGGTCCGTTTAGGAGTTCGATACCAGGTTTGTGGGTCGTCCGGATCCAGCTCTCCAAACTTCCATATGGCATCTACTGCGTCGTCGAGCAGGGCTTCGGGTATCCGGCTAGGCACAACGACGTAGCCGTTGGCGCGAAAGAAATCTAGGTCGACTGACACGGGGCTAGCTCGTAAGGCGCTGGCTGCCATCAAAGGACACGCGCGGCCAGCTGGAGTGCGTCCACTGGTCAAAGCTGTGGCCGATGTAGTGGTTGGCCAGCGAGTGCCGGTACGATCCGGGCTTGCCGATGGGGCCGCCTCTGTGTACGAGCACGCCGTCAAAGAACACGACGTCGCCTCGTCGCACGCACACGGGCGTCTCTGGGATTGCGTTGCGCGTGCAGAGTTCGTCGACGGCGGCGTTGTAATCCCACTCGTGAAATTCGCCGCCTTCAGAAAAATCGCTGCCCGTCAGCAGGCGCCCCTTGTGCGAACCCGACTGTACCCACATGGCGCCGTTGTTCTCGTCGACGTCCATTAGTGCAATCCACGCCGACATGCAGCCGGGCAAATAGTACTGGTCCTGGTGGCGACCCTGTTCTGATCCCACCCAGAAGTACATTGTTTGGATCCCATCCGGCTCGTCGTCCAGGCATTGCGTAAGCGGTTCTTTGAGCGGCGGTGCGATAAGCCAGTCGCGCGCGACTGGATCGTACCAGTGCTGGTTGTGCGTGCGCTGCAGTTGGTCGGCTTCGCGCGGCGCAAAGCCTTCTAAAGACTTCTTGCCGGCGTGCAGGTCGAGCATATGCGCTACGAGTTCTTCGCACTCTTCGCCCGAAAAGACGCCCTCTACTACGGCCCAGCCCTCGCGCTCGTAGTGTTCGATATCTAGCGTGTCCATACGGTTCCTCCTGCCCGCTCTAAGCGGCGAGAATTTTTTCGTAGACTTCCATGTGTTCACCTTCGCGCTCGTCTGGGTCGGCCAGCTTGAGCCAGACGGCCTGATCCTCTTTGCGCGCGGCTATTTCTTGCACTGATCCAGCTTGCTGTGGATCGGTGCCGCTCCAGATCACCTCACCGTCCTGTAAAAAAATATACTGACCGGCGTGTGCGTCTAGCAGCCTGTCGCGGTTTTCGCGATAGAAAAGGGCCTGTTCGCTAGCGGTGCGCCGCAGTTGATCAATGACTTGCGGTGGATCCGTTTGGGCCGAGTCAAACTCGGCCACGGGCAGCACGAGCCCGTCCATGGCAAAGTCGATCTCGTCTAGATCAGTCGTGCCGAAGCCGTGTTCGGCCGCCACGGCGACCGGACTGCGGTCGCGGCGGAAGGGAGGGTGCGGCCAGTCGAGCGCGGGATCGGTGCCCATCAGATGAGAGCCACAGGCGTCGGTGGCTATAACGTGGTCGCCAGCCACCAAGCAGTTAGCGATGCGTCCTTCGCCGTTCCACTCCATGCGCGCCTGACCGGTTAGCCCGTCGATAATATTTAGGCAGGGCTGGGCAATCATGCCTAAATCGGGCAGCACGTAGGAGAGGCGAATGACGTGGTGAAAGTAGGTGCGCAGGCGGCCGTGCGGTGGAATGGGGGGCAGGCCGAAGAGGTTTTTCAGGCACAGCGTAATGCCCATAAAACCGTGATTTTTCATTTTGGCGATAGAGACAAACGCATCGGCTTCACCCAGTGCAGACGACAGCTGGTACTCGGAAAACATGAGGCCACCGCCCGGAACCTTGTAGCGTTCTAGGGGTGGATCACCTGCCTCTACGTAGTGCACGCCGTACTCGTCGAGAATGGACTTTGTATTGAAATCTTCGCCGGGTCGCTGTCCTGGCGGCGCGGTGCTGGTGTCGAGCGCAAAGAGTTCGGCGTCGGTGCGTTCGCGCAGTAGGCGCAAACTGGCGCGCAGCACGTCGTCGTCGACCAGCTCCTGTCGCCGGCCGCCAATGTAGCGGATGCTCTGCGTGCGAAACTGCATGTTGACTTTAATGCCAACCTTTTTGGCGCGCTCGATTTTTTCCCACGAGCGCGAAAGAGGCGCCGTAATCTCTTTTAGCTTTTGGTAGATCTCGTCTAGCGATGCCTTGTGTGAGCAGTGCGTGGCGCGCACGGCATAGTCTTTGGTATCCTTCATGAATCATCCCTCTGTAGGGTGAGGTGCAGGGCGCTCACTATCGGTACTAAACATCGCTAGCGGTGTGCGTCTGGACAATAAGCTTGCTTTATCCCTATCTGTGGTGCGTGCTCGGTTAGAAGGAGTCACCCCAATCTTTGTTGTTCACGAAGGGCTTTTTATATTGTAAATCGAAAAATTGCTCTAACGGATGCGCATCGTTTTCACGGCCCTTGTGCCCTTGCTAAAACGGAGAGTAGACCAATGGGAAAGGTTGTTATTCTAGGTGTTTTTGTTGCTGATACGGCATACCGCGCCGCTCGAATGCCCAAAATGGGCGAAACAATTCTGGGAAACACCTTTGCGTTGGGACCTGGTGGCAAAGGCTCTAACCAAGCCGTGGCAGCGGGCAAACTGGGAGCGGATGTCACCATAATCAGCCGGTTGGGCGAAGATGATTTTGGCCAGATGGCCCTGCAGACATGGAAGGCGGCAGACGTTAAGGGAGCGATAAAATACAGCCCAGATGCCTATACGGGCGCCGCATTTATTTTTATCGATGACAAGACGGGAGACAATGCTATTATTATTTCACCCGGGGCGGCTGCAGACATATCGGTAGAAGATATAAGGGAAAACGCGGACTTGATTGCAGCGGCCGATGTATTTCTCACGCAGCTTGAACAACCCATTGACGTAGCGCATGAAGGCCTAATAGCGGCCAAGCGAAACGGTAAGGTCACCATTTTAAATCCAGCACCGGCAGCGGAGCTTCCCAAAGAAGTATTCGAAGTTTGCGACTATATAACGCCGAATGAAACAGAGGCTGAGGCCATCACCGGTTTGCCCGTAAGAAATGAGGTAGAGGCTGAGTCAGCCGCCCAATCTTTGGCGGCGCTAGGGGTAAAGACGCCCATAATAACAATGGGCGAACAGGGTGCTTTTCTATTTGGCTATGGTATGGTCCGTGCATATAACGCAGGTTCAGTAGTCGAGACGACAGGTGCTGGCGACGCCTTTAACGGAGCGTTTGCCGTTGCGCTTTCCGAAGGAAAGTCCGCTCTAGATGCCGTGCGATTTGGGTGCGCTACGGCTGCGATCTCGGTAACGCGCTCCGGAACGGCGCCATCTATGCCCACGAGAGATGAAGTGGAACAGCTGTTGCGAGATTAGAGGCAGTGGCAGGGCGTACAGCGTTCGGTGCGCGCACTGTGCTGTATATGCTCGTTCCATCAACCGCGTATAGAGGAAACGACCATGCTGTTTGATACAGAGCAACTGGAAGCATATGGAGAGACCGGGTATGTCGTCGTCGACTGTCCCTATCCAGCCCATCTGACAGCGCGCGCGCTGCAGGCTGTCCAGCGTCAGCTGATTGCTCCCGAAGACAATACTACCGACACGCGGGGCAACCACTATCGCTTGGCGCCACAAATACCCGACTCGTACTGGTGTGCGCTCGATCACTCGCTGCCTTTTTTGCAGATCGAACTGCACGACGAGATTGTTGAGCTGGCCCGTCAGATGGCCGACGATCGGGATATTTACTTTCGCAACGGCGGGATCAACGAACTGGCGCCGGGTATGTCTTTTGTGTGGCACCGCGACTCGGGTGAGGAATACGTCGAGTTTATGCACTACTTTTCTGGCTCATCTCCCGACAACGGCTGTCTGCGCGTCGTGCCAGGTTCGCATAGAGGCCCCGTTGACAAACTGATGGCGGACGTAGAGCGCCGGCGGAAGACCGAGCGCGGGAGCGCAGATGTGGATCGCACAAAGTCCGACGTAGAGCTGCCCGGCGAAGTGTCGCTCTCGCTGCGGCCCGACCAGCTCTTGGTGCGTTCTTCAAAGATCTTTCACGCGACGTGGCGCAACGATTCGGACGAGGGGCGCCTTATGCACCACTGGCTTTTTCGTGCCTCTCACGAGGCTGACCATCGCTTTCGCTTTGAAGATTATCTGACCGAAGAGCTCGTAGCTGCGCTATCGGAGGAGCAGCGCGAGGTGCTGTGGCTGGGGCGCGACTTCCTCCTTTCGGACAAGTGGGAAAGTGAACGCCAGCGCGAGCGCGGTCAGGTGCGCTGGGGCGTGCTCTAGATACACACTCTTCCACCGAGGATTAGAATGAACGAACGATCTATTGCCTGTGTGCAGGTAGCGGACACCGACGCCGAGCTGGGCGTCGAACTGCCCGAAAAGTACAGCGCCGGAGCGCAGCTAACGCTGGGGCAGTTTTGGAAGGGAGCCGATGCGCTGCCAGCTGAGCGCGCTCACGCCTTTGTCGGCGCGTCTGCGGCGGGCCTCTGCTTTTACGTCTACCTGGAGGACAGCGACATCGGTTCGCGCGCTACGGCCGACAATCAGAAAATGTGGACGTTGGGTGACGTGGCTGAATTTTTTATCAAGCCCGGCGGTGATCGCACGGACTATTGGGAAATCCACATCACGCCCAACGACTTCCTCATGGATATTTATATTCCAAATCGCGAGGGATTCACCGGTGGAGAGATTGGCTGGGAGGACGTCGTTGCGCCCGAGAGTCACACCCGCAAGCGCGTTGGAGTTGGAGACGGCTATTGGGCCTTGGAAGCGTGCATACCGTGGAAAGCCTTCCGTCTGTCCGGCATACCTGATGATGGAGATATTTGGCGAATCGCCGTTTGCCGTTACAACTACGCTAGCGGCTGCGATGAGCCCGAACTCTCGTCTACGGCGGCTTTGACGCAGCCGGGATTTCACCGCCACGAAGAATATACGGAACTCGTTTTTTAGTATATAGATTACCGTCGACATACGGCGGGGAGAATGCGTACATGCTCGAAGTAGAAATGCTCGAACCCGAAGAGGTGGAACGCGCGGCCAAGATTTTTTTGCGCGACGGTTTTGTCGCCGTAAAAAATGTGCTCGTGGGTGAGCAGCTGCGCCGCACGCAGGAAGCTGCCAATCGCGTCATAGGAGAGATCGTCGACGCCGACCCAGAGCGCATCGGTAACCGCGGTCATCACCGCTATTCGTTTGGCAACCAGATGCGTCACTTGGAGTGGTGCCAGCTGACGGACCTGCCGGCCGTGCTGCCTATTCTTTCGGCAATATGGGGCAGCGAAGACTACGTTTGCTCCGGTAACGGTGGCGACTTCTCGCTGCCGGGGGCTGAGATACAGCCGCTGCACTCGGACGGCAACGAATTGGGCTTTATCGATCCGTTGGGACAGACGACGACGCGCGATCTGCCGCCGGCACTGATCTGCGTCAACTTTCCCATGATCGACTTCACGGAGGAGAACGGCGCTATTCGTCAGGTACCCTGCACCCATCGCTCAAGCGCGCCGATTCCGACGCTGGAAGAAGAGCCGCCGTGGATGAAAAAGAGCATCATCTGTGCGCCGGCCGGCACTGCGCTCTTCCGCGATGTGCGCTGCTGGCACGGTGGCACGGCCAACCGGTCGGACCGACCGCGGGCGATGACCAACGCGCACTACTACGCGCCGTGGTTTCGCGGCGGGCTGGGTCCGTGCGTTCCTAGAGCGCACCTAGAGCAGATGTCGCCGCGCGCGCGGCAGCTGTGCCGGTATATTATAGAGGACAATTAGCGACTAAGAGAAAGCCGTATGTGCGGCTTATAGACTGAGGGTAGGTACGACATGAGCGGTATGACGGACCACGAGGAACTGCGCGTTTCCAACGACGCGATGGATGATGCGGTTGAGCTACAGCGGCGCATAGCCGAGGAGGGCTATCTGTTTTTTCGCCGGTTACAGGATCCGGACAAGCTGCAGGCCCTGCGCCGCGAAATGATGAGCGCTGTCCAAGAGGCCGGTTGGCTCGTTGCCGGCACGGATCCAAGCGACGGCATTGCAGACGTTGGCAAGCAGTGCACGGAAGGGGATCGATCCTACAGCGACGGCTACGGGCGCGCCTATCGCCTGGAATCGTTTCATCGTTCGGCGCACTGGCCCGAGATTATGGACATGGTCGAAAAGATTGTAGGAAAGCCGATTATGCCGCACCCACAGAAGGTGGCCCGCATCTGGTTTCCGCAGTATACAGACCACACGACGCCCACTCATCAGGATTTTGTGCACTTTCAGGGTAGCTTTGACACTCTGACCTGCTGGGCCCCCGTTGGGGACTGTCCCGTTGAGCTGGGTGGGCTAGCGGTGATACCCGGCTCGCACAAGGTCGACCGCGTGCTAGATCACCACTTTTCTCTGGGTGCGGGTGGGCTCGTAGTCGACGAGACGGCGCACGAGGAAATTGATCCGGTCTGGCACAGCACGGATTACGAGATGGGCGACACGCTTATTTTTCCCGCACTCACCGTGCACAAGGCGCTGCCCAACTACACGGGAGACCAGCTGCGCCTATCGTTGGACAATCGCTATCAGGCCGTGGGTGATTCGATTGCCGAACACATGCTGGAACCGCACGGTCCGAGCGGACTGAGCTGGGATCAGATTTACCCCGACTGGTCGGGCGACGACCTCAAACACTATTGGAAGTCCTACGACAATCCCGTCGTGCCGCGCGATATGAGCTTTTCCGACCGGGGCTTTGCCGAAGCGCTCGAGCTGGCGCGCGGGGGCAATGAGCATGCGGTCTTTCGCATGCAGCGCACCGTCGCCAACGACCCCGACTCGGCCTACGGCCAGCAGGCTCGGGCCATGCTGGCAGAGGTGGGGCTCGCCTAGCGGCGCAGGTGCGGCGCTTCCATCACGGCGCGCTCTTCTTCGCTCATATCCTCTATGTAGTCCGGGTAGTCGACGGCATGCGCACCGCTGCCATAGGCCAGGCTGCCCGGGCTAAACTTGTAGAGCAGCGCGCGGCGTTCGTGCGCGCCGTTCCACGGCAGCGTGCCGTGCGTCAGCGTCTCGGTAAAGATCACCACGTCGCCGGCCTGGCCGTTGAGCTCGAGCACGTGCTCCTGGTATTTCTCCCACGCCTTCATCGAGTCTGGACACGGTAGGTTGGCCTTGTGGCTACCCGGTATAACCGCTACGCCGCCGTCGCCCGGGCCCTCGTCAGCTAGCAGGTACTCGACGACGGTTAGTCCCGTAAAGATGCGGTTGTTCTTAAAAAAGTAGACCTCGGAAATATCGGCTCGTTCAACGCCGCCGCCGTGCAGCGTGCCGCCTTCGCAGCCGGCGTCCATGGCGATGAGGCCGGGGCCGTGGTCGAGGCGGTAGCCCGCGCCGAGAATGCCGTCGAGATAAGGTTTGACGCCCGGGTGCACGAGCAGGCGGCGAAAGGGCTCGCAGTAGGGGCGTTCCCAGGCTAGCATACCGCCCAGATCCTTGCGCCGCGACGTGCCGCTCAGCGCTCCGGATTCGCCGGCAAGCGAACGGTCGATGGCCGTCATCTCTTCGCTATGATGGTCGATACCGCTGTTGAGTTCGGCTACTTCTTCCGGCGTGAGCACGCCGCGCAGCAGCAGGTAACCGTTCAGATCAAATAGGTAGCGCTCGTCTTCGTTCATGCGTTTTCTCCCAGTGCGTTTTATCCGCGCGATAAAGGCAGGTCGACGCGCGCGTTGCCGCGCGCCTGTGAAGCGAGAAAGCCAAAGAGCACCTCTACGACGTTCAAGGCAGAGGACAGCGGGGCGCTCGTCTGCGTGCCTCCAGAGTGCAGCGTCTGGACCAATTCGCGCACGCCGGCGGGAATGCCTTTCCACTCGGCCTGCGGCTCTTCGATGGTGTGCACCTGGTCGCCGACCAGCAGGCGGGCGTCTTTGTCGATGAGAATGCGCCCCTTGCTCCCCACGACCTCGAAGCGCCACTTGGAGCCGGACGTGCGCTTTGAGGTGCCGGTGTAAAAGCCGCGCACGCCGTTGGCAAAGTGGATGTAGCCGCTGGCCGAGGGCTCGAGCGAGGGGTCGCCTCCGCCGTTGCCGCGGTACTCGGCGTAGTCCTCATATCCGTCTTCTAGCTCGGCAAAGACCCACTGCGGGTCCGAACCGGCCAGAAAGCACATGGCGTCTACCAAGTGGGTGCCGTTGCGGAAGAGCGCGGCGCGCTTACCGCTGAGCGTGCCGACGACGTACTGCACATCGCCGATCTGCCCACCGTCTATAACCTCGTCTTTAATGTGGTGCCACAGCGGGTTCCAGCGTCGCGTGTGATCAATGGAAAAGAGCACGCCGTTTTGCTCAATAGCTGCTCGCATGCGATCGACGTCGGCTAAGCTAGTGGCCATCGGCTTTTCGCAGAAAAGGGCGCGCACGCCCGCTTCGACGGCGTCGACGACGGGGTCGGCATGCACGCTGTCGGGCGTGGCGATCGTTACGACGTCGAGCGCCTCGGACGCCAGCATCTGCCGATAGTCCTCATATAGGTTTACGTTCGGCCAGGTATCCTGCCAGTGCGTGCCAAACGCACTGCGCGTCTCCTCGCTGAGGTCGCAGCCGGCTACCAGTTCGGCGCAGTCTAAACCAACCAGCCCGCTGGCGTGTTGGATGCCGATGCCGCCGCAGCCGATAACGCCGACGCGCAGTTTTTTTCCGTCGTTGGGCTCAAGTGACATAGTCTTTCTCCAGATGTTCCGTTCGGTTGGCATAGCGCAGCGTCAGGCCCTTGTCGGGTGAAAGCTCGACGCACGTAATGGCCGTATTGCAGTGGTACAGGTAGGGGGTCTTGCCCTGTGGAGCGCCGATCAGCGCTTTGATGAGATGGCTCATAAAGTCGCCGTGGGTAACGAAGCCAATGCGGCTTCCGTCGTCGGTGCGCTGGAGCAGTTCGTCGGCCACCTTGCTCGCTCGCTGCAGCGCTTCCTCTTCGCTTTCTCGTCCGCCGCGCCACCAGCCCGCTTCATCGAGCGTATCGGGGGGCAGGCAGTCGGGAAAGCGCGCGGATAGCTCGCTGCGCGTTTGGCCGGGAAAGGACTCGATACGCCCGTCTGGATAGTCGAGATAGATGCCGCCGATTTCGTGCAAATCGACGTAGACTTCCGGACGGAGACCGAGCGCTTGGCCAATGGGCGTAGCCGTGTGCACGGCGCGGACCATGGCGCTGCAGTAGAGTCGGTCCAGCGGAGGTCCCTCAGGATTGGAAAGCGCTCCCTTTAGGTGGCGATTTGCCGCTAGGTATTCGGCTACGCGTTGGGCCTGTGCCTGGCCAATTTCGGTCAGTTCGGGATCCTGCACGCGCTGCGTTGGATCTGCTAATGCGTTGTTGGTGGACTGTCCGTGGCGAATAAAAAATAGCTGTGTCACGCGTTATTCCTCTAAAAGAGTAGGTAAAGCCTGTACGGTTCTATACTATGTCCATCTGAGCGCACGCTCAAGGCGCGCCGTCTCGTTTAGCCGCGCTCTTTCAAATCGTACAGCGCGACCATATATGGGTCTTCCGGGTCGTAGTGCGTCAGCGTATCGGGCCGATCTACGCGCCCGATGGGTCGCGTGTTCTCGCCCGCAATGCCGCGCGCCTCGTCGCCCATGTCGCGCGCACATGTGTCAATGAGCGCCTGCAGTTGGCGCACGACTTCGGGATGGGCCGCGTGCACGTCTTGCGTCTCGCCGACGTCGGTCTCCAAATCGTAGAGTTCGCACAGCGCCGCATCGTCTTTGCGCACGTGCAGCTTCCAGCGTCCAGCGCGCACGGCCTCGATGCTGTTGCGCTTGTAGTAGAAAAAGGCCTCGTGCCCCGACGACGCGCTCTCCTGGCCCGAGAGCAGGGGCCCTATATCCTTGCCATCAATGATGCGGTCTTCGGGCACCGCAGCGCCGGCCAGGTTTGCCAGCGTTGGGTAGAAGTCCATCGAAAGGGTTAACTCTGAACACGTTGTCCCCGCTGGAATCCGTCCCGGCCAGCGCGCAATAAGGGGCACGCGCTGACCGCCTTCCCAGGTCGTGCCCTTGGTGGCGCGCAGCGGCCCATTGCTGCCCCCTTCGTCGCGCGCGCGCGAGCCGTTGTCGCTGGTAAAGAGGACGAGCGTATTATCGTCGAGACCGAGCGCTTTTAGTTCGTGCAGCAGCACGTCAGTTGCCCAGTCGATGCAGGCTACGGCTGCCCCGTATACGCCGTTTTCAGACTCGCGCACAAAGCGCTCGGGCGGGTAGTGCGGTAGATGCACGTGCATATGCGCAAGGTAGAGGAAAAATGGCGTCTCGCTGTTGGAGCGCATAAAGCGCACGCACTCCTCGACGTAGCGCTCGGTGATGCCGCGCTGATCGGGCTGGGCCTGAATGACCGCCTCGTCGCGCAGCAGCGGCAGCGGCGGGTAGGTATCATCCTCGTGCTGCCGACCCATATCGTTGCTGTAGGGTATGCCGTAATAGTGGTCAAAGCCGTGGCGCGTGGGCAGGAATTCAGGCTGATCGCCGCAGTGCCACTTGCCGACGATCTGCGTGGCGTAGCCCTGCTCTTTGAGCAGGCTGGCCACGGTGATCTCGTCGGGGTTGAGTCCCAGACCCTGACCGGGAAAGAGCACCCAACGTCCGTCAAATGCGCCAAAGCCGATGCGCGGAGGATAGCAGCCCGTCAGCATGGCGCCTCGCGACGGTGAGCACACGGGCGAGGCCATATAGAAGTCGGTAAAGCGCATACCCTCGGCGGCCATGCGGTCTAGCGCCGGCGTCTGGTTGACGTTGGAGCCGTAGCATCCCAAGTCGCCATAGCCGAGGTCATCGCAGTTAATGAGAATAATATTGGGTTTCATATGCGCCTTTTTACGTGAGAATTTGCCCATATAAAACGCCTTTACCGCCCCTTCAGCAAGTCGCATTGCCCGCCGTGGGGTCGCCGCTTAGATTGGAGCACACACCAGGAGGATACGGATGCACATTCCCACGATAGACGACGTGCGCCAGGCGGCCAACGTCATGGCACAGCACCTGTCGCCAGCGCCCCTTGTTCGCTCGCACGCGCTAGAAAAAGAGCTGGGTCTTCCAGAACATCGGCGCGTGTGGCTCAAGGACTACGGATGGACGCCGGTCGGCTCGTTTAAGCTGCTGGGTGCCCTCAACTGGATGGATCACCACTGTGAGCGGATTGGCGACCGGCCGGTGGCGGCCCATTCTTCGGGCAATTTTGCTTCGGGCATTTCCTTTGCCGGGATGCGCTACGGCAAGCGCGTCATTATCGTGATGCCCGAGAGTGCGCCGCAGGTCAAGTTTGAGCGCACGCGCTCCTTTGGCGCCGAGATTCGCACCTACGACATTGCTACCGACCATCTGACGGGTCAGCGCGATGCACTTACGCGCCAGATCGCCGAAGAGGAAAACGCCGTGCAGGCCTCGCCCTACGACGACCCACACGTGATTGCTGGCAACGGAGTTGGCGGCTTGGAGATCGCCGACGAACTGCAGCGCATGGGGCGCTCTCTATCGCACTTTCTATGCCAAGTGAGTGGAGGAGGTCTGATGGCCGGGCATGCGCTGGCCATTGCCGACGCGTTTCCGCAGGCTGAGATCGTTGGGATAGAGCCCGCGGGAGCGGATGATTTTTGCCAGTCGTTAGAGGCCCAGCAACGCGTGCGCATCGAGCGCCCGCAGAGCATCTGCGATGGGCTGTGTTCCTACGACGTGGGCGAGCACAACTGGCCTATTCTACAGCGCCACGTGCCGCAGGCGGTGGCCGTGCCCGATGCGGACACGCAGGCGGCCATGCGCTGGCTCTACCAGCAGCACGGTCTGCGCTGCGAGCCTTCGGGAGCCATTGCCGTGGCCGCGGTTCTAACGGGTCGTGTGCGACTGAAGGGTGAGGGAGATATCGCGCTCGTCGTCAGCGGGCGCAACGTGGACGACGAGCGCTTTAAGGCGTGGATTGAATAGCGTCTACTTGTAAAAGACCTCAGAGTTGTGCACGGGTTGGTATCCGATTTCTGTGCGCGGGGTCTCGATGTCAAAAATATTGTAGTCGTTGTCGGAGATGACAAAGTAGTGCGCGCCGCTGGGCAGCGAGCCGTTTAAGTAACTCTCATAGCAGGCGTGCACAAAGCGCGCGGCATCTTCTTGGTGGCACCAGACGGAGAAATAGCCGCGCTCCGTTACCTCGACGACGGCGTTGTGCTCGTTGATGCCGCCCCAGCGCGCCGCGACGGCGCTGTGGCCTCTGTCCGCCATTTTTTGGCACCACTGCTCTGCATACTCTTTTTCGCGCGCGTAGTCGTTGGGCGCGTGGGCCGGCGTCTTGGCGCTGATGCGCTCGGGCCACGGGTTCACGGCGTCGAAGTTGCGATCGGCCATTGGCCAGTAGACGCTGTCCTCGTCGTTAAAAGAGTACAGTCCATCGACGGCGTGCACCGAACTGGAGGCGACCATCATAGGGGGTTTTTCCTGCCCCAGCACAGCCTCAAAAACCAGATCGGTCATCGCGTTCATCTCCTGCAGCGGATTTTTGCGCGCCAGGTATACGACGAGATCGTAATCGGCTAGCAGAGCGCCGAATGCTTCCGGGTCTTCACACAGGTCAAGCTCAACAAATGCGCGCTGCGCGTCGTCTTCTTTGGCCTTGTCGCGCGCGCCGGGCAGGTCGAGTGAGACGATGTGATAACGCGCGTCGAGGCGCGGTAGGTAGGTGCGCAGCCCCGAGCCAATAGTGCCGCTGCCGCCGATCAGTAAAGTGCTGTAGTGCGCTGCCAAATCTGTTCCTTTCTCAGGTGTAAAATGGAGCCGGTAAAACTAGAGTCAGAACGTTTTTAACGCAACGAGCATCAACTCACAGCGCCCGTCCAAACCGCAGGACGCCCACTGCACTGCCCGACCTTTGTAGCGCTGTGCCGCAGTCGTCTTACGCCCGTTGACCGCTTGCCCAGCAGATTCGTTCTATCACGCGGTTGAGAACCCATTCTCTGCCGATAACGTCTCTTTGTGCGTTGAGCATGGGCATTAAGTGGGTTCTGATATGATAGTCGTGCTCGGGGCCAAAAAAGCGTTGGTTGCGTATTGCTGACTGTAGGATGGGGATGAGGGGTTGCATGGGGCGGAGCTGTTCTCTGTCACAGTAGGAGAGATAGGCACCCGCTCGAATGCGCGCCCAGAGTATATCGCTTTCCAACGCTCTGGTAAAAGCCTTCAAGGTCAGGGCGCCCTTACCCAAGCGCACCAAATAATCAGCCGCAGCGAGACTGACGCTGATGGATGTATCGTCTAGGAGAGGCTCAAGCACTCCAACTAGTTCTGAATCAAAATCAAAAGAGGAGAGACCGACCACGGCCCAGAAGCGCACGCCACTGTCTGAATCGCTGAGTCGGTTCAGCAATTCGTTCTTACCCCTCGTTCCCAGTCTCGCCAGATCGGCCGTCTCTAAGAGCCGCTCAAAGTTGTCGTAGTGAATACCGACTTTCCGATTGATTCCTCCATGGTCTGCAGCGCGCGCGACGATCTCGGTTTCGTCTAGGAGACCTAGATCGTCGGTTTCGATCATCCAACTATACAGCTTCTCACGCAATTCGTCTTTAACTTCTCCGAAGGTGGGATCGTCCGCCAGATTATGGATTTGTTCGGGGTCGTTCTCGACGTCGTACAGCTCTTCAAGCGGCTTGTGGTCCTGCCAGATTAAATAGTTTCGATAGGCCTCGGGTAGGCCATTCTCTCTGACTATAGTCGGTGGGCCGAGCATCAAGAAAACACCGTCGGGATCGTGAACCTTCTCTTTGCTTGGCAAACAGGAGGTCTCCCAAAAGGCGCGTTCTGGACTACTATCTTGGGGGACCGGCGCAAAGAACCCTCCGTCCGGATAGAAAGAAGCATAGGGTTGATGGGGCAAAAAGTTGCGGATGTAGCGGTATTTCTTGGTGCGGATCGTGCGGATCATCTCCGGATTATTGTCCAGCCGATCTCTTGCACTGCAGACAAACGTGCGCTCGTTGTCTCTCTGGGGTTCGCACAGGTTGCGACTTTGGACGTGATCGGGGATAGGGAGGCCCGCCCAGTGCAGGGTGGTTGCGTAGAGGTCCATATGCAGGACTAGCTCGTTGACTGCAGTGCCTGGACCGGCTGGGGCTAGGTGCTGGAACTTGTCTGGGACCCGCATGATTAGCGGTATGTGCAGGCCGTCGTCATAGGCGTGAATCTTACCGCGGGGATATCCCGTGCCGTGATCGCCCCAAAAAACTACAATGGTGTCTTCGGCCAGGCCTTCTTCTTCCAGTCGATCCAGGATCAGCCCTACCTGTTTGTCGACATTGCTCAGGGCGTCGTAAAAGAGCGCCATGCGCTCGCGGAATAGAGGCGTATCGGGCACAAAGCTCGGTACGGGCACATGCTCTGG
>Ga0181578_10002605_pt1 | contig 16796 bp, 17 predicted proteins | sample 071ome_21_FD_148659 | JGI IMG/M metagenome (GOLD analysis project Ga0181578, IMG submission 148659) | Coastal salt marsh microbial communities from the Groves Creek Marsh, Skidaway Island, Georgia - 071401CT metaG (spades assembly) | ecosystem: Environmental > Aquatic > Marine > Intertidal zone... | reverse complement strand
TGTTCAACGACGAGCACGAACTCGTTGACCCCTTCGCCCATTTGGAAGCGCCCATTTGGTCGGAGGCTCCTCCAGCAGAACTGCTCCGCTTGGCCTACCGGTATTGCGAGGAATTGACGGTACGGGAGGCTGGGAACTTCTATCACTCGTTCAAGTACCTCCCGGACGAGCAGCGGCAAGCGATGTGCGCTGTCTACGCCTTCTGCCGGAGGGCGGACGACATTGCCGACGGTGATTGGGCGGACCGTTTCCCGGGTTCGTTGGGTGAACTTGACCCCGAGGCGCAGGCCTATCGTGAAGCCTTGGAGCAACATCAACACGCCGGCACCGTGCTTGACGAGGACGCGTACCTCAACAAGATCACGCAACTCTTCTTCTTCCGAAAGAAACTCTCGACCTGCTATGGGGAGGCGTGGTCGACCGACCCCGTGTTCCTCGCACTCAAGGACACCGTCCAGCGCTACACGATTCCTCGCCTCGTGTTTGACGACCTCATTTCAGGGATGGAGGACGACCTGTACAGGAACCGCTACACCACCTTTGACGACCTCTACGTCTACTGTTACCGTGTCGCGAGCGTCGTGGGTCTGATGTGCATCGAAATCTACGGCTACGAGGACCCTCGTGCGCGAAAGTTCGCGGAATCTTGGGGCATTTTCATGCAGTTGACCAACGTGCTCCGGGACGTTGGCGAAGACATCCACCGCGACCGTGTGTACCTTCCCAGCGAGGAACTTGAGGCCAACGGCATTGACGCTGAGGGATTCCGGGACGGCCGCGTGGTGCTGAACGCCAAGTGGGAACCGTACTGCCATCATTACGCCCGGAGGGCGAGGACCTACCTCGAAGAAGCACGGCAACTGCTGCCGCTGCTTCCGCGGCAGACCCGGTATTCACCTGCAGCGATGATTGCCTTTTACGACAAGATCCTGAAACAGATCGAGCGCAGCCAAGGCGACGTCTTCACCCAACGCATCCGCCTCAACAAGGCACAGAAGATTGGCCTTGCCGCGGCGGTGTACCTCCGTCACCGCTTCCTTCCACGTTTCCTGGACCCTGTCTGGGCAGCCTTCGCTCGCGTTGGGCTGCTGCCGAGCGTGTGATCAGCCGTCGTGGTTGCGCTCGTTGTCCCAGTCGTTCCACGCTTCGACCCACGGCTCCATGAAGGGGTCCACCTCCATTCCGATGGCGGTCATGACGTCCCTCGGAGGGATCGCGCCACGCCGTCTCACTCCGGTCCGGACAAGGGCGCGTGAGCACGTCCGACCGTGCTGGATGCAGCATTGTTCGAAGTAGAAGAAGCGGTCATCGATGCCAACGAGCCGGGTCCGCACGGTGACCTTTCGCCATGGGCGCAGGCGATGACGGTAGCGGATGGACGAGCCTCCGACCACAAAGGCCGCCTTCGTACGGCGTACCCACCGAAACAGGCCGAGACGAACGGCGAGGTCGTAGCGGGCGAGGTCGAAGAGCACGAAATGCCGACCGTTGTTCACCTCCGGATAGAGGTCAATGTCGCCAAAACCCGGCCGCATCCTCAACTCAAATTCCTTCAAAGGGTCGAGTTGCTCACGGCGTCGCCCAAGGCCACGTATCAGCAGCCAGAGCACCCGATGGTACGGGTACACCATGCTCACGCCTGTCGGGTGAAGGCTTGGATTCCGGTGATGTAACGTCCAAGGATGAGGTTGTGGATGTCGTGGGTGCCCTCGTAGGTCTTGACCGATTCGAGGTTGGCCATGTGGCGCATCACAGGGTACTCGTCGAGCACGCCGTTGGCTCCGTGGATGTCACGCGCCACGCGGGCAATCTCGAGCGCGATGTCGACGTTGTTCATCTTCGCCAGGCTGATCTGTTCGTTGAACCACGTGCCGTCGTCCTTCTTTCGACCGAGATGGTAGGCGAGAAGTTGGCCCTTGGTGATCTCACGGAGCATCCACGCCAGCTTGTTTTGGACGAGTTGGTACGCGGCGATGGGGTGGTCGAACTGGACGCGGGAAAGGGCATAGGTCTTCGCGGAGTGGAAGCACGCCATGGCGGCCCCGAGCGCGCCCCACGAAATACCGTAACGGGCGTTATTGAGGCAGGAAAATGGACCGCGAAGGCCCTTGACGCCGGGGAGGATCCTGTCCTTGGGGATGCGGCAGTCTTGGAAGACCAGTTCAGAGGTGACGCTGGCCTTCAGCGAGTGTTTGCCTTTCATTTCCGGTGCGCTGAAGCCGGGATCGCCCTTTTCGACGATGAAGCCACGGATGACCCCGTCGAGTTTGGCCCACACCACGGCCACGTCGGCGATGGTCCCGTTGGTGATCCACATCTTGGCACCGTTGAGGAGGTAGTGGTCACCCATGTCCTCGGCCTTCGTGACCATGTCACCTGGATTGGACCCATAGTCGGGCTCGGTCAGGCCGAAGCAGCCGACCCATTCACCTGAAGTCATCTTGGGAAGGTAATGGTGTTTCTGTTCCTCGCTGCCGAAGTCCCAAATCGGATACATCGCAAGCGACCCTTGAACGCTCGCGAAGGAGCGGAGCCCGGAGTCGCCACGCTCCAGTTCTTGGCAGATCAGCCCGTAGGCCACGTAGGAAAGCCCTGGGCAGTCGTAGCCCTTCAGAGGAGCGCCCAGAACGCCCATCTCGCCGAGGTCGGTGCGCCACTTGTCGAGGAACACCCCGTCACGGCAGGCGTCTTCGATGTGGGGAATGACCTCCTCATCCACCCATGCGCGCACCATGTCGCGCACCATGATTTCCTCCTCCGTGAGGAGAGATTCGATGTCGTAGAAGTCAACGCCTTCGAAGGCTTCCATGGCACGTGTCCAGCGGGTCCGACCAATGAACCTGTTGCAGCGACCGTGGTTCAGCCTTGACGACGGCGACGACGGCGGAGGTACCACGCCTGCAATTTCGGGCTGTTCATGAAGGCCAGGCCGACGATGGTGCCAATCACCGCGATCGCCACAACAATCCCGCCCAGTGTTTCAAACACTCCGGCCTGCGCTTCTGTCATGTCCGGGGTCATGCCGATGAGGTCGCCGTCCGCTGTCAGCAACCAGCCCGTTCCGACGCTGTCCTCCCAGACGCCGGCGATGGCGCGCCCGGCGATGACAGGGTCGAAGGCGACGAGTTGCTCCGCGTTCAGATGATCGTAGATCTCGTCGCTGATCGGGTCGTGGCGGAGCAAGCCCATTGGAGAGAGGTGCACGAGCGATGAACCACCTGCGGCAACGGACGCCCCCGTCATTTCTGCGTCCATTGGGACGAGTGGTCGGACCTTGCCGACCGTGCTGGCCGACGCGGTCTCCGTGTTCAATTGGATGACGACCGTCGTCAACCCCATGCCGTACGCGGTGCATTCGTTGAGCGTTGAATCCGCGCAGGCAGAGGCCACCCACGTCGTCGAGGAGGTCCCACTCAACCACACCAACTCGTGGTCCCGACCGATCAAACCGAGGCCGTCGTCCGATGTGGTGACCACGCAAATGTTGGCGGCGCGGTGGCAGGTCAGGGAGGTGATGTCCGTTGTGCTCAATCCATCGTCGATGAGGACCGGGCCTGAACCCGCTGCGTAGCGCCACAGCGCGCCGTCCCGTGCAGCGATGTACGCTACGTCTGCGCCGGGGCGCCATTCGACGCCGATGAGGTCACGACCGGCGAGCAACGCCGAACCGTCGACCGACGAGATGGCGTGGGTGTCCCCTTCGTACCGCATCAGCATGCCTGAAGCACCGACAAGAAGGGCGGTCGCACCGCCAGGGTGCCAATCCACGTCATGAAAGTCCGCCGTGCGGCCTGTTCCCAACTCAACGTCGAGGTCCCTTCGCGTGGGTTGCGCGCCGTCGATGCGGTGTGCGTAGCCGTCCTCGCCGACAAGCAACACGGCCGCGCCACCCGGTCGAACGTCGATGGCGGTGATGGCCCCCGGTGCCTCAACTTGACCGTGGTCTTCCAGCACAACGGCGGGAGCCGCTGATGCGAGCGGTAGGCTCAGCATCAGCATCGCCAGCACCACCACGCAGCGCCTTCGCATGCTTGGGGCTCGCGGAGTCTGGTGAAAACCTCTCCCCTACTGCACGTCGCCATGCCGGCCACGAACCTTATGCCGCACCTGCAGGTGGGTTGTGCATGGAGCGCTTTCACGTTCGTCGTGGTCATGAGAAAAAGGTCGGGGGCAACGCTGGACTTGCCAAACTTGCAGCCGAGTCTTTTGACGGAGCCAACGCCGACGCAGAAGGCCGCTTCACGGCTTCCTTCGGGCTTATGTCGAGCGTTTCTGGTGAATTCCTCGACGGGCGCCTCGTGGTGGACGTGACCCAACTCAAGGGGCAGGACCTCGAGGCCTTTTTGGAGGAACAAGGACGTGAGTTGGCCATGGAATCTCGACGCCGCTGGTCCTCCTTTTTGGACGCAGCAACCGGGTATACGGCCAAGCAACGTGGGGACAAGGCGAAAGAGGAGGCAAAGAACATCTCAAGCGCAAAATCGACCATCAAGATGGCCCTGAAGAGTTTGGAGATGGCCACCAGCCTCTCGGAGGACGATCGGGCGGCCATCCACGCCCAAATCGACACCCTCCAAGCAACGCTCGATGAGGGCGCGAGTCCCACAGAAGGTCAGATCAAGAAACTCAAGGATTTGCTCTGAGGTGGGTGGCATGGAGCAGGTGCAGTTCGACGACCTGCTCGACCGGCACCCTTCCATGGCCGACTTGACCGAGGGCGCTCAACACCGACTTCGCCTCATGGTGGACGGTGCGGAGGAAGTCGTCGGACTTGACCACCTCCTCTCCGTGCTCGGCGGCGGCCCAAGCATGGCGGGCGATGACATCATCCGCTGCTACGTTGGCTTCGAGCCGTCCGGCACCGCCCACATTGGCTGGAAGGTCTTGGCCTTGCGTCTCCGTAACATGCTCGACGCTGACGCGAACGTGCTGATTTTCCTCGCCGATTGGCACGCGTGGGTCAACGACAAGTTCGGGGGTGACCTCGACGCTATTCAGGCAACGGCTCGCTACATGGAGGACACCTTCCGCGCCCTCCTCGGCCACCCTGAAGAGGGGGAAGGCCCGGGCCAATTGCGCTTCCTCTGGGCGTCCACCGTGATGTCCGATGGAGCCTATTGGGCTCGGGTGCTCCGCTGCAGCAAGGGAATGACGCTGGCTCAGGTGCGGAAGACCTTCTCCATCATGGGTCGGGATGAAGCGTCGTCCGACCATGACCTCTCGCGGTTCTATTACCCCGCCATGCAGGCGGCCGACATCGGGCACCTCAACATCGACGTGGCCATCGGTGGCATGGACCAGCGCAAGGCGCACATGTACATGCGTGACGTGTCCTCAAAGTGGGGCTGGCCGAAGGCCACCTGCTTGCACACACCCATCCTGTCGGCCTTGAACGCCTCGGGTGGACGGATGGAGTCCTTCGATCACAAGATGAGCAAGTCCGACCCGCGCGGTGCCATCCTCCTTCACGACGATGTGCAGGTCATGCGCAAGAAGATGCGCAAGGCCTACCTTGACCCCGAGGACGAGCAGTCTCCTGTGTACGAACTGGCCGCTCACATTGTCTTGCCCGAGCAAGGCGTGATCCACGTCACGCCCAATCCGAAGTTTGGCGAACCGTCCTCGTGGACGGACCTCGACGCCTTCCGGGCGGCCGTCATGGACGGCACGCTCCACCCCCTCGACGCGAAGTGGGGTGTGGCGGACGGGCTTGCGGAAGGCCTTCGTCCTGTCGAGGAGCACTTCACGGCCCATCCGGAGCGGTTGGCCATCGTGCGGCAACTGACCGGTCAATCCTGAGGCTCAGACCGGTGGCCCTTGGGCCCACTGGACGTCGTCGACATGAGCAGCGTCGTCCAACAGCTCGATGCCTTCCACCCGCAGCAGGAGGCAGCGGCGGGTGTCTTTCGCGAAGGTCCGTTCCGGCAGGTGGTCCACGTTGACCGTGGCGTGCAACCGAAGCAGCGAACCGACGGGGTAGGACCCAACGTGGTCTTCATCAACGACCGCTGTCCAGGTGTGGCGCCCTTGGCCCCACGGCCCTTTCCCAGCCGGGACGACGTCCACCACAGAGAGGTACTGCACGTCGATGTACCGCAAGTCTTCGGTGACAAGGCCAAAGTCCCCAAACATCCCACGATGTTCCGCCATCCTGCGGATGTACTCGCCTTCTTCGTTGTCGGGAAGACCTTCGAGCATGCGCTGCATGCACGACTGGCACGACGAGGGTTTCTCCCGTTCCCTCGCCAACCGCTGGTCCACTTGCACGGTTTCTCCGCATCCGGGTACCCTGCAGGTGTAGGTGGCCCGTTGGAGGTAGCCAATCGGCGGGGTCGCTCCGGTCACGGCGACGTCGAAGGTGAACAGACGGCCCCGGTCCCGCATGCGAAGGCTGTCCAGTGGCCTGCGTCGCTCGTCCGGGAGACCTGCCAAGCGCAGGACGAGGCGGCACGGTGCTTGCATGTGCTGACGAAATCGGTCGTTGAGCACCTGCTCGCCCGTGAGCATGAAGCGTTCGATGTCGTCCACCAAATGGTTTCGGATCACGTCATGTTCCATCAGGTCGGCGTACTCGACATCGAACGAGAACACCTGCTCCTCGCAGTGACCGAGGGTGCGCAATTCGTCCATGTACGTTCCTTCGAAGAGGTCGCCGAAGGCGTCCATCAGGTCCTGCAGGTCTTCCTCGGGCCCGATGGGTCGTCGCTCGTATGACATGAGGTTCGCTTGCGGGAGCGATGGCCCTTGAACCCTCGCTCCCCGAACTCCCCTAAGCGTCCCTCTGCAGGCGTCGGACAACCTTCTTGGACTCCGCCCCGGTGGTGCGGTCAGCAAGGTGAACGTATGCCCAACATCGTCGTCCTCGTCAAGCAAGTTCCGGACACGAACGCCCCCGTCAGCATCAGCGGCGGCTCCGTTGATTTCAGCGGCGCGAAGATGGTCATGAGCCCCTACGACGAGTTCGCGCTTGAGGCCGCCCTTCGGCACAAGGAAGCCGCTGGTGGCGAGGTCACCGCGGTCACCCTCGGTGGTGCAGGTGCCGACAAGATCCTGAAGGACGCCAAGGCCATCGGCGCCGACCATATCGTTCGTTTGGACCACGAAGGATGGGCCGACTCCAACGCCGTTCAAGGGGCCCTCGCGGCCGCCGTTCGTGACCTCGGTGCCGAGGTGGTGTATTGCGGAAAGTCCGCGGCCGACACCGGCGCGGGCTCAACCGGACCCGGACTTGCAGAACACCTTGGCTGGGCGAGCGCGTCCAACGTCATCGCACTCGAATTCGGCGCTGACGTGACCGCGACCGTACCTGCCGAAGGTGGAGACGCCCGCCTCTCAGTGTCCCTTCCTGCGGTTTTTTCCTGCGACAAGGGTGATCTCAAGGTGCGCAAGCCCAACGTCAAAGGCATCATGCAGGCCAAGAAAGCGACCGTTGACGTTCGTGCGGCCCAGGTTGGTTCGAGCAGCGTTCGCGTGGTGTCCTGCACCCTTCCTCCCGCCAAGCCTGAGGGGAAGACCTTCCATGGTGGCGCTGCAGCAGCAGACGTTGCCCGATTGCTCCGCGAGGAGGCCAACGTGCTCTGAGGTGAACCCATGACCGTGACCATCATCATCGCTGAAACGAACGGGGGCGTCGTTGCTCCCGCCACCGCCGAACTCGTCACCGCCGCCCTCGCCCTGGGAGGAGCGCCCGTGCTTGTGGTCCCGTGCACCGATGCAGCGTCCGCGGACGCCGCCGGATTCGCCGGTGTGAGCCGCATCATCGCTGCGAAATCGCCCGTGTTCGCGTCCTACGACGCTTCAGCATGGGCAGAGGCCATCGACGGTATCGCGCCTGCCGGCCACGTCGTGGCCCTTGCCTCTTCACGTTCGAAGGACCTCGCGGCGCGCCTCGCCGCCCGTCGAGGCCTTCCCGTCGTTCAGGACGTTGTGTTGATCAACGGCGGGGAGTTGACCTCCCCGATCCTGTCCGGGAAGGCGATGCAGACCGTCGCCGTTGACGGTGCCGCTGTGCTCACCGTCCGTGCGAACGTGATGGCCCCCGCCGCTGCCGCGGACGCTGATGTGTCCGTGGTGGACGCCAGCGGCGACCTGAAGACCGCGGTGCTCGAGATGGTGGCCCGCGCAAGCGCACGCCTCGACGTGGCCGAGGCGAACATCATCGTCTCCGGCGGACGAGGCTTGGGCGAGCCCGGCAACTTCCGTCACCTCGAGGCGTTGGCCGACACCATCGGTGCTGCTGTGGGTGCATCCCGCGCGGCGGTGGACACGTGGGACGAGATCCCCCACAGCATGCAGGTCGGGCAGACGGGCAAGACCGTCAATCCCAACCTGTACATCGCGGTCGGCATCTCGGGTGCGATTCAGCACCTCGCGGGCATGCGCTCGTCGAAATACATCGTGGCCATCAACAAAGACGCGGACGCGCCCATCTTCAAGCACGCCGACTACGGCATCGTGGCCACCTGGGAGGAAGCCCTTCCCGTGCTCAGCGATGCGTTGGCAGGCATGATGTCCTGATCAGAGCCGAAGCCCTCGGATTGGCTCGTCGAGCCATGCCGGGTCCTTCCAATCGAAGCCGGGGACGTCGACGTACAGTTCGACTTCGTTGCCGTCCGGGTCGAGCAGGTACAGGGAGTGCGACACGGTGTGGTCGGCCGTGCCGACCAGCCTCGCCCCCATGTCCTGCGCACGCACCAACGCATCCCTCAGGTCGTCGTCATCGTCCCCGATGCACCACCCGGTGTGGTAGAGGCCGAGACGGCGTCCCTGCAACGGGCCGGGGGCCTGCCCGACCTCGATGAGCAAGAGTTCGTGGTGCGTTCGCCCGCCGGTGAGCGCCACCACGCGACCTCCGTGCACCCGGCCGACCTCAGCAAGGCCCACGAGGTCCCTATAGAACCGGAGCATGGGCTCCATCTCGCTGACGTAGAGCACGAGGTGACCGAGGCTTGTCATGCCTGCGGGGGCCCTTCGCTGTGGATTAAAACCTCACCATTCAGGAACGGAGGGCGTCATGCATAGCGGCCGCGGCCGAAGGTGCCGTGCTCGCCGGCACCCTCGCCAACGAAGGGGTTCGTTCGCTTCTCGTGCCCGATGGTGGTGAGCGGGCCGTGGCCCGGATGGACCACCGTGTCCTCTGGAAGCGGCCACAGGCCGGTGTGGATGGAGCGGGCAAGCAGGTCGAAATCGCCACCCGAATGGGGCAGATCGGTGCGCCCCACAGAGCCAGCGAAGAGGGTGTCGCCCGCGAAGAGGTGGTCCGCACCACCGTCCACGCGCAGCCGAAGGCACACGCCACCCAGGGTGTGGCCCGGCGTGTGGATGACGTCGAAACGGAGGCTGCCCACGTCGAGGACCTGTCCGTGTTCGAAGTCATGGTCGGCGATGGCCGGTGTGGGCAGGGGTGGGAAGCCCCACCGTGCCGCTGCTTCGGCCGCGAGGGATTGCAGGAAGGCATCGTCGGGGTGCAGCCACCACTCAACATCCCAGTGGGCACGCACGGTGGGGACGTGCCCGCTGTGGTCAAAGTGAGCGTGCGTGTTGAGCAGGGCGACCACACGACGGTCCCCAGCCTGATGCTCCGCTTCCGTTGAGGACCAGTTCGGGCCGGTCCCCTCGGCAAGGTCAATCCAAGCGATCAGGCGTTCAGGCTCGTCACCGGCATCGATCACGACAGTATCGCCCGTGGCGCGGTCGCAGACCACGGAGCAGCGCATCTGCAAGGGCCCGACAAGGAAGGATTCCACCACGAGGTCCTCTGCACGCACCACGGTTGACCGCGTTCCCTCGTGGTTGATGAGCCGTGCGGCCAACGCAGCGTTTCAAAGCCCACCCTCGGATGGACCAGCCATGGCTGAGCAAGCGTCCGCATGGACATCCGCCTTCAACGACGGCGCTTTTGTCCGCAAGTCGAGCGAATTTCGTGACCACGTGACCCTGGATGGTCCCTTCGCTCCTGCGTCCGGTCGGTACCACCTCTACGTGTCCCATGCCTGCCCGTGGGCGCATCGAACGATGCTCGCTCGGGCGCTGCTTGGGCTTGAGGACGCCGTGTCTGTGAGCGTGGTCGATTGGCGGATGCAGCCCGACGGCAGTTGGGTGTTCAATCCAAGCGAGCCGGGCGCCACCGCCGACACCCTGCATGGCGCGGCCTCGTTGGAAGAGATCTACGCCTTGGCCGACCCTTCGTGGCCACAGAGCGGCCACATCGGCACCGTGCCCGTGCTGTGGGACCAGACGCACGGCACCATCGTGAACAACGAGAGTCGGGAAATCGTCCGGATGCTGACCACGGCATTCCGTACTTCGGGCTTGACGTCAGGCCCAGACCTTTGTCCTGACACGCTGGTCGATGCCATCGATGCGATGATCGATGCGAACTACGAGAGCGTCAACAACGGGGTCTACAAGGCAGGGTTCGCTCGAAGCCAAGCCGCCTACGACGATGCGGTGACCGTGCTCTTCGACCGCCTCGACGCGCTTGAAGCCCACATGGCCAACCGGGAGTGGCTCGTAGGTGAGGGTCGTGGGGTGCTGACCGAAGCCGACCTCTGCCTCGTTCCAACACTACTGCGCTTCGACCTGGTGTACGTTGTCCACTTCAAGTGCAGCCTAAAGCGGATCATCGACATGCCGAACCTCAGCGCTTACCTCGAGCGCTTCCTTGCGCTGCCCGGGGTCCGTTCGACCTGCGATTGGCGCCACATGCAGCACCATTACTTCTGGTCGCACGAACACATGAATCCACACCGCATCGTCCCGCTCCCGCCCTCTGAAGGGATTCACACCATGCTCAGCGCCTGATTCGGGGCCACCTTCATGCGCGTGAGGTCCTCTGAAGGTCCATGGAGGGCGTGCTGATCTGGTCGGGTGGCTGCTTCAGCGGTCTGCTCTTTGCGGTCCTGCTGCGGCTCCTGCTTCGCCTTCGTCGGTTTCGATTGGAACAGCCCTCGAACGAGCGGAATTGGGTCAACGACAACGCCCGTACCCCACGGGCCACCATCGAGGGGGACCTTGTGACCCTGCACGACGTCCGTGATTTTCATTGGCGGTCCACGAGGGACTACGACGAGCGCTGGATGGACGTGTCGTTCAACCTGAACGACGTCAAGCGGATCTGGCTCGTCCTCGAGGCCTTCGATCCGAAGCATCCTCAGATGGCCCATACGTTGCTTTCCTTCGAACTCAGCGACGGCCGCCGACTTGCCTGCTCCATTGAGGTTCGACGCGAGCAGGGAGAGCGCTTCCACCCGATCGCCGGCCTCGGGCGCACCTTCGAACTGATCTACGTCTGGGGCACCGAGGCCGACCTCATTGGCGTTCGGACGCGATGTCGACCTCATTCCGTGACGCGGCTGTTCGAATCCGTGGTGCTCGTCGAGGGGAACGAACGCCGGATGATGGCGTCCTACCTTCGACGGACCAACCAGCTGGCACACAAGCCCGAGTGGTACAACACCATCTGGAACACGTGCACCACGAACCTCGTGGACCACGTCAACGAGGTCTATCCCGGTCGCGTGCCGATGGGCCTGAGCGTTCTGCTGCCGGGGCTCAGTCCGAAGATGCTCGCCGAGGAGAACCTCATCGTTCTGAACGGGGACCTGGCGACAACGATGGAATCGTCCATCATCGACGAGCGCGGGATGGCATGGGACGGTACTGGGGGCTTCGGAGATTGGATCCGTGGCCTCAACGACGATGAGTAAGCACACCCATCCTCCTCTCTCTCAACAGACGTTGTTGGGTCGATGTGCCCAGCCAACGGCTTCACCGAAGTGCGGCAAAGGAAGCCGTGGCGAGCCAATGCCCGAAGCATCGAGAATCCGTTCGGGCATGGCAGCACGGCCATTTCGTTTCCGTTGCTGAGAAGCGAAGAAGTGGACGTGCCGAGATTTGAACTCGGGGCCTCTACCATGCCAAGGTAGCGATCTTCCAACTGATCTACACGCCCAAATGGGTGCTTTCGCGTCCCGGCCACCCGCGACCCCGGCATAAGGGTTCCGTGGTCCATCGCGCCCTTCATCAGGGCCACCGCGCAGCACCCATCGTGAGCGGTGAGCGGCCTGAGGTTCCCATCGCGCTCACCGAGGCGGTGCTTCGCGCCGCCTCGACCTCGACGGCGAGCGTCTTCCTTCCGTGGGTGGTGGACCGTGTCGAACTCCAATGGTCGGAGGGGGACGAGGTCAACCTCGGGCTGACGAGGTTCCTCGCGAGCGAGGTGGACCTCGTCCGAGCGAGGCGCTTGCGCCTCGACCCAGGGCCCATCCTGATCGAGTTGCATCCGGACCTGAACGACGACGAGGCCCTCTTCCATCACGTATACGCGCACGAGATGCTGCACGCCGCGGGCCTGACGATGCACTCCGAAGAACACGACCGCCTGACCAACGAGGTGGCGCCTTCCCCTTCGATGGGGGACTCACCGCTGCTGCAGCGCCTTCGGGACCGCCTCCTTGCCCAACAACCGGTCCAGTCGTGGACCTGCGGCCATTGCGGGCACACGTGGCAGCGCACCACCATGCGTACCCCAACCCGGTGCCTCAGGTGCGCTCGGCCTCTACGGGAAGCGTGAGGTTGAAACCATCAAGCGTCAGGTGCACGCCATGCAATCAATGGACTCGATGGCGGAGTCAATGTCGACGAGGTGAATCGTGATGGTGCATGGACGGGGGGGTCGAAGTCGCGGAGGACCAAGGCGCCGTGATGGGCCCTTGAACCCCTTTGCTCTCAACGCGGCCGCGGAAAAAATGAGGAGGGCTGGGCAACGCGCCCCGTCCTCCACACCCTCAACGCCGGCTGTGGTCACCCGTGAGCACGCAGAAGAACTCGCACATGCGGGCTTTGCAACTGAACGTAAGGCCTCGGATTTCCTGAAGGACTCCTCCACCTCAGATTTTCGAAAGGACGACCCGTTGCCTTCCGAAACGGTCGACTCGACCATGGCCACAGGGATGGGGGGCACCAATGAACCGCTACGGGACTTCATCGAGCGGACCCGTCGCGAGGTTCAGCAGCTCCAAGCGGCGTTGGAAGGCGGATACGTCGAGCACCTCCTTCGGGAACTGGACCTTCGGGGTCACCTTCGGCTGGCGATTCAGGAAGGAAGGTCCGAGTGCACCGTGGACCTTCCAGACTACGTTCATCCTCACCACCTCAACGTGACCGTGGCCCAGGGCGGCCCAACGGTGGACCACGTGCTGGGTCGGTTGAAGCAACACCTCAATGGAGAAGGCGTCGTGGCCCGAACCGGCGTACGTGAACGTGGGGTGTGCTGCACCAACCCCCAAGGCCCTGACGCGAACGGCGGATGCACGCTGTGCGGATCCCCCTACCAACCTCACCCCGTCCTCAGATTTGTCCTGGAGTGCAGGTTCTGAGCCCCATAAACGAACATCGGAACCGGTGCGCTCAAAGCACAACACAGCAGGTGTGACCCATGGGCGAGTTTCGTAAAGACGGCGGGGGTGACTTCGACAAGTCCAGCGGCGCACGAACCGGCTCCTCGACGGCAGGCGGCAGCGGCCTCGACCCCTTCGGTTTCCGCGCTTCGGTGCAGACCTCCCTCGCTGTGGAGCACAAGCCCTCCGCCGACGTCGTGGACCTCCTTCAGCGCTGGCGCATCGTTGAGCAGGTCACGCGTGCGGTGCAAGGCCACGTGAACGAGAGGCTGGGCGACCATCGGGACCTGAGGTACCTCTCACCAACCTACACCCTGGAACCCGGCAACGGTCGCTCTCTTCTCCGTTCAACCGAGCCTCCTCCCACACTTGACGTGCTCATCTCCTTCAGCCTCGAAGACCTCCCAAAACGTGGTTATCCGTTGGTTTTCCACAGCGATGGATCCACGCCTGCCATGTTGAATGAAGTTCCAACTGAGGACGCGCTTTGGCCTTTATTGAGGCATGAACTGGAACGCGAGGGATGGTCCGTGGTTGGTGTTCGATACTTGGGGGAGATTCAAGATGCAACAATCTCAGAACTCAGGGCCGGTCTAGCAGAATCGGAGGGACTGCACCTCGCGTTTGGGGAACCCAGCCTTACCCCAACGGCCTGTCCTGACTGCGGGAAGTCGCTGTCTACAGTGTCGTTCAACCGTGCCGCCTATGGCGTGCAAGAGGTTGACGGAGATGGAGCCATCGTACCCCAGAGCCGATTGCAAACTCGCGCTGTAGGTCATCTCGTGATGGCTTGGCCAGAACCTGGGAGCGATGACTGGGCCCAAACCATCCTCGGTGGTCGAGGAGGCATCGCGTTTTCGTCCGAAGCATGGGAGAGGGGGATTGATGTTCCAGCGGAGCACCTCGGCCTTCCCAGCCCCCACGTTCACAGGGGCAATGAAGCGCGGACGCTCAAGTTTCGTTTGATGCCAACGTATTCTGGGCCGGTTGACCTGAACGCTTGCGTGGGGTGCCGTCTGATTGTCCCTGATCACGTGATGCAGGTCGGCACCCTTCGCCTCACGGTACCGGACCACGTCCTTCGACGCTGGCTCGTCTGAGGCTTCAGCGACCGAAGAGCCGCGCAAGGAACCCGCGTCGTTCCGCTGGCTTCGTTGTGATGCCTTCGTCGGCGTGGTCGATGGGCATGAGTTGTTCCACCAGCGACGGGCTGAGGTGCGACCATTCGGTTGGCACGTCCACCCATCGCGAGAGGTGCTGTTCGAACGCACCCGCTGCTCGGACCAACGGCATCCACTCCGTCGGCTCGTCCGTCACGTGAAGTCTGGCGTTGCCGTCTGAAGCCACTTCGAGCGCGATGCCCTCCTCGCCCGCGGCTTCTTCGATCAGCAACAGGCGGTCACCGTTTGGGGACCGGCGCAGCACGTGGGTCGGGTGGCCCGAACGCTTCCCAAGGTGGTCCATAGCGCGGGCGACGTCGTCGAGGTTGCTCAACCGCCGGCCTGTTGCGTCGAGGTAGGCCTCGTGGTTGGTCAGGTCAAGCAGCGCTTCCATGCCCTTGTTCAGCGGCGCTGACGTCCATTCTATAGCCTCCTGAGGCCAGTACGTGTGCTCGCCCACCTCCGCTCCCGCGGGAAACCATGCAAACCTCAGCATCCGTCGAACGTCCTCCACGGTGGTTGGGGTTTCGTGGATCAGGCCGCACACCATGCCTCCGTACGGGTAGGGCGGTTGCATCTTGCCTGCGTAGGCCCGATGGTCTTGCCCAGAAAACCGTGCGAGGCCGTTCGGAATGTGGGAGTGCCATGACCCAAACACGGCCAGGTCCCCGTCGAGGTCGAGCAAGGCATCGAGCGTCCACAATTGGTAGCGACGGTCGGGAAGCAGTTCGACGTCCGTGGCAATGTCCGGCTCAGGGCCGGTTGGGATGAAGTCGAGCACGTCGAAACCCCCCTCACGAACGTAGCCGATGAGCCGCCCTCCGATTTCCACGTCAGGCGAGCGCTGAACCTCCTTCAGCACCCGTTCAAGGAGGCCTTCGCGCATCGTCAGGTGGGGCAGCGTCATCGTTCATCCTCCTCTGAGGGGGCGCACCACGGGCAGTCGGTTCCTGGTGCAATGCTGCTGGTGCGCATCTCGAAGGGTTGCAAAGCGAGCCGGACGTTGCCGGTCTCCACCGCCGTCCCGTTGTGGTCCATCGCGGCGTCGTCGATCAGGTGCCGTCGTGTGATGACGCTCACGTGGTTGATGCCATGCCCGTGCGGTGCTGGCGGAATCGGCCTCCAACCGCTCAGCACCTCGACCCCTCCCTGGTCAGGCCCGCCCTCGTCGTGCTCGACCCCAAGCAAGCGTTCACCGCACCATGAGCAGAAGCGGTCTTCGAGCGGGTCAACCCTCGACCTGCACCCACCACACGACGGCTGCGCGCCGTAGCGTTGGCCGTCGGAGGTGTCGAGCCACACGGTTCGCGTCGAGGGTTCGGTCGGACGGTAAGGGCCTTTGACGTCGTACGGCACGCGAAGCATGTGCAGTTCAGCCTGCGACAACGCTGGTCCTCCATGCTGCATGGCGTCTTGGAATGTCTCGTTCACCGCCCCGTCCATGAGCACCGCCATGGCGAACCGCGCGACCAGGGACGCCACCGCACCGATATCGGAAGCCAGTCCCGACAGGCCGTACTTCGGGTCGGGGACCCGGCCGTAGCGTGCGTCTTGGAGCACGTCTTCCACCTCGGCAGCGGCCTTGGCGTCCGCCACGGCGCGCGCCACCGTGACGTGTTCGCTGTCGGCGAGGAAGCATTCGTAGCAGCCAGTGCTCGCGGCATCGTACAGGTAGGCATCGCCACCGAAACCTGTACGGAAGACGGTGCCGACCACCATCGGAGTGCCGTGCTGCACCGCCGTTCGGCTCGCCACGAGGCGGGATTGCCGGTTGTCCGTGGTGACGATGAGCAGGTCTGCTTCAGCGACGGCCGCCTCAAAGGCGGCTCGACCGTCTCCGTGCGTCACGTCAACGTCAAGCCTGTCAACCTGTGCCGCTGGATTTCTGTCGAGGATCCACGCTTCACCAATGGCCGTTTTCTGTTCGCCGAGTTGAGCGCGCATCGCTGGGTGCTTAACGAGGTTTTCAGCCTCAAGGGCCTCACGGTCGATGAGGGTCCAGCGCCGCACGCCCGACATGGCAAGGTGCTGCAACACCGGGAAGCCAAGGCTGCCGAGGCCCAGGCAGAGCACATGCGTGCCGCGAAGCCCGTCCACGTCCACCAAGTGAGAAATGCGGTCGGCGGTCAGCAGATGCAGGCCCCCGACTTCTTGCCGCACACCGTGCAGTGTTCTTGGCCGCGTCCCGGCCACGTTCCCGTACGGAGGAATTCGGCGTATTTGTTCACCCAGAGCA
>Ga0181578_10002600_pt1 | contig 16812 bp, 16 predicted proteins | sample 071ome_21_FD_148659 | JGI IMG/M metagenome (GOLD analysis project Ga0181578, IMG submission 148659) | Coastal salt marsh microbial communities from the Groves Creek Marsh, Skidaway Island, Georgia - 071401CT metaG (spades assembly) | ecosystem: Environmental > Aquatic > Marine > Intertidal zone... | reverse complement strand
TTTCTCATGGTACCCTCACCTTAAAACAGAGCAGGGACGTTATAAAGACACAAGATTTTGGCAGCATTGGATGCCCAGATACATAAATCATTCTATGCAACTCCATTTTATACATCATCTTCATCCGAGTATTGGACATTTTGATGAACCAAAAGCAATTGAGGCATTGAAGCCTTTCCTGATTGCTAGAGGGGTTCCTGGAGCTGAGGAAATCCCAGAAAGAGTTACCTATAATCCCCTTATTAAGATCTGATTAACTTTAAAGAGGCTCTCTCAAGCTTTCTACCAATTGAGTAATCTCTGTCGGTGGTTTTTTAGAAATGTTGCTGATCAATATTGCTATTAAGAAATTAATTCCCGCACCCAGTATTCCAATTCCTTCAGGAGAAATACCCATCAGCCAAAATGACGCACTGTTCAACTCAGGAGAGATAAACTTAAACCAAAGGATGTAGCCCAGGGTAAATATCAACCCAGATAACATCCCAGCAATAGCTCCTTCTTTGCTTACAGATTTGGTAAATATCCCTAATACCAACACAGGGAAAATAGTTGCTGCAGCCAATCCAAATGCCAGTGCCACTACCTGAGCTACAAAAGCTGGAGGATAAATTCCAAATAGTCCTGCAATTACAATTGCCACAGCAGCCGCTAATCTTGCAAAGAATAACTCTTCTTTTTCTGTAATTTTTGGTCTTAGGATTTTCTTCATTAAATCATGTGATATAGCAGCTGAAATAACTAAGAGCAAACCGGCAGCTGTTGAGAGAGCAGCTGCCAAACCACCTGCAGCAATAAGCGCAATGACCCAACCTGGAAGCCCAGCAATTTCTGGATTAGCTAAAACCACAATGTCTCTATCTATATACACTTCATTACTGCTGTTTGAATTAGGTTTATTAGTTAGCGGCCTAGGTTCATTTGCTTCTTCTCGAGAAACATACTGAGGTTTTTGGGGGATAAATGCATCCCCACTTGCATAAGTAATTTTTCCATCTAGATTTTTATCTTGCCAAGCTATTAGTCCAATAGACTCCCAATTTTTAAACCAATCAGGAGTTTCTTGATAGGTTTTATCCTGAATAGAATCAATTAAATTTAGTCTTGCAAAAGAGGCAACAGCAGGAGCCGTTAAATATAAGATAGCAATAAAGAGGAGGGCATAGCCTGCAGACTTTCTAGCATCAGATATTTTTGGCACTGTAAAAAATCTCACTATCACATGAGGAAGACCGGCCGTTCCAGCCATCAATGCTGCCGTAATACAGAAGATATCAATTTTTGACCTTTGGAATTCGGTGTAAGCACCAAAACCTAAATCGGTAGATACCCGATCAAGTTTATCTAATAGGTATTCCGAGGAACCTACCAAGGTATCACCAAATCCAAAAATAGGATTAGGATTGTTTGTCATTAAAATTGAAATAAAAATAGCAGGTACCAAGTAGGCAAAAATGAGAACACAGTATTGTGCTACTTGGGTATAAGTTATTCCTTTCATGCCTCCTAGTACGGCATAGAAAAAAACAATTCCCATCCCAATAATAACTCCTGTATTAATTTCTACTTCAAGGAATCTAGAAAATACTATCCCAACTCCTCGCATTTGCCCCGCAATATAAGTAAATGAAATTACTATCAAGCAAATCACTGCAACTAGTCTTGCAAGGTTTGAGTAATATCTAGCTCCAATAAAATCAGGAACGGTATATTGACCAAATTTTCTTAAATATGGAGCAAGTAAAAGAGCTAATAAGACATACCCTCCTGTCCAACCCATTAAATAAACTGAACCATCCCTCCCCATGAATGCAATCAATCCTGCCATCGATAGGAAAGAGGCTGCTGACATCCAATCAGCTGCAGTGGCCATTCCATTTGCTACCGGATGAACGCCTTTTCCAGCAACATAAAAATCATTTGTTGAGCTGGCTTTTGACCAAATTGCAATTCCTATGTAGAGAAGAAAAGTGCCGCCTACAAATAGATATGTAAGAAGTTGAGTACTCATTTATCTTTCTTGCTAAATTTTTTATCTACTCGATTCATAATTCCTGCATACAGGAAGATAATAATTACAAAACCAATAATGCTTCCTTGTTGAGCAAACCAGAACCCCAATTTGAACCCACCTAATCTATAGGAATCCATTGCATCTGAAAAAATAATTCCAAAGCCAAGTGAGATTAAGAACCAAATAACCAGCAAGACGCTAATGACGGTTACATTAATACCCCAATATGATTTATTTTTTTTCATGCTTACTAACTTAAATAGGTAAAATGATTTTAACGTATAAAAATTATCATAGTCAGTGAAAAAATTTGATGTAGTAATTATTGGGGCAGGCATGGCGGGCATGCTTGCTGCAATTGAGTTGCGTAAGCAAGGCTACAAAAATTTAGCTCTTTTTGAAAAAGCAAATAATGTTGGTGGAACATGGCGCGACAATTCCTATCCAGGTCTTTCCTGCGATGTTCCGGCTCACCATTACACCTATAGTTTTGCCAGAAATCCTAATTGGTCACAAACTTATGCTTCCGGACCAGAAATACAAAAGTATTTTGAATCGATATACGAATCTCATAATCTTAAGGAATGTATTCAATTTAACTCAGAGGTCTCTAAGCTATCCTTTGATAGTGAATATTGGACATTAGAATTTCTTGAGCAAGAGGCTGTAACAGCAAAAGTTGTTATTGCTGCAACGGGAGTTTTGCACCATCCTAAAATTCCAACTTTGCCTGGCCAAGATATATTTCAGGGCAAGCAATTTCATAGTGCTAAATGGGATCATAATCTTCCTCTCGAAACTTTAAGAATGGGAGTCGTAGGTAACGGCTCTTCTGGCATACAAATTGTTTCTGCACTAGCTAAAGAGGCCAAAGAAGTTTTCCACTTTCAAAGAACAGCGCAATGGATGATGCCTTTAGAAAACCCTCCTTTTTCAAATGAGCAAAAGTTAGCTTTTAAAGATCCTGAGCTGTTAGCTCAGGTAATGGATTTGGAAGGCTATGCTGCTGCAGTGGATAGATATTCCCATGCTCTAATTGATATGAATTCAGAAGCTGCACATGAAATGGCAATGTATTGTCAAATGAACTTGGATAGAGTCTTAGATCCTGAATTAAAGCAATTGCTTACTCCTGATCACAAACCGCTTTGCAAAAGATTAATTTGGTCCTCAGATTATTACGATGCTATTCAAAAACCAAATGCTCACCTAATCACTGATTCTATAGCACATATTAACCAAACCGGTATCGTCACAGATGCTGAAACAATAGATTTAGATGTTATTGTCTATGCAACAGGGTTCGATACGAGCATGTTCATGAGACCTATAAATATTTTGGGATTGAACGGCATAACCTTAGAAGATTATTGGAATGAATATCCCAAAGCCTATTATTCAATCGCAATGCCCAATTTCCCAAATCTATTTATGCTCAATGGGCCTAATGGCCCGGTAGGAAATTTTTCATTGATAGATATTGCTGAACATCAAATGCACTTCATTGCTCAACTGACCAAGTTGCTCCTTCAGGGTCAGGTAAAGTATATGCATCCAAAAATAGATGCCACTGAAAAATACGAGATTGCTAGAGAGACTGCTGCCAAAAAAACTGTCTGGTATCTTGGCGGCTGCAATAGCTGGTATCTCAATAGTGCAGGCATTCCTGCAAGCTGGCCTTGGACCTATGGCAGATTTGTAGAGGCCATGCAAAAACCTGCTCTAGAAGATTTTGAAGTTGTTAGTAATTAACGAACTATATCTATTTCTGCAAGTATATTTTTTGCCTCAGCAACTTTTTCAAGATTCCACAATAAGTATCTTGAATCCACAGAGATAGTTCTAGCTTCCGGGATGTATTTGTAATCCGAAATAATAGTTTCAATCATTCCATCGAAAGCTAAGCCCACTAATTCAAAATCTTTATTGATAGTTGCCGAACCAGAGTTACCATTGGTTATATCTAAGTCTGAGATGAAATTAACTGGAACCGAGTCAACATCTTTAGCAAAATAGGTTCCGTAGTCTCTTTCTTGAATAAGTGACCTTAAATTCTCAGGAGCATTAAAGGGAGTTTCTCCCTGATGCTTTTCTAAGATGCCCTCCAAGCTTGTGAAAGGTTTATACGCAATGCCATCTTGGAGTTCTAAACCCATCACATTTCCATAGGTTACTCTTAGAGTTCCATTAGCATCTGCGTAGAGTGGCTTATTAATCTTTTGATAATAGTCCTTAGAGAGCTTTATGAATGTTGATCTGAGTTTTTGTCTTTCAGCTCTTTCAGCATCGTATTGCTTCTCATATGCTTTGGATTCTGTATAAATACTTTCAATAAAATCGATTAGAGGATCTTCTAATACAGTTATTTCTTCAAAGGATTTTTCAAACAATTCCAGCATCTTAGATGGGTCTGTAAATTCAGAAGAATAAATTTTATCCACCAGTGCATGAGTTTCTTCCTGAGAGCCATTCAGCTTGAGAGCTCTGCTAAATTCAGGTCTTCTAAGATTAGCATCGAAGGCTTTATAGGTTCTTAATCTATCTAAAAATATGGCCTTATCAATATTTGCCTCAAATCTATATTGTGCTGATCGAATGGAATTTTTAATTCTATTTTGATCTCGATCTTGATAGCCGCTATCTCTTTCCTCGTCTGGCTTTCTGCGTTCGTCTGCATTTTTATAGATACGAAAAACATAGGAAATCAAAGAAGAATTTCCATAATATCTTTCAGCTAAATACCTATCTTGTTGTTTTTCAATGAGCCCAAGTAATAGTGCTAAGTCATTTTTCTCAGCAGTGCTTGCATTACTTTCAACATAGCTCATAAATTCGTCCCATTTAATTTTTTCTGAATCTAAAAGCTTAAATCTTTGTGAGCCCTCCAATTGTCCAGCAATTTTTTTATAGTAATTCTCGTACCCGCTTTTTAGGCCTCTATATTTGAGGGTTGAAGCTTCATCCCCTTTAGTATTTTCTTCGATCAATTCTATGCCACGTTTTAAGAACTCAACGCTTCTTGAGAAACCTTGAGTTAAGTCATAGTTAATTTCTGCAAAGGTTTGTAATCTGTTAGTAGAACCAGGGTAACCAATGACCATGACAAAATCTCCATCAGAGACACCTTTTGCAGAAATTTTTAAATATGTCTCTGGATTGAAAGGCACATTGGCTTCATCAAATTCTTTGCTAGATCCATCTGGGGCTACGTAGGCTCTTAGTAAAGCAAAATCTCCCGTATGTCTTGGGTACATCCAGTTATCTATCTCTCCGCCATATTCTCCTATTGAGCTTGGAGGTGCATATACCAAACGCACGTCTTTTATTTCGGTTTGAACTTCAAGCTTATAAGTCTCCCCGGCAAAAAAGCTTCTAACTCTACAACGAATATTTGAGTCTTTTTCACAATTGCTGACTATGTTTTTTGAATTTTGCTCAATAATTTCAGCTTTAGAAGCATAGTTATCAGCTTCTTCTGTTCCCGCAAGCACGTCATCAGTAATTTCAATGCTTGATGTTGTTATATAGACCCTGCTTCCTGGAGCAGATGGCTTTTCATCTTCATAATTATCAGCCGTAAAACCTGTTGCAAATAAATCATCTTCTTGAGTCGAGTTATATTGTAAATATGATCCTTCCACACAGTGGTAGTTAGTAGCTATCAGGCCATTTGGGGAGACAAAGGCTGCCGAACAACCGCCGATACTTACTATTGCATTCATAGGGAATTCGAAGAGATCGCTTATGGAGTTTACATTTTTATTAAAACCAGCTGCCTTAAGTTCTTTTTTCAAAAGTGGCATTTGGTGCGGTTCCCACATACCCTCTCTAGCAAGTAGTAAAAGAGGTAGTGAAATTAAGGCTGCAAAAATAAGTCTCATTATGTCTCCAAGGAACAGGAGCAGTATTTTAATACATATAAGAGTAGAATGTTTAGCAATACAAATAAGAGAAGCGGCTTATGAAATTTTTTCATCTATTTTTTTTAGTACTTATATCTTTAGGAGCAAATACCATGGATAAACCTTTAGCAATAGTGTTGCACGGTGGCGCAGGCTGGTTCGCAAATCTTTCAGATGACCAACAGTCTGCTATTAAAGACAAGATGAAAGAAGCAATGGATGCTGGGTATAGTATCTTGGAGGCTGGCGGAACTAGTGGTGATGCCGTCATAGCATCAATCACTATTCTAGAAGACAGCCCCCTCTTTAATGCAGGCAAAGGATCTGTATTTACCTCTGAGGCAACTCAAGAAATGGATGCCTCTATTATGCGTGGTAACGATCATGCTGCTGGAGCAGTGGCCTCAGTTTCGGTAGTTAAAAATCCCATCAAATTAGCCAAGTATGTGATGGAGAATACTCCGCATGTAATGTTTGTAGGCGAGGGGGCCGAGGAGTTAGCTAAATCAGGGGGGCTCGAAATAGTTGATCCAGATTACTTTTTTTCTCAAGAGAAATTTGAGGCATTGCAAAGAGCCAAAGCAAAAGAAAGCTTAAAAGAAGACAAGCTAGGGACAGTTGGCGCAGTTGCTTTAGATAGCTTTGGTAATATTACCGCAGGCACTTCAACCGGGGGCATGACCAATAAACTTCCTGGAAGAGTGGGAGATTCACCTATTATAGGAGCAGGTACTTGGGCAGATAACGAATCTTGTGGCGTGAGTGCAACCGGCCATGGAGAATTTTTTATTAGGTACAACGTATCCAAGGAGATTTGTGATCGGGTGAAATATTTGGGTCAAAGTATTGAGAATGCCTCCAATCAATTGATGGAAGAATTAAAGAATATTGAAGCTGATGGGGGAGTAATAGTGCTTAATAGAAGAGGTCAGGCAGCAATGAGCTTTAATACCCCTGCTATGGCTAGAGCATATAAGGGCCCATATTCTGAAGTTATTGAAATATACCGCTAACCCTTATCAAGCATTAAACTCCTTCTGAAAGAAGCAAGACTTCTTTAGGCAGTGAGAATCCATTTCGGTTGATTTCCCAGCTCTTGTTTACTAATTTTGTTTGAAGTTTTGCATAATAATGGGGAAACTTTCCTACTCTTTCTCCTTTTGGGATAGGCTCTTCAAATATTAATTCCTCTCCAAGTGCAACAGATTCAAATTCCAACAAGATTAAGTTATCAAACCCATTAAAATAAAAAGCCAGGGTTCCAGCTAATTGATTAGAGGTTGAAAGATGGATAAATCCATCTTGTTGATCAAGGTTGGTAGTAATTTCTCCGGTTTCCTTTGCATTTTCCCACTCCTCGAGTGTGAGGATTTTATAGACCTTTTCATTCATAATTTTTTCCTCTTCAAAAGAGCAAGACGATACAAAAATTACACTTACAAAAAATACTAATCTTAGCAATATTAGCTTTTGGCTCATTTTTGATCAGACTCCATGATTTTTGTATCTACACAATCAAAATAATCTTCATGTTCAGATAGCTGATCATTAAGTATATCTTTGCCAGTCACGATCAAAGGAATACTGGGACCATTTTGATTGGATGCCAAACAGCCATGCATAATGGCACCCATTTCTCCCTCCACTCCAACTGTTTCACCCTTTTTTACTTGAACAACTTGCTGATTAACAATTTGGTATTCAGGAGCTGCACAGCTCCCCGAAATCAATACAAGGAGAGCAAAGCAGGGGCTTAGAGCATTAGTTTTTGAGATCCTGGATTTCTTTTTCAAGCTCTTTTACCCTTGATTCAAGTTTTTGCAGTTCAGCCTGCTTCACAAAACCTGATTCTTTCATGAATTTCTCTAATGCAGGTTTAAGCATCTTTTCCATATTCTTGAGATCGCCTGCCATTTTTAAGGGATTAAACATTTAGTTACCTCAATTGATTGCTATTAAATTTGTCATGATACTATATTCATATCATTCCAGAGGAGGTTGATATGAGTTTCGCATCTTACACAGACGCAATAGCTAAACCTTTCATGGGGATTACCCCGTGGATTCTACGACTATCTTTTGCAACAAGCTTCATCCTGCACGGATTGGGAAAATTTCCAATGCCTGCTGATGGTTTGGTAAGACTCTTTGAGAGCAAGGGTATCTTTATGCCAGAGCTGACAGCTTCTTTAGTTGCTTTAGGTGAAGTAGGAGCTGGAGCTTTGATTATTCTTGGAGGCTTATTCGGAACCACTCTTGGGCATACCCTTACTAGATTGGGTGGAGGCATGGGGCTTGTCATAATGATAGGTGCTTTATCCATTGCTCACTCGGATTGGTTTATTACCCAGAAGCTATTTATGAGCGAGCAAATATTTTTACTTGCTATTGCTCTATATTTTGCAATTCGAGGAAATAACTAAAAATAGCATTGCTTTTTAAATGAGAATGATTATCATTCTCATGCATGAAATATTTTGCTTTTTTTAAGAATCCTCTCGCATTTTGTTTCTACTTTCTATGCTTTATTTCCCCATTTGCATCTTCTAATATCGAGTTAAATCTCGAATACATAGAGCAGATTTACATTATTGGAACCAAGCAAGATGTCAATGACTTACCTGGCTCAGGAACGGTTATATCTAATGAAGATTTAAAGAAGCTCGTAGATACCGATATCCAAAAGGTGCTCTTGATGGTTCCAGGGCTCTATTTTCGCAGCGAAGAAGGTTTTGGCTTGAGACCAAATATTTCTATTAGGGGAACGGCTCCGGATCGCTCCGGAAAAATCACCATCATGGAGGATGGGGTGCCTGTTGCGCCAGCTCCATACACTGCACCAGCTGCTTATTATTTCCCAACTGCAGGAAGGATTCATGCAGTAGAGGTATTAAAAGGGCCAGCATCCATAAGTCAGGGACCAAGCAATATTGGTGGAGTCATTAATCTTATTAGCACGCCTATACCTGAAGATCATATGGGTACCTTTGTTCAAGAATACGGAGATGACGGCTATCTCAGAACCCATTCTTATGCAGGCCTCAGTAGCAAAAACTTTGGTTTTATTTTAGAAGCTCATGAAAATAAAGCCGATGGCTTTGATACGGTAGAGCATTTGGGCGGGAATACAGGATTTGATAAATCCGACTACCTTGCCAAAATAAAATTGAATACCGAAAGAAATGCTGAGGGATACCATGAAGCGGTTCTGAAGTTAAAAACCAGCGATGAAATTTCTAATCAAACTTATGTTGGCCTTACTCAGTCCGATTATGAAATCAATCCAAGGCAAAGATACGGCCTTAGTTATTTTGATGAAATGGACAACCAACATGACTCCATTCAGCTAAATTACCTCTTTGAATATCAAGACTTTAGATTTACAGCAGTTTATTTTGATAATGAATTTTTAAGGGATTGGTTCAAGGTTGAAAAGATTAATGGTCAAAGCATTAATGATGTTTTGAGTGCTGCTAATAGAGGAGATGTCATAGCATACGGCATCTTACATAACACCCACCCTAGCGAGATAACACTTAAACACAACAACAGAAATTATTACTCTTCAGGTTTTAATTTTGCTGCCGAATTAGATTTTAGTTTTCATACTCTTTCGATCGGTTATAGAGATATGAAAGACGAGGAAGACAGGCTGCAATCTTATGAAGGCTTTGAACAATTTGGAGATGGAACTTATAGCCAGCTAAGCTCTGCATTTTTCCTAGGTGGCGCCGATAATAGTAAAAGAGAGACCAAAGCACAGGCTTTTTACTTGGAGGATAAAATTGAGCTTGAAAGACTAGTACTGTCCATTGGTTTTCGTGCGGAAGACTATTCTCGCTCTGAAATCCGTTGGAGCAATATTCTTAGGAATAAGATTTTGTATCAGCCTGAAACTAAAAGCGGCCATTATAATCTTTGGGGATTTGGCGCAACTTACGATATTTCTAACCACAGCAAATTAATTTTTGGATTTCATGAGGGGCGTTCTCCAGTCTTTGGAGATGATGCTGAAGCAGCGGATAATCTTGAAGCGGGGGTGAGATTTGATAATGGCGATACAGATTTTGAGTTTTTTTACTTTAGGTCAGATTATTCCAATCTTGTTGCTGAGTGCAGAAATTCAGATGGTGGAGATTGTGAAATAGGTGATGCTTTTAGTGGAGGCGCTGTGGATGTTGATGGCTTTGAAGTTACTGGATCGACTATCTTTCAGCGACATAACATATCTTTTCCACTAGCTTTCCAATACACCAAAACTAATTCAAAATTTCAAAACTCATTCGAGAGTGATTATTTCGGAACCGTTGTCTCAGGCGATAACGTTCCCTATTTACCAAGCTCAAATTTAGCTATTGTTGCTGGCTTTATATTGCCATCGGGTATCGAAGGTAATCTGAGGATGGCTCGGGTTGGTAAAACATGCTCGACAGCTTCTTGCAATTCATTTAATGCTATCGATGCTTATACACTGGTTGATTTAAGTATAAAAAAATTAATCACCGAAGATTTAGTTCTTTATGGCACCCTCGAAAATGTATTGAATGACAGTAATATCGTGGCTCGTGCTCCCAAAGAGGGAATTCGAACTCAAAAACCTCGTTCACTTAAGCTTGGTATTGAGTACCGCTTTTAAAGATATATTTTTTTCGTTATTAATCTTGTACAATAGCTGACTTCGTGGGGCTATAGCTCAGCTGGGAGAGCACCTGCTTTGCAAGCAGGGGGTCCGCGGTTCGATCCCGCGTAGCTCCACCATTTTTCTTATTATGCCTCAAAACATAACACTCATTGGTATGGCTGGTTCTGGCAAATCAACCATTGGTAGCATCCTTGCTAGTCAGCTAGATAAGACCTTTATTGATAGCGACAAACTTATTGAAGAAAAGTTACAACAACCCTTGCAACAAATTTTGGAAGAGAAGGGTTACCTTAAATTAAGACAAATAGAAGCAGAAGTTATTCAAAACATTGATATGGAAAATGCTGTGCTAGCCACAGGCGGCAGTGCAGTCTATAGCCCAGAAGCCATGGAGTATCTTGCGCAGCAATCAAGCATCATTTACTTGCAAGTGCCACTCTCAATTATTTACGAAAGAGTAGATGATTTTGGCAGCAGAGGATTTGCTAAACATCCTGATCAATCAATCGAAGAAGTCTTCAAAGAGAGAGTTCTGCTTTATGAGAATTTTGCCAATATTGTTATAGAAAATGTTGCTTCTGCAGAGAGTTGTATTCAGGAAATACTGAAGCAGCTAGGATGGGTTGCCAAGTAGCTCTATGAGCTTGGATTAAAATTTAATGCGCCCAGAGCATTTCCATAGCCACCATTTTCATGGAAGTGGCCATTGATACTTGAAAGAGCCAGCCTAGAGTTTATCCCCTCTTTTATTAAGCTTAAATTTGCTGTTCTTCCGACAAAATAGACATCTTGTAATTGCAGAATATGGGCATACAAAGCTGCTGTAGTGCCAATGATTTCGCCAATCATATTCCCTAAACTTGCAGAGACATTTTCCATGGTATCTAAACCATGTTCTTTGGTATTACCAAAATTAACCGCGGTGATATCCCCAGGCAAGCTTCCAAGTTCAGTAACCACATCATTGATTAATAAATCTATCTTTCTTCTATTACCTTTTGTTCCAAATTCATTGAGCTCGAGTCCATTAGCATTCCCAGTTAGGAGTTTACCCAAGCCTTCAAAGGTACCACCGCCGACAGCAATCCCTCCTAGATGAGTGCATTTTGATTCATTGAACCAGACACATGCCGTGCCTGTTCCAGCACTAACTATCAATGCATTTTGATTAAGATCAAAAAGTTGTTTAGCCCCAGCAGCAATCGCATCAATTTCTGCAACTTTGATAACCTCCGTATCTTTGTATCTAGATGGCAAGCTTGCAGATTTTCCTCCAGTAACAAAAATCCTTTCTATGGAATTGGTTACCTTGAGAGCTTTAAATGTTTCACTTAATACCTCTTCTTTACCACTAAGCAGAGAGTTGCTAGCCATGGAATGGAACTCATGAGAACCACGATCAATGATTACATCTGTATTGGTAATTCCAAAATCTATAGCTACCTTCATAATTCTATAATTTTGAGGTTATGAGGAGAGATTACTATTTTTCGCTTTTGTTTTCGACATCCTCAGGAGTCACATCAATAATCTTTGTCCCATCTCGCTGTTCAGATACATTGTTTGCTTTTTGGCCTTGCCAGGGACGTTTCCCCCACTGCACTCTATCGTTTCTATTACGTTGCTTTTGTGACGCCTTTACTTTGCCTAGATTAAAGAAGATAAATAACGAGAGTATCGCAATAAATGAGAAGAATACCGTATTCAACTTATCTTCTGGATTGAAGTTTGGCTAACAATCTCAAAATTTCTAAGTATAGCCACACCAAAGTAACCATGAGCGCAAATGCTCCGTACCATTCCATATATTTTGGTAACCCCATTTCTGCACCCTGTTCTATAAAGTCAAAATCCAATACCAGGTTCAGGGCTGCAATCCCAACTACAAATAGGGAGAAACCAATTCCAAAAAGACCGTTACTGTGGATGAAGCCAATTCCACTCCCAAAGAAAGACATTATGATGCTTACCAAATAAAGCAATGCAATGCCTGCTGTAGCAGAAAATAGCATCAATCTAAAATTTTGTGTGGGCAAGATAAGTCCGCTTTTATATGCAAATAATAAAGATGCCAAGATTCCAAACGTTAAACCAATGGCTTGAATCACAATGCCTGGGTACTGTGATTCAAACATCATAGAAATTCCTCCAAGCGCAATTCCCTCTAAAAGAGCATATGCAGGAGCTCCGATATGAGCATTGCGGGGAACAAATGAAGTATACATCGCCGCAATAAAGCCAAGAATAAGGCCCATCCACATCAAGCCAGGATTGGACCATCCAATAAATGCTCCTCCAAAACAAAGCGCTAAAAGAATACCGGTTTTATTAACTGCTCCATCTAAGCTCATAGCCTGTGAGCCAGCAAAATCTCCTCTTTGAGAAAATTTTTCCCCAAAGACAGGATTGCCTGATCTACCAAATGTATCTAATGCTGCATGACGTGACATAAATTACCTCAACTAATAAAGTATTTGTATGGGCATTTTAGCAAATTTAAAGCCTTAGATAGCTTTAAAGTGAGTCGATCCATGCCGAGACAATTTCTAAACCTTCTTCATCTCTAAGTGCTCGTCCCGATTCTGGCATCATGATGCCCGGATCTAAGGAATGCATTCTCGCTAATAAAATAGAGTCCTCTGATTTTCCAGGAACAATTGAATATCTTAGATTAAAGCTACCTTTTCCTGTGGCAACTGGTTTTTTATAAAAACCAAGATGTTTGGTGTTCTCTTCCTCTAGGGTTAGGTAGAGACCTGTAGTGTCTGCTGAGCCACCTCTAATATGGCAATGTGCACAGTTAATATCTAAGTAACTCCTAGCACGCGCTTCCATGTTCTGAGAATTATCAAAATAATTTACCATTTTGTTAAATACCAAATCTGTATCAATCCATCCCAATTGCGCCCATTTTTCTAATTGATTCATTTTTTCAGAATCGTACTTCACTATAAAATCCATATTTCTTGCTTTAGGCCCTATAGGGGTCATGACCCCGTTAAGTTGATGACATTCTTTGCATTGATTCTTGTTGGGGGCACGATATCTGACAGAGATTAACTCACCATCATCTTTAGAGAATTGGGTTTGTATAGTTTTACCCACAAGACTTAATTTGGCATCCGTTTGATCATCGTTCCAAATATAGCCAACGGCTTCCCAACCATCATTTGTGTGGATCAACAGTCTTGTCTCAAGCAATTGCGTCTCTAGACTGGAGGAGGCATTTTGATAAGCAAAAGTCTTTATAAGGGTAGTGCCAACAGGAAATTGGAAAACCTTATCGCTCTCAAAAGTAAATTTTGAATTATCTGGTACATAAATAAATCTTTGCTTATCTGTGTAATCAGAAAAAAGCTGACTACTTAATTGGTAGGGAAGAACATTTTGAGCAGGGACTTGGTTTTTTAGATCTTTGAAAAACCCGTACTCAGAGAGGTTTTGCAGAAACTTTCCCTGCCTAAGCGCATCATCATCCAATCCCAGAATCGAAGTAGAACAAAAAAGCAGAAAAAGGGATACGAGCTTATAAAATGGCATCTATTTCAATGACTTCTAGAGGCTGGATAGTTCCTTGAAACTCAGCATGATCTTTTCTTATAGGATCAAAAAAAGGTAGCATGTATTTGATCGGGTCCAATACTAATAAAGAGGTATTCGGACTTTCCTCAATAATTATTTTTTCGTTTTCTGTTTGTCCAAAGAGCATTTGTGAAAACGGAAGCACTCCATCCCAAAAGATATCTGCCATTTTGCCATTGGAGAGGTCGTACAAAATTCTTGCTAATTCATTAGATTCGATATCGGGGTTGTTGCCATTATTGATATAGGAGTTGTTATGTACTTGGATTGATCTTGGATGCGGATAATAGTTTGCATCTTCAAAATCATCAGCATAGGAAACTATTGCTAATCCTGTGGTGCCATTATTCTCAATATCGTTATCAAATATTTCTACAAAAGAATTTGCCATCACCATGATTCCTGTGCCGCTTGGAACTTCGCCAACAATATTTCCCTCAGGAGCAAAATTAGGGGTGTTGTTATTGATTACCTGGTTTTGAAACACGCGCACATGATGCCCGCCTTGTTGAGGCAGATCAGGCAAATCAAAAACTAGGATGCCGCCAGTATTTTCTGTAGCTACATTGTCGTAAACATCTGCATAGAAGGAGTTTTCAATTTCTATCCCTGCTACGTTATGCTTAGCAAGGCTATTTCTGACGATAATATTTTTAGATTGACCAACATAAATGCCCGCATCTGATGCTCCAATGGCAACGCAATCGTCAATCAAAACATTCTCAGATTCAACAGGATAAAGGCCGTAAGCACCGTTCTTTGAATCGGGTCCATTAGTCCATTCTGTTCTAACTCTAATAAAATGAATATTTTTTGAGCCTTTTACTTTAATGGCATCGCCTTTGGCATTCTCTATGCCAAAGTCTAATAATCTTACATTGTCTGAAGTAACCGAGAGACCTTGGGCTCCGCTTAATTGATCAGTAAAGTCTAGAATAGTTACATCTCTGCCTTCACCTTCAAGAGTGACTCCATCTCCATCTAACGACAAACTATCTGCTAAGAGGAATCTGCCAGCAGTCAGTCTGACAACGTCACCCGGCTGAGCAAGTATAAGGGCTTCTTGAATTTCTTCGTAAGCATTAGGGGAGGGTTGAATGAGAAAAATGCTTGCGTTAGCACTCAGAGAGCTGAGTGCTAATACGAGTGCAAGAGACTTAAACAGTTGCAGGGATTGAGCCAAATTTTTCAAGAGGTTTTTCTAACTCGTTCCAATCGCATTCAAAATCGTCGGGAGCATTTTCAAATTCAAGCAAACCAAGCTCTTCAAACTTTGGACGAATGTTATCGGTTAATAAACCAATTCTTGATAGGTTTGGAATGACTCTTGAAAATAGAAAGTTTCTAAAATTATCCATTGATGAAGTTTCTAGAGCAAATACTCTTGCCTCTTCTCGGGTCATGCCTAGGAATTTTTCCATAGCGCGAGTATTTACTAATCTTTCTCTTGAAATAACACATGCTTCATAAGCAAATTGTGCTCTGTCCTCAACCTCTTCAGGGGAAAGCGTCTTCACAAAATCTTCTAAATAGTTAATTCCAAATGTGACATGCCTTGCTTCATCACGAATGACGTAATGCAGAAGTTGCTCAAGCAGAGGATCTCTGGTTTGCAGTTTCAGCATATTAAAGGCTGCAAGCGCTAGTCCTTCGATAATAATTTGCATGCCAATGAATTTTAAATCCCATCGCTCGTCGGTAAGGATCTTATCTAAGAGCATTTTTAAGTTGGGGTTAATTGGATAATGCATTCCAAGCTTATCTTGTAAGTATTTATTAAATACTTCTACATGCCTCGCTTCATCAAATGTTTGAGAGGCAGCGTACAACTTGGCATTGTAAGTAGGCGCGCAACTAACAAGTTGCGATGCTACTAAGAGAGCGCCTTGCTCTCCATGTAAAAATTGAGAAAGAAGTTCGGCTGTTTCATGCCTATCGAATTCAATTTTTTGTTCTTCGGTTAATGCTTCAAATTCAGGAAGCTGTTGGTGCGGGGCTAGACCAGCGTCCACCAGCAATTCGTCTTTAGGATGGTTATAATCCCAGTTTAAATCAATAGATCCATTCCAATTTAGCTCTTTACCAAGTTCGTACAGTTTTTTTATACGATTATCGGCTACGGAATAATCCCAATTATATGAGCCTGTCAGCGGTGTATTAAAAATCTCAGCAACATGCTCTACATGTTTTGGTTGTAAATCCAGATCTTCATCAAAATAAATGATTTCACTAGGGTTAGAATTAACTTTCTTAATTTCCATAATTTTTCGTGTTATATGTTTACGGTGTAAACATTGATTATAATACTTTTGAATCTTTTAGGCAAAAAGACCTGTGAGCTGCTCAAGTAGAGTTTCGCCAAGATCCTCTGCTCGATTAATAGTTATGGATCGCTCGTAATATTTAGTCACATCATGTCCAATACCAATAGCCAAGAGTTCGATTTGGTTTTTGGCTTCAATTTCATGAATTGCAGTCTTCAAATGATGATCTAAAAATCCACTATTGTTTGCAGAAAGCGAGCTATCATCTACTGGAGCTCCATCAGAAATCACTATCATAATTTTTCTGGTTTCGGGTCTTCTTAATAACCTTTCTTGAGACCAATATAATGCTTCTCCATCAATATTTTCTTTTAGCAGGCCTTCTCTTAACATCACTCCAAGATTTCT
>Ga0181578_10002598_pt1 | contig 16825 bp, 16 predicted proteins | sample 071ome_21_FD_148659 | JGI IMG/M metagenome (GOLD analysis project Ga0181578, IMG submission 148659) | Coastal salt marsh microbial communities from the Groves Creek Marsh, Skidaway Island, Georgia - 071401CT metaG (spades assembly) | ecosystem: Environmental > Aquatic > Marine > Intertidal zone... | reverse complement strand
CAAATGCTCGATCAATTTCATGAGCTGGCCAGTCAAGCAGACTTTGAGGGCTACTTTGGTTTGTATCACCCAGAAGGGGTATTCATCGGTACAGATGCGGAAGAGCGGTGGGATCTCGAGGCATTCAAGGCGTATGCCAAGCCCCATTTTGATGAAGGCAAGGGCTGGACTTATCGTGTGCTTGAGCGCCATCTCGCAGGAGAGGGAGAGATTCGCTGGTTCGATGAGTTGCTTTGGAATGATTGGTTGGGGCCGTGTCGAGGCAGTGGGGTCGTGGAGCGAGTGAACGGTATGTGGCGTGTTCGCCACTACGTCTTATCGCTGGCCGTCCCGAATGAGATCGCAGCGACGGTGGGTGAACAAGCGATATCAGTCGATCAATCATTGGCGCCGGCGGAGGCCTCCTCTGGAGCACCTGATTAACGTCAGCCTCGCAGTGCCAACCGAAGCATGATGCGGATCATTTGTTACTCAACGTTAGATGCTGGAGAACCCAACAGATGTTTGGCGTTGAGAGGAGATTTGTCATGATCAGGCATGGCAAAGGGCAGACGATTCAAGTAGTCTCTCGGACACAAATTGAAGGTGTTCAGGGATGGAGCTTTGTCTGTAAATTTTAAGAGCGGCCAAGCGTGTGGGTCGTTCTCCGACATCCTTTTTTCTAAGCGTGATAACTAAGTGAAGTTCGCCCTCGGTTACATTGTCGTAATTAGCTGCGTCCTGGGCGGCTATATGATGCATGGTGGCTATCTTGCCGCGCTCTGGCAGCCATCAGAGTTCATCATTATCGGGGGCGCAGCGGCGGGGGCTTTTATTGTGGCTAACCCTGTCCACAACATCAAAGCCGTTGGACGGTACATCCCCTTAATGATGAAGGGCACGCGGTTTAAGTCGGACGACTACCTAGAGCTCTTGGGGATGCTCTACCTTGTGTTCGATAAGATTCGTCGTTCCGGTATGTTAGCGATCGAGGATGATGTTGAGAATCCAGAGCAAAGCGCGATTTTTCAATCATTTCCAAAAATACTGCAAGATCATCATGTTATGGACTTTATCTCGGATTATTTGAGGATTATGGTTCTGGGAAACATGAACCCCCATGAGATCGAAAATCTGATGGATATCGAACTCGACACGCATCACCATGAATCGATGCTGCCCTCCGAGGCGGTCACTACCATGTCAGATGGCCTGCCTGCGTTCGGAATCGTTGCGGCTGTCATGGGGGTGGTGATCACTATGGGCTACATCTCAGAACCCCCAGAGGTGTTAGGCACCAAGGTCGCAGCGGCGCTGGTGGGCACCTTTCTTGGCGTATTGCTCGCTTACGGCTTTGTTGGGCCACTGGGCCAGGGTTTGAAGCATATCGCGGATGAGGAAGCGGCGTATTTCGTCTGCATTAAGACGTGTTTTATCGCCACGCTGCAGGGCTATGGGCCCGACCTTGCGCTGGAGTATGGGCGTAAAACCTTACCCTCGACGGTTCGTCCAAGCTTCAGTCAGTTAGAGGAATCGCTCCGAGAGCGCAAAGCTGCAGCCAAGCAAGCAGGCTAGCCTCGCATGGCGCCCGAAACCCCTACTATCATCGTCAAAAAAATAAAGAAGGCCGCCCATGGCCATCACGGGGGTGCCTGGAAGGTGGCCTACGCGGATTTCGTCACGGCGATGATGGCGTTTTTTTTGATGCTCTGGCTGATCGGAAACCTCAGCGAACACCAAAAAGAGGGCCTCAGTCGATTTTTTTCAAGTCCAAGCGCGATGGTTGATTCCACCGGAGCCAATCGCTCGGTCATTAACTTCACGGGGGAAACCCGCCCCGAATCCGAATTGGATCCCGATCCAAGTAATACCGAGCCCTCGCCTGAAAAAGTCGATATTCCGCTTGACGAACTGCTCCTGATGCTAAAGGAGCAAATTGAAATGAGTGAAGCCTTTAAAGATTCTAGAGAGCAGTTGATGCTAGACATCACCTTCGAGGGTTTACGTATCCAACTCATTGACGATGAAGAGCGCCCAATGTTTGATTTGGGACGTGCGAATTTGAAACCCTATGCAGTCGAGATGCTGAAGGCGCTTGGCTCGACGATCGCTGTGGTCCCAAACCGGGTTAGTGTTGCCGGACACACGGATTCGAAAATGTTTAGCGCAGGGCGCGTCGGCTACAGTAATTGGGAACTTTCCAGCGATCGGGCCAACGCAGCTAGAAGGGCACTGGCGAGCACGATGCCGCGGGATGCGCAGTTCGGTCGCATTGTCGGCCTCGCCGATTCAGCCCCCTATGATGCCGAGAATCCTCAGAATCCAGCCAACCGCAGGATCAGTATCGTGGTGCTTAACCAAGCCACTGAGCGCGCGATCGGTCTGAGCGAGCGGCCAGAGACGCCGACACCGAATGACGGCGAATCCGGGACCGGGTCTGGATCGGAACAAGCCATTGACAGCTTGAATGCAGATCAGGACCAAGCCTTGGCGCCAGATGCGGTCGAGGCGGAGCCGGCTCTGGCACCGACCGAGGGTGAGCCACCGACAGTTTGAGCCATCTGGAGTTTGAAAAAGGGCAATACTGTCCGCGCTTAGCATAGGGATACACCCAATCAAGGGGCGAAAAAACTGAAATCTCGATTGGAACCTGAAACATTCGCTCATCGGCGTCGTCTCAAGTCAGTCTCAGCGGCAGCGTGGTCAGGCACGTAGAACCCAAACGGATCTGGGATTTTAAATGACTCAATCTGATGCGTTGGCGGCGCGATCCGAACGGGAAGCCGCGACCATCGAGCGAATAATCCGTGGCTCTGGATTTGCCGAGCCTCGAAAACCGGCGGGTCAGTGGGTGGATTCGGGTAGACACCGATGGCGACCTTTTGCATAGTGAAGCTTAGATTCTATGAGACCTGTCTTGATGGACTATCTTTCTGTAGAGGAAGCAAAACCGCTTCCAGGACTTCGTCTGGCGCTTACCGCAGGCGTTCCGGGCCCCTGGAGCGAGGCGGCCAAAGCGCTTTTTAATCATCATCGCGTGCCATTCCATCCGGTGCGCCAAGTGGGCGGGCAGGCGAACGAGGCGTTGGTCGAATGGACTGGGCACCGAAATGCGCCAGTTGCGGTGTTTAATGACGAAGCCCCCAGAGTTCGAGCGATGGAAATTTTGGAGCTTGCTGAGCGATTGGGTGAGGGGCCAAGTCTGATCCCAGCAAATCGGGAGCATCGCATCAGAATGGTCGGGCTCATCAATGAAATAGCCGGAGAGCAAGGTTTCGCGTGGCAATGCCGGATGGTGATGTTTGATACCTGGGCCAATCAGATGGATGGAGCTGCGCAAGCTGCTAATCCTATGTTTAAAGATTATGGCTACCACGCAGAGATTATGGCCTCGGCGCTGAGTAAAGCTGACGACTTCCTCGTCGCGTTAGCGCAGGATTTGAAGAGTTCAACCAGCGGATTTCTCGTCGGAGACCAATTCTCGGCTGCCGATATTTATTGGGCCTATTTTTCCAATCTGCTTGCGCCCATGCCCGATGAGATCAATCCGATGCCGGATCGATTGCGTCAGACCTATCAATTGCCCGCCACCCGATTGAGCGCCTTCGACCCGATCGTGCTGGAGCATCGAGACCGGATGTTTCGAAATCATCTGATCTTGCCGCTGTCGTTCTAGCGACGACCTAAGACGCATGATCGACACTGCTGACCCTCGTTTTAGTGACTATGAGCAATTACTCCGTACTGCCAGGTCTGTTCGGAAGCATTTAGATCTCGGTCGTGAGATCGATCCCGAGGATTTGCGAGCCGCAATTGATGTAGCGGTGCAAGCGCCCACAGGCCTGATGGGCGAGAATTGGCGGTTTTTGGTGGTCACCGAGGCGAAGCGTAAAGCGGCGATCGCCAGCATCTATCAGACAGTGCTAGAGGCGTTACTTGAGGCTCGCGGTATGCCGATGAAGGCGACTCATCGGGCACTGATCTCGCATCTGCCAGACATGCCGGCGCTTATCTTTGTGTGTGCCATTGGCGAGCCACCCCCCGATCAAGGGGGCCAAATTGGGTTTTATGGGTCGATATTGCCTGCCGCATGGTCATTGATGCTCGCCCTTCGGGGCCGGGGCATTGGTACGACCTGGACGTCACTGTTGAATGCGCGTGCCGAAGACATCGCTGCGGTTCTGGCAATCCCGGATGGCGTCACTCAAACGGTGATGTTCCCTGCAGCCTATGTGTTAGACGCGAGGCTAAAGCCTGCCGACCGCTTGCCTGCAGAACAAGTGACGTATGGCAACGCGTGGGGGACAGATTACTTTTGAAGTCGCGTAGGTTCGGCGTCGTTTCATCGCGCGTCGACGGCGTAGGAGACGCTCGAGAGTCACGCGCTCGATTGGCCATGCGTGCCCAGTTCGATTGACGAGTCGGCTAGGGAATAGAAGATCTGCTCTCGCGGTTGTCGCAGTTGAGATCGATTTGGGCCGAAGCAGGCGGGGCGCCCATGGCTTTTGGCCAGAGGGGGAAAGTGCCAGTTCGTGAATGGTGATTGGGATTTAGACGTGGCGAAATGATCGAGGAGGGAGTTATGACCGAAGGCAAAGTGTGGGTGGACCCCAGCCCAGGGTTTCAACTCAGAACGCAGCGTTTGATCGTCGCGTCTGACGATCAGCGGTCGAAGCTGGGTGCCTTGGCGATCGATGCCAACCTGCTTAACGGTTGGGTTGACCCTGCGTTCTTTATTGGTCTCGGTATTCATGCTGGAATCGAGAGCGGGATCAGTGCTGAGGGTAACGTGAATATGCTGACCCGTTTGGTGGTGCACCGAGCCCCAAGGATCGACGAGCCGATGCAGGTCAAAGGCCATATTGAATCGGTGACCGAAGTGCCAAGGGGGCTTAGAGTGGCGACCCATGTTTACTTTGAGTCGCTGGATGGCGAGTTGCTCGTCTCGGTGCCTCGAGAATCCCTGAAACCCCTCAAGCGGAAATCGAACCAGAAGGTCGCTGGTCCTGGCGCCGGCGATCGTCCGCCACCTATCGTTGCTTCTACTGAATCGCTGAACCAGGTGCAATACGTAAAGCTTGAACCCGAGCAGACATTGAACTATTCCCGGGAAGGCAATGCGATCCATTATGAAGAAGATGCCGCGATCGCGGCGGGTTTCAGGGCGCCAATTATCGGGGGCGGGCAGGGTGTCCACTACCTGACGCAAGCCTTTTGGCAACCAGGCCAGCGGTTAGATTGGACGATTTTTTTTCGTCGGCCGATTTTCTGGGATGATGACCTGCATATTGGCCAAACAGATGACGCTCAGGCGCTCGCGCTTTACCGAGGTGAAAAAGTGTTAACAGAAGTCGCGGTCGGAGGATAGGAAGCGCTGAAGGGAATTGTCGCGAGCGCGGGGCGGTACGCGAGATTTGTGCAAGACGGACTTGGTATTTCGGTGTTCGACGGGCTGAGTTCGCACAATCGGACTGCGCTCGCACAATATAGAAGATCAGAGGCAGGGGGCCAATTGACATCAGTGAAGCCTGAACCAAGTGCTCGAACCGCCGCCTAGCGCGATAAGGGAAATATCAACTGATGAATATGGCACGAGGCAATGACTAGAACGTGCGAGGGAGGTGAACCATGGCTTGGTTGAGTGAAAACGGTATCGACATTCATTACGAACTGTTGGGTGAGGGCTTTCCTGTCTTACTGCTCGCGCCGGGCGGAATGCGATCAGAGGCGGCATTCTGGCAGAACTCGCCCTGGGATCCACGGGTAGCGCTCGCGCCAGAGTTTCAGGTGATCGCAATGGATCAAAGAAACGCCGGGCAGTCTCGCGCGCCCATAAGAGCGGAGGATAACTGGGATACCTATACAGACGATCACTTACGCTTACTCGACGCTTTGTCGATTGATCAATGTCACCTGGTAGGGGGCTGTATAGGGGGTGCGTTCGCATTTAATTTGATGGCGCGCGCACCAGATCGTGTCGCTGCCGCAGTCATTCAGCAGACCATCGGGTTTGATCAGAATCGAGAGGTCTTCTACGCCATGTTTGATGGTTGGGCGGGTGATCAACAGGCGGCGCGGCCAGACCTGGCGCAAGCGGATCTGAATCAGTTTCGAGCCAATCTGTACGACCATGAGGCCGTCTTCAGCGTGAGCTATGAGGTGATCGCAGGCTTACCGCACCCTCTGCTGATTCTAAAGGGGGATGACCAATACCACCCAGCGACGGTGTCGAACCGTATCGAAGCCATCGCCACTCATTCAAGAATGATCGAGGATTGGAAATCCGATGGCGCAAAGACGGCGATCGATGCGAAAGCCTTTCTGATGACGCACACGCCCAACGGATGATGACTTGGTTGTTCATAGGGGTGGCGACCCCTAGAATGATATGACTTGTGTCGGCGCCTTGTTGGAGCATGCGCCCTGATTCAAATAACCCAGATACTAAAAAGAGGAAGCGTTAGGTGTCGATTATTGAGCAATTTAATTTAGACGGTCAGGTGGCTGTGGTCACGGGTGCGGGCCGAGGGATCGGAGAAGCCATTGCAGTCGGATTGGCGGAAGCTGGGGCGGATGTGGTGGTTGCCGCGAGGCGGACCAATGAAATTGAACGGGTGGCCGAACGCATCGAGGCGCTTGGCCGCAGAGCGCTGGCTGTGACATGCGACGTGATGGATATGGCGCAGGTCGAGTCTCTCGCTCAAGAAACAGAAAAGGCGATGGGTGGTCTGACCTGTTGGGTCAGCAATGCCGGTGGCGCAGACGATCGAGTCGCCCGAACGTTGCTAGAGATGCCCGAACGCCAATGGGATTTTCAGCTTAATCTCAACCTAAAGGCCGTCTGGAGTGGCGCGCAGGCTGCGGCTCGTGTGATGAAAGCGTCGAAAAAGGGCGGCACGATCATCAATATTTCATCGCAAACGGCCAATCGGGCGTCCCCGTTCAATGGGCCTTACGCCGTTGCCAAAAGCGGCGTGAATAACCTCACCCAAACCCTGGCAGTAGAACTCGCAAGGTATGGGATCCGGGTGAATGGTATCTCACCCGGCCCGATTCCCACCGAGGTCTTTATGGAGTTTTTGGATCTCAAAGAAGAGGATTTGCCCAAGATGGGTGAGCGGCTCAACATTCCGCTTGGCAGGTTGGGGGCACCAGAGGATATTTCCCCTGCAGTGGTTTATCTTGCAAGCCAAGCCTCGTCTTGGATGACCGGTCAGACCATGTTGATTAATGGTGGGAGTTGATAAGAGACGAACCTTCAGACGTTGACTAAAGGTTAGTCACCAGGGGTTCGTGACTAAGCGTTTGTCACCAAGGGGTTTGATAGAGAGTTCTTCTCTCTAATCGAAAACGTGGACTGACGCAGTTGGCGATGAGAGCGCATTTTCTGGGCTTGGGCGAACGACAGAGTCAGCGGCAAGTGATCTGTATGAGGTGGAATGATGATGAGTGTAGACGATCAGTTGTCGAGGCCCATTGAGGCGATCGATGTATCAGACCCTGGGCTTTACGAGGCGGATATTTGGCGTCCGGTCTTTGCTCGACTTCGAAACGAAGCCCCCATTCACTATTGCGCCGATAGCGCGTTCGGCCCGTTTTGGTCGGTGACACGGTTCGAAGACATCATGGCCGTGGACAGCAATCATGAAGCGTTCTCCTCTGTGGGCGGCGTGAGTATCGGTGATCGTAAACCGGACTTTGAGGCTCCTAATTTCATCTCTATGGACCCGCCGAAGCATGACGCACAGCGTATGTCGGTGACGCCTGCGGTGGCGCCCACGCAGTTGCAAAAAATGGAACCCTTGATTCGCCAGCGGGTGCGACAATTGCTCGATGATCTGCCAGAGGGAACCCCGTTCAACTGGGTAGACAAAGTATCCATTGAGCTCACGACGCAGATGCTCGCAACCTTGTTTGATTTCCCGTTTGAAGAGCGTCGGCGTTTGACTGCTTGGTCTGATCTTGCAACCTCAAGCGAGGCAGTCGGTGGGTCTATGCCCGACGAAGACCGCCGGGCTGGGATGTTCGAAATGCTCGATGTTTTCAACACCCTTTGGCAAGAGCGAAAATCGCGTGATCCGGCGGAGCACCCAGATTTCATTACGCTGATGGCGAATGATCCGCGGATGCAGAAGATGGACGCCATGGAGTACATGGGAAATTTGATTCTTCTGATTATCGGTGGCAATGACACCACCAGAAACTCGATTTCAGGAGGGGTGCTTGGGCTCTCTAAAAACCCGCAAGGGCTGAAAGCATTGCAAGAAGATCGAACGCTTATTCATGGCTTCGTTCCCGAAGTGATCCGATGGCAAACGCCGCTGGCGCACATGCGTCGAATAGCGACTCAAGATATCGAACTTAAGGGGCAGTCCATCAAAGCCGGTGACAAGGTTGTGATGTGGTACATCTCTGGTAACCGAGATGAGTCAGTCATTGACGATCCCGAAACGCTGGTGGTGGGCCGTGGTCAACCCAGGCGACATCTTTCGTTTGGTTTCGGCATCCATCGTTGCCTCGGGAATCGATTGGCAGAAATGCAGCTTCGGGTACTTTGGGAAGAAATTCTCGAGCGATTCAAGGCGATTGAGGTCACGGAGCAGGAAGTGCGTGTGAGATCCAACTTCATTCATGGGATCAGCCATCTTAACGTTGTGGTCACCCGCTACTGAACACTTTTAGCGCCGACCGGTGTTTCTTGAGTATTCGCTCATCAGCTTCCCTCGTGGTTAAGCATCGTCCTCCCGAAATCCGTTGACGTAGGATGTGCCTTGGTAGCGCGCCACCCGGTGCTCGGGCACTAACGTGTCGAGCTCGGGATATCGTGGCATGGTCATATACCGCGCGAACCAGTCGGCCAGCCGCGAGCGGTCATCCACCACCGAGTGCAGTAAGGCCTGTAAGTCATCGATCACTGATTCTGGAATATCCAAAGGATCCGCGCCGTGCTTTAGCGGTGGGTCCCGATAATGGGCAGACGTCGGCAGAGCCAATAGATCGGTGGCGAGATCGTCAAATAATTCCGCTACCGTGGGAGATCGGAAGCCGATCGAAAAGGTCATCGCTTGGTCGATCGCTTCTCCACAATGGGCAATTCGCGGCGGCAAATAAAGTACGTCGCCGGCTTCTAGTGTGTAGCAAGTTCTGGCTTCAAAGTCAGAGAGGATCTTCAACGGTGCCCCGGGAACGAGCGACGTTGTCTCATCGCATAGATCCCCGAGCGCCCAGGTTCTTTGACCAGCCCCCTGAATGAGAAAAACATCGTAATAATCAAAGTGAGGTCCAACGCCGCCCTGGTGCGTCGCGTAACTCACCATGACGTCATCGACGCGCCAACTCGGTAGGAACGAAAATTGGCGTTTGAGCGCTGAAACACCTTGGTGCCAGAGATCGACCGATTGCACGAGCAACGCCTGCCGTGGTCGCGCAAGGCGCTCATCGAGGTGGTCGATAGGTCCATCCTCGAGTTGCCAGCTGGCGTCGACTTGAGAAATCAGTCGCGATTCCACTTCGTCATTGCGACTCAATTCGCTGAGGGCTTGAGGTGTTAGCAGGTGTTCGACGCCGGGCAGCGCTTGTTTGAACAAGTAAGGTTCCGTTTGCCAGTAGGCTTCCAGAAAATGTTCTGGCGTCATGGCGCCAAAATTAAAGTTGAGGATTGCTTGAGTCATTGGTCTATCATCTGATGGATGCATACGTGGGTAAAGGCATGGGCGAAGGCCTTGCCGTCAGATCACAGGGTCGCTTCTAATGACTCAGCACGGGTCCAAAGCAATTACGATCGAAATCTGCCATCCTCTCCTTGAATGCCTGACTCCGCGCTGTCGAGAGTGCGCTGCGTTTCCGGCAGGTAACTTAGCCTATACAAGTGGATGAAGGGTTAGCTGTTGGGTTACGTCTGATGACGAACTACCAAATATTAACTCTAGATTTCAACCTCTAGTTGGAATCGGGGCGGGCTCTCGTCGTCGAGTCGGAGTCTTCGTTTATTGTTGAGAGGCGCGGCGCCGAGCGATGAGTGGGTGAACCAGAATGAGAGAAACAGAGGGCGATATCGCGATCATTGGCGCTGGCATCATCGGTTTGACTGCGGCTTTGGCCCTTGCCGATGAGGGGAGAACCGTCACACTCTTTGATCCAAATCCGCCAGGACAGGGTGCCTCCATGGGCAACGCAGGGGTGATCGCTAACTACGGCGTCCATCCGCTGGCTGAGCCCCGGCTGCTGCTCACCGGCCCTTCCTTGTTGTTTCAGCGTCGCGGACCACTCGCTATTGAACCTGGCGGATTGCTCTCCGTGCTCCCTTGGCTTGGCCAATTTATTCAGGCTTGTTTACCCTGGCATCAAACCAAGTTGAAGCGAGCCCTTGCCAGTGTCATCTTGGATGCTTCGGAACTTTGGGATGCGCTTGTTGATCGTGTTGACGCGCGTGAGCTATTCCAGCGAAGCGGTTGCCTGTACGTATTTAATCGAGCCGCCCAGCGAAGACAGGCGGAGCAAGATGCGCGCTCGAGAACCCAATATGGTGTTCAGGCGGTTGTCCTGTCTCAAGATGAACTGGGTCAATTAGAACCGAGCTTGAGTGGGCGGTTCGCCGGTGGTGTGTACTTCCCTGATGCGTCGTCGTTGAGCGATCCATTGCGAGTTAGCCAGTGCATCGCGCGCGCGATCACACAGTGTAATGCGTCGTGGGTGACGGACCGAGTGGTCGCGATCAATTCCACGTCTCGCGGAGTAACGATAACCCAGGCGGATGGCCAGAAATTACTCTATCGTCAAGTCGTGGTGGCTGCGGGTGCTCATAGTCTCGCGTTTCTTAATTCGGTCGGCGTTCGAGCGCCGCTGATTGCCGAGCGCGGTTACCATCTTGAATATAGAAAAGCCCCGTCGTTAGGTCGCCCAGTCTGCCCGCTGGAAAAAGGCTTTTATCTCAGCCCAATGAATGGTCGACTTCGGGCGGCTGGAACCGTGGAGTTAGGGGGAATTGATGCGCCGCCCTCGGGGCATCGATGGGCTGCGATGGCATCGGCCATGCAATCTTGGTTTCCAGACATTGGACCGCCTGATGGGCGCTGGATGGGCCATCGACCATCCACGCCCGACAGTCTCCCGCTCATCGGACCAGCGCCCAGTGATGCACGGATATTTTGCGCGGTGGGACATGGCCATGTGGGGATGACGCTCGCGCCCTGGACGGCGAGTGTCATTGCCGATTGGGCGGGGAGGCGGGGAACTCAGCATGATCTCGCGCCTTTCGCCGTGACTCGATTTAATTGATGGAACTGCCTGATTACCAGGCGAGTGGAGGGCCGCTAACCGCACGGCCCAACCTAGGGCCTCAGTTATCAGGGGCGCTTTGGCTTACAAAGTATCGGGCTCGACCCACCAGCAGGACCGAGTGGGTGCGCGCCGACAAGGCGGTAGCTTTCAATGCGAATCATTGAAAAGCTTTTTTTGCATTGCCTAGGGCGTTGGGAATGAAAGAAAAGCGTTCAGATAAACCAAGCTTAAGGAACCGATCCCTTACCAGAGCGTGCTCAAGCGACCGGTTGTCTCGCGGTTGAAAGCATGGGTAAGTTTGAGTCCATCAGGTGTGCTGGCCTTCTGCCCAGGTCAGAGGGTCCGAGGCAGCGCAGGTTGATGGATCTGAGGGTGATTGATCCAAGGTTGATTGATGAGAGGCAGATAGTGAATGATGCCCAAGGGGCGCCCAGATCATGCCGAAACCGCCGTGAGCGAGTATGAGCGAGTAAATGTGCAGGGATAAAAAGCAAGGAGACCAAAATGGAAGAAATGGGATTATTTGATGCGATGTATACCTGTCGCGCGATGCGAAGACTGGATACAAAGCCCGTCCCAGAGGACATGCTCATCAAGCTTGTGGATGCTGCCAATCAAGCGCCATCAGGGTCGAACTTGCAGAATGGTCGTTGGTTGATTGTGCGTGATGCATCGGTCAAAGCCGAACTTGCAGCGCTTAATCGAGCCGGGGTCGAAGGTTATCTTGCTCCGCAAATGGATAATATTGAGCCGCTTTCGCACCAGAGTGTTGATCGTCGACGGAAGATGATGGACGCGGTCCTCTGGCAGGTTGAGCACATGCATGAAATCCCTGCATTGATCATCGCCTGTATGGAATTGGGTACAAAAAGAGATCCAATGGTGCTGGGTCGAGCAGGGGGTTCAATTTGGCCGGGTGTGCAGAACCTGCTCTTGGCAGCGAGAGCCATGGGGCTGGGTGCTGCGCCCACGACACTCGCGCTCATTGATCAAGATGCAGTCGCGAAAGTCCTTCACTTGCCTGAGACCATGGGTGCCATTTGTCTGATTCCCGTCGGATACCCGCTTGGACGCTTTGGACCCGTCACGCGCAAGCCCGTCGAAGAGATTCTTCGATTTGATACTTGGAGCTAAAGGTTGTAATGATCGTAGATTGGAAACAGAGAGTGCTTAACGCGAGGTGCAAACATGGCCATTGAAATAGATGCGGCAACCGGTCTCAAGCGATTTGCGACCCGTGCCGCGCCAGCGGGCGTTGCGATTCAAGGCAAGGGATATTCGACGGATATTGATGAAGCGTTGCGAACACTGCCACCGGCTCCACCCGGCGCCGTGTTCAACGCTGAGGAACAATCAAAGTACCGAGCATTTAAAGAGGCAAGACGCGGCGCCGCCGATTACATGCGAATGGAGGGTGAATTCAGCCACTATCTTCAGGATCACTACACAGCGGGTCCCGTGCCGAGAGAGTCGCTCAGCGATGAGTGCGAAATTCTAATCGTCGGAGCCGGGTTTGCTGGATTGCTGCTTTGGTACAAGCTTCAGGCCGCTGGTTTTAAGGACGTGCGGTTTTGCGAAAAGGGCGGTGATGTTGGGGGTACTTGGTATTGGAACCGTTACCCGGGTATTGCCTGTGATGTTGAGAGTTACTCCTACTTTCCTCTGTTAGAGGAGATGGGCTATGTGCCGTCGATGAAATTCGCATCAGGCTTCGAGATCATGGAGTACTGCCAGCGAATGGCTGAGAAATTCAATTTCTATGATCGGTGTTTGTTCCATACAACGGTCGAGAAGACCGAATGGGACGAAGCAGCCGGTCGCTGGACCGTGCATACCGATCGAGGCGATGCCATGAAAGCGCGCTTTGTGATTCTTGCCAACGGATTGCTCACCACCCCCAAGCTTGCTCGCATTGAGGGCATGCAGTCGTTTTCAGGCGAATCCTTTCATACGTCGCGCTGGAACTACCACGTCGATCTGAAAGATAAGCGGGTCGGTATTATTGGCACCGGTGCAACCGCGGTGCAGGTGATTCCAGAGATTGCCAAGGTCGTTAAGTCACTTCATGTCTTTCAGAGAACACCGTCGTCAGTGGATGTTAGAGATCAGCGCGCAACAACCGATGCTGAGCGCGAAGCTTGGGCGGACGAGCCTGGATGGGCTCGGGCCCGTCGTTCGAGATTTGCAAAAATTTCCGCAGGCCGTACGGCGATGCAAGCGAACGATGATTACTTGGCTGGCAAGGTGCAAGACTTTAAGTCACGCAAGACCTTCGATCGAGAGCTCAGCATGGATGAGCTGGTGCAAAAACAGCTCGAGAGTAATTTTAGAATCATGGAGCAGATTCGTGCTCGAGTAGATCAAATCGTTGAAGATCCGAAAACGGCAGCCGCACTCAAGCCGTATTACCCTTACGGCTGCAAGCGACCGACGTTTCATGATGAATATTTACCAACCTTTAATCTGCCGCATGTCACGTTGGTGGATACGGCGCCAAAAGGTGTGGCTCGTATCTGTGAGGAAGGTGTTGTTCACGAGGGCGTCACCTATCCTCTCGATGTACTGATTTACGCCACCGGTTTCGAGTGGATGGCAACGGCGACGTTCAATCAAGTGGTCGGTCGACAAGGGCAGTCACTCGCTGAGAAATGGGCAGAGGGTGGAACGCGCACCTTTCTTGGTCTGCATAGCGAGGGTTTTCCCAATTTGTTCATCGTATCTGGTCCTCAAGGTGGGGGTGGCAGCTTTAATTTCACTGACGCAATTGATCAGCATGGGGATTACATCGTTTGGATGCTTGAAACCATGCATACAGAGCAGGCTGAGATCGTAGATGTTGATGCTGCAGCCGAAGCGAAATACGCCGAGCATTGTCGTGAGGCAGATTCTCAGACCAGACCCTTGCGCGATTGCATCACCTATTACAATGGCCACGGTGAAGCTGAGCCAGGTAGCCTTGCATACTATGGGGGTGGCCGTTGGCACAAGATCCGCGAGCGTGCGCAGGCGAGCCTGGAGCCGTACAAGTTTGAGAAACGGCGTTAGCGCGGCCTCGACCGCTCCAGCTAAGAAAAGCCGAGCTCCTTGAAAAGAGTTTCACTCAGATAGCGTGCGCCTTGGCGTGAGGGTGATCCTCAGTCGTTTGATGTCATCATAGGTTGATGCCAAGAAGTGGAGCCGCCAACCAGGTTTCGTGAAGACGGCAAGAAACGGTAGGTTATTTAACAAGCCTTTTGCTCTCAGAGCGGTGGCGGCTTTAGTCTCGGCCAAGACCCACTCTGTGTCAGTAAGTGATTGTTCATAGAATTCGCGGAGCTCGGCATCCGTCCCATCCGACTCCAACACAATGAAGCCGCCATCGCGACTGTCGAAAACGGAGCTCAACTCTACAATGGTCGCACCGGTCAGAGCGGGGACCCCGAGTTCAGCCAATAGTGAAGGATACGCGCGTGCCGTCCCGCTCTCATTCGCGTTAGATTGATGACTCACCCAGCCTAGACTCCATAACAGAAGAATGGCGATTAACCACCGTTCACGGTGACGATGCTGGCGTGAGTTAGCCGATGATACTGCCTCCAAGTGTGCCTCCAGATTGCTGTGTAAGTGGTTGCCCGCGGATGGGTCTCAACTTGAAACGAACAAATAGTCTTTACAAAGACTGCCCATGCCTTGATGACACTTTATTCCAGATGACGCTAGTCTAGTGGATAGTCGCTCTTGGGGGTCGCCTGTCGAGCGAGCTTGGTGTCGAATGCCGGACGGTCTCCAGATGCTGACGGGCAGGTGGGCCGGGCGAGGCGCACTTTCGGCGAGACTACTTTCAGCCATCCACCCAGCATGAAGAGCGCGGTTGCTAGCATTCAATCTCAAACAGCGCATTGAGCCCGGATCGACAGGATCCGGGCTCAAGGGGCATTACTCGAACAGTTCGCCGCCGCATACAGACGCCGTTGTCCCGTATTTCTCGAACGCCTTGATGACGTTGGCACCCGTTCTCCAGCGGTGTACCTCATCAGGTCCGTCGACCAGTCGCTGCGATCGAATGCCGGTGTACCATCTCGCGAGTGGGGTGTCGTGGCTGTAGCCCAACGCACCATGAAGTTGGATCGCGGTATCGACCACTTGATGCACCATATTGGCGAGGAAAACTTTGGCGATGCCGTTTTCGTTCCGAATATCCATGCCCTTTTCCGCTTTGTATGCGATGTGGAGCAGGACAAGTCGGGCTTTATAAATCTCAGAGGCGCAATCCGCGAGCATCCAGCGCACGCCTTGGCGATCTGCCAAGCGTTTGCCAAAAGTTTGCCGTTGGCTGACGTGTTCGGCCGCGAGATCGAGTGCTCGCTGAGCCATGGCGACGTTGTGCATACCGTGCCGAAGTCGTCCGTAAGCCAGTCGATGCTGGCCCATGTTAAAGCCCTGTCCGCGCCCCCCCAGTAGGTTCTCTCTGGGCACCCTAAGGTTTTCGATGTTGATCTCTGAATGGCTACCGCCCAGCTTGAGTCCAAGCTCCGTGTGGGGCTGCATCGTTTCAATGTTGCGAAGAATTTGGTAACCAGGATTGGGGAGCTCTACGATAAACGTACTGTATTGCTCGTGTCTTGGCGCGTCTGGATCGGTTTTTGCCATGACGACTGCAATGTCAGCCACACTCGCAGACGAACTGAACCACTTTTCACCATTGAGCACCCATTCGTCACCATCAAGGACCGCCGTGGTTTGCATACCCGTGGCATCGGCACCCGCCGCTTTTTCGGTCATTGAGTAGCAAATGCGTTTTTCTCCGTTGAGGAGGGGGGTGAGGAACCGCTCTTTCTGATCATCGGTGCCGTGCTCCAAGAGCGTCATCATGGTGGCGTCATCTGGCCCCTGAGTGTTCATCGACAAGGCGCCAAGGAACGATTCGCCCAACTCCATCTGCACGAGCGCGTTGGCGAGCGGGCGGAGTCCCATACCACCATACTCTGTGGGGATGAATGGGCACCACAGGCCTTGACCCCTGGCTTTCTGCCTAAGCTCCGCGAGCACACTATCAAAGTTCTCCGCGGTGCAGATGGCTTCCGCTGGGTGACATTCGTCGCGAACGAATTGTCTGACTTTGTTGCGGATTGCCCGCGTTTCTTCCGGGATTTCGAAATCGATCATGACTTACTCCTGTTGTCAGCGCCCACTATTCACCAATGCTTAGTCAGGCACAAGTCCTTGGCGTGGGTGATGTGTGATCTCTGTAACAGGTTTTCGCTATGACAGAGTCTCAAAGCGAGGGGCGAGTGACGTTGAAGTTCCTTAGGTCAACCCGGGGTTGGGCTTTATCAAGAATTTATGCGGGGCCAGTTCCTCAAGCGCTATGCAGATGTCGACCGATGCCGCTAGGCGATGGCTAGACCTTGCACCGAGTAAAGTTGCCTTCGGAGAGTTCAGTATCAGATTGGGAAACTAGAAATGAAAGCATTCATTTTATGAAAAAATTACTGATTATTCAGAAATAGTTGTAATCGCTTGTGAAAAGGTTGATATTGTAGGGGCGGCTTGTCTTTTGGTGCAGGTTAGAGGCAAGCTGAGCGGA
>Ga0181578_10002595_pt1 | contig 16832 bp, 17 predicted proteins | sample 071ome_21_FD_148659 | JGI IMG/M metagenome (GOLD analysis project Ga0181578, IMG submission 148659) | Coastal salt marsh microbial communities from the Groves Creek Marsh, Skidaway Island, Georgia - 071401CT metaG (spades assembly) | ecosystem: Environmental > Aquatic > Marine > Intertidal zone... | reverse complement strand
AGGGCTAAACCATGACTGCACAATCTACAAGCGATGTAAACATTTACCTGACTACTGGCACAGCAACCGCCGTATCTATGTCAGCGCCTCCTAGCAAGGCTGCGCCGTCTAACATTTCTGCCACGCTTGCTGGCGGTGCTGATGGCGACGTTGTTGTCATTAAAGACACTAACTGGTCTAGCCTAGATACTGTCTGGGTTGCTGACAGCGTAGGCGCTTCAGATTTTGATGCGCTGGGTTCTGACACTACTGGCGAGTCAGTTTCAAGCGTAGCGGGAACCGTAGACCACTACACAGAAACCGACCTTACCAAGCTGTGTTTGGCGTCCCTGACTATCAATACGTCAGACCCGTCTACAGTTTCGGTTGCCACGTTCTGCGACCCAACCGCCTCACTGCCCAGCCAGATTCAAGAGGCTGGGACAATTTCATTTACGGGCTACGTTGACGTTAATTCGGCTGACTACGTTGCCCTGTATGCGGCAAGCAAGTCACAAGACCAACGCTATATCAGAATCAACCTTGGCGATGACCAGGGCTATTTGGTCGCCCCTGTAACCATTACGTCATTCACTTGGGACTTGCCCTTGGACGGCGCTATTGGCTACTCCGGCACGATGGTTCTGGGCAGCAAGGTTAAGCACTGTTTCTAAACACTAACCCTCAGACGGCGAGGCAATTATGAAAGTAGAAGTAAACGGAAAAGAGTACACGCTGACCAAGATAAAGACGGGGCCGATGTTACGGATACTGCCCCGTCTGGATGGCCCTGAATCGGCAGACGCGCAATTAGAAATGGTTGCCGCCTGCCTGGGGGCCGATAGGTCAGAGGTTGAGGACTTTGACTTTGCTGACTATGTAGACATTCAGCGCAAGGTGCTGGAGGTCAACCAGTTGGGAAACGAGTAACCCTAAGTCCCGAGCGGGAGAATTTATATTTTCTGGCTTTGGAATTAGGGATGCTTGCAGAGGATGTGGAAAAGAATATGACGGCTACTGAGTTCTTTGAGTGGCTGGAGTTCTTTAAGCGGAGGGCTGACAGGCAGGAAGGGAAGCAGGGCAACCTGTTAAAGATGAGCAGCAAAGACATGGTGACGGCATTTACTAAGTGAGTACGCAGCTAACATTTACGCACAACGGGAAGCGCCTTGGTGTGGATAAGTGGGCGCTGACCGTCAACAAAATATGCAAGGAGCATGTTGAGGAGCAGTTGCGCGTTGTTTCACTTGCTGTGATTGATGGTCAAGTTAAGAAGGACAACCCGCCTTCTGAGGTGGTTGTTGATGGCACAGCGACTAAATCAATCGCCAATGCCAACAGGGTTGTTTACGCAAGGTTTGGCAACAGGTTTGACAAAAAGATTGCCAGCCTTGTCGAAAATATCTTGTCCAGAAACATTAGGAAGATGACTACCACAAGGTCTGGTCGGCTATCCAACGTCCGGCAGAATTGGCAGTGGTATTTGGTTAATGACAAGACCAGTGTTGGTCGCCCAGTAGAGCCGCGTCAGCTAAAGACTCTACAGCGAGGACAAAAGCTGATTTTGGTTCCCAAGTATGTAGAAAACGATAAGGGCGAGAATTACGCAACGTGGGTCAATATGTGGGCGACAGGAAAGACCACCTATAGGGCTGACCGGCGTTATAAGAAAGCAGATGGGCCTGTTCCCCGAGTTGGTGTCAACAAGGGCTTTATTGCTCGCACTACGGCAACCCTTAACAGAAGGGGAGATTTTAGAAACGCGTTTTATGCCAGAGGTGGATTTACTGAAAGGTTCAAGCTGCCAAACGAAATCCGCAAGAAACACGGCACTGTCTATATCTCAATATCGCCCAGGGTAAAGCTGTCTCGCTCTGAGACTAGAGGCAAGAGAGGCACTAAGTAATGGCGACAGTATCCACAGAGAATCTTTTATTAACGCTACAGGTAGACGCCAATCAAGCGTTAGCCAGCTTAAAGAAAGTAGACGTACAGACCAAGCAGACGCAGCAGACGTTTACCAATATTGGTAAAACCAATAAGAATTTCGGGGCGTCGTTTCAGAACGCTGGTTACCAGATACAGGATTTCGCGGTACAGGTTAGCAGTGGTACTGATGCGGTCAGGGCGTTTAGCCAGCAGGCTCCGCAGTTGCTATCAGCTTTCGGTGGTATTGGTATCGCGGCTGGTACGGCTGTGGCGGTCTTGGCTCCACTAGCTAAGTCCCTGTTCGACTCTGGCGATGCGGCTGAAAAAGCTGCGCAGCAAACAGACAAAATGGCTGAGTCCATTAAGGGATTGGTTTCGCCCACTACTGGCTTGGATAACCTTAATAAACTACTGGAAGAATCAGAGTCTAGGTTTTCTGGGCTGGCTGGCGCGATTAGAGATGCAACGCTAGCAAAAGCAAAAAATCAGCTAGCTGACTTAGAACAAGAGTTGTCTGACCTTATTGGTACGCTGAGTCAGGTGGGCGAGGGCAATACGGTGGCTAGGTATCTTGCCCTAGACGCCAAGGGATACTCTGTTGCCGAAGCGCAATACAAGGCGCTGAATGAATACATATCTGATCTTTATGATGTTAGTGAAGAGACAGCGGGTGCTATACAAAACCTTGCCAGGCAATTTGCTGTCGGGTCTATAGATGTTGAGGATTTTGCCGAAGCCGTTCTTGCGCTTGGGGTTGACCCGAATACAGAAGGTTATGACAAGCTCCTGAGTCTACTGAAAAAGCTATCGTTAGAGGCGGCGCGGGTTAAAGACCTGTCCAAAATAGACATAGAGTTAAGCGTCCGAGGTGACTCCCTACAAGAAGCAATTGATGCGTGGGACGAGTACATGGCTGGCCTTGAGAGATTGGCTGGTGGCTACCTAGATGGCTTAGACCCGTTGCGGGCTTACTACCGTGAGGTGGAAAAGCTACAGAGATTATTAGACGCGGGGTTGATAACGGCAGACCAGTATGCTCGGTTAATTAGAAATATCAGCGTAGCCCAATACGAGGCTATGACGCCAATGCAGGATTATTGGGAAGAACTGCAAAAGTACGCTGACACGGTGAAGCGAGCGCAAGACCCGACAATAGAAATGGTCGAGCAAATTACACTGCTCAAGGACGCCCACGACGCGGGCCTTTTGAGCGTTGAGCAGTACAACAAAGAAATGGCAAACATTGCGGGGATTAAAAAGCGAACGACAGCCCTACAGGACGCCCTAGACGCTTTTGATAGAGAGATTCTCGGCATTGGTAAAGGCGACGAAATCACTACGCTTCTGGAGGACTTGCAGACTGAGGCGGGTAGATGGGCTGACCAATTTGCTGACACTCTTGTTTCTGGGTTGGCTGAAGGCAAGTTAGCCTTTAAGGACTTTGCTGATTACGTCCTGCAACAGTTGGCCCGCATTGCGATAAGCAAAACCCTAGAGCCGCTGTTTCAAGGCTTTGGTAATTGGATTGGCGGGCTTGGCGCGACGGCGGCACCTACAACAGCCGGTCTAATCGCCACCCCTGTCAATGACCTACCTTTGTCTAGAGAGGCTTCTAGCGCCCAGCAGATGATTGTGGGTGTCCCCCGAATGTCTGCCCCCACCCCCAGTTCAAGCCCTGTCACAGTCAACGTAATGAATTACGGCTCTGACGATGTTGAGGTGAATGAGCGAAAGACTAGCCGAGGCATTGAGGTGGATGTGCTGATTAAGAACACGGTGAAACAGGGCTTGGCGTCTGGTGACTTTGACAAGGTAATGGCTACTAGCTATGGCGCAAGGAGGCTCGCGTTCTGATGGCATATACAGGTGACATAGCAAACCGCCCAGGCACTCTAGGGTGTTTCTCTAGCTGGGACGAACAGCAGACGGACAACGTAATCAAGTCAACCGCTGACGATGGGACGGTTAAGTTCCGTAGAAGGTTTACGGGCAAAAATCGTCGGGCTTCTGCCAGTGTCAGAATATCGTCAGAGCATTACGATGACTTTGTTGCTTGGTATGACGTAGCGCAAAGGCAGGGCGCTATCCCCACTAGGGTTATCACACCCTACGGTGCAGAGGAGGTGTGGCAGTTTATCTCCCCCCCTGTCTACAGGTGGATAGATGCCAACGTCCTAGAGGTTTCCTGCAATCTATATCAGGGGTCTAACTGGTGAGCATTGACGTTCACGTAAACACTACTCACACCGATGTGGCGTTTCTGTTCCTGATGACTATTGTGGACACAGAAAGCGGGCAGACGTTTAGGGTGGTCAATAACCTAGAGGATGTAGTCTCTAACGGCTACACCTATACGGCTTTCCCCTTTGAGATAACGCTGCCGCCTGATGACGGTGGCACACCCCAATCAATGAAGGTCAGCACGTTCAATGCGTCACGGGATTTGATTGAGATACTCAGGGGGACGCTTGAACCGCCAGAGGTTACGGTTGAGCTAATCACTTCCAACAACCCCAACGATATCCACAAGCGCATAGATTTCTTGCGGGTGGCTGGGCTTGAGTACAACGCCCTGAATGTCAGCTTTGATCTAGTGGCTACGTCAGCGTTTGCCCGACAGACGCAAAGGCACACTTATAACCAGGCTGAGTTTCCGGGACTTTTCTATGCGTTGCAGTGACTACATTGGCATACCTTATAAAGAGCGTGGGCGTAGCCTTGATGGTGTCGATTGCTGGGGGCTTGTTTGCCTTATGTATGCTGACATGGACATTAATGTGCCTAGCTATCTGCATGAGTACATTACTAGCTCAGATATTGATTCAGTCGCCACAGCCATTAACAAGAACAAGTCTAACTGGCGCAAGGTTGAAGCTCCAGATGTAGGGGATGTGCTGGTGTTCAACATTATGGGCTTCCCCTGCCATGTGGGCGTCTATGTTGGGCAGGGTGATTTTATCCACTCATTCAGGGGTACGGCGGTCTGCCTTGAGCGGCTGAATAGCATTAGCTGGTCTAGGCGGCTATCAGAGGTTTATAGATGGCAAAGATAATTGACGCCCACTTTGCTGATGAGGCCACCACCTTTACGGTAGCCCAGGGCATGACGGTTGAGGAAATCGTCAAGGCTTGTGATATACCCGAGGCCATTTGGTCTAACGTCGTTATTATCTTAAACGGCACCGAAGTCATTAGGGCTGAGTGGGACAACGTATTCCCTACGGACGCTGATGTTCTATCTGTTCACGTTGTGCCTTTGGGTTCAGACGGCAAGCAGATACTTAGATTGGTGGCGGTCATTGCTGTGTCGCTTTACGCCCCAACCATAGGTGCGAAACTTGCTGGCCAGTTAGGAATTACTAGCGCTACGGGGATTACTGCTGTGAAGGTTGGGGTGGCCGTTGTTGGCACACTTGCCGTCAATGCCCTAATCCCACCCCCCACTATCCGACCTAACGTCCCTGGCGGTTCTGCTACGTCTAACGCCTATTTTCTATCCGGTCAATCTAATAGGGCTAGGCCGTATGAGATTGTGCCTGTCACCTATGGCACGCATAAGCTATACGCCAATTTAGCGTCAGCCCCCCATATTTTCAGTGCGGGGACAAGTTCGATATTCCAAGGGCTTTATGACTTTGGCGTTGGCGGCTATCAGGTAAGTGATATAGCCGCAGGTACTACACCGCTTGATCTGTTCAAGAATAAAAGCCATTTTTTGCACCGGTTCGAGCCGCAGCCAGTGACGGCTTCAGCGACTAGCGCGTTTAAGCCGGTAGACCTTCAGATATACAACTTCCCTTATAAGGCGGCTGATCTTTCTATTGGTCTTAATGACGTCGGTGACGAGGGCACCTCTACAACTCACCCAGAATGTAAAACTGCGGTCCTTGAAATATCCTTTCCCTCTGGCCTGACTTACTTTGATGACACTGGCAACAACCAAGGCACTTACGTCAAGTTTTACGCCAGCTACAAGGCCTCTGCTGATGCGGACTTTCTGCCCCTGCCAAGAGAAACTAAAGGCTATGCGGGTGACGATCATTTGCAGTTTAGCGGCATTCAAGGCGCGGGCGGCGGCCCGCCGGGGCCATTAGATCCAGACGGAGACCCAATTTATGACCCGCAGCTAGGCGCTGGACCTTTGGCGCTCGGGTATGGAGAGAAAACTTGGGTGCGGTTGTATTTTACGAATGGCAATCCCGCGTATTACGGCAACGGTTATGTTAACGGAAACCCGGAGCGGCCCAAAGAGTCTTTCTGGTGGGAAAATGTAGATACAGGCGAGGTTTATCAAACAACCAATACTTTTAACGGCCTTGATAGCGATGTTCACGACCCTGCAAAGTGGGCATACAACCAAGAACCTGATGCGCTGGAAGGATTTACCCCAGTAGAGCCTTCTGCGGCTATGGGCACGATGGTTCAGGATAACCCCGGACAATACAAAACTGGCTACGCTTTTCAGTTTGTTGCGCCAAATTTAGAAGGCCGTTGGCGCTTAAAAATGGATTTATATGAGTGGTGGGCGCTACCTTACGAGGAGGTTGGAAACACGCGCATTGCTGATGCACAAGGAACTTTTGTTTATGCAGAGGGTCAAGACGGCACGCCGCTAGAGTTTGATATTGTCAAGCCGATCATCGTACCCGCTAACCAAGTCTTTGATGACCAAAACCAAGAAAGCTATTCGTTCATATTGTTATATGTGGAAGGGCCAAGCGCAGACGGTCCTTGGACAAACACGCCCGTTACAAGTATGCCTATATTTTGGTTTAAGGGTGAATTCTATGAGTGCCGTAATGAGCAACTTGATTATGTAATGGGTGAGTGCGTTGGCGACCGAATGAAAACTGCCAATGTGCAAAAAGACGCAGCGCAGCTTTATACATGGATAGCGCAAGATTGGCGTGCCGTTATGGAGGCTGAAACGCAGGCGCTAATAGATTCGGGTGTTCTTTACGACCCTCGGCAAGGCTCCGTTCGGATGGCAGACGTGATGCCGTCAATTATTAACATTAATGTTGATAGCTGGCCCGGTTCTTCAGATTTAGAAGAGGACGCCAACGGCACTTACTTCAAGGTTTACGGGAACGAGGCTACGCCGGGCATTGTTTCCATTGTTGTGCCTTTGCCAGAGCAAGGCTCCTATGACTTCCGCATATCGCGCAACATGGACGCCAAAACCGCATCCGCTGATGGTGAGGACAATGAAAGCCGTTATGTTGACAACGCTGTATGGAGCCGGTTGGGGTCTAGGGGCATACCAACAGATCAAGCTGTTTTAAACCTTCAGCACCGGCATACTTTGCTTGAGGTTGAGTTTGAGGCCAACCAAAGTATTGCGGGCAATGTTCAAGAAATCAGCGGCATCATTCGCCCTTATCTTCGCACGCTTAAAAAAGACGGGACATTTTACGGGCCAAGTCTTTACGACGCTGATGGTGACACTGCTTATGATAATCCCGCTTGGGTTGCGCTGGATATTCTCACCGGCTGGACAATCCAAAATAAACGTGCGCCACGTTTTCTCGCTGACCACTGCGGATGGCTTACACCTGACCAGCTAGACCTTAGTTCGTTTTATGATTTCGCCCAGCATTGCAATAAGCGGGTGACGTATAGCACCGTCACAGGTGACGCCACTCGCAAGCGTTACGCAACCAATATGGTAGTCGCGTCAGACGCGCCAATTATTGAAACGGTGCAAAACGTGCTGGGGCAGTGCAGGGCGCAGCTTATTATTAACCAGGCCGGAAAGATTTCTATTATGAGGGATGAGGCGAGGGTAACTCCTCGCCAGATGTTCACCCCGTCTAACTCTTGGGATTTTTCCGGCAGTCGTTCATTTACCGAAATACCGCATTGCTTCAATGTGCAGTTTACGTCGCCGGATTTAGGCTGGCAGCAGGCAACGGTTAAAGTCTACCGCCCTGGTTATAACGCAGATGGCACAAACGGCAACGCCGTTGCAAGCGTGTTTGAGGATTTAGATACTGTAGGAATAACCAATTCACACCAAGCGCAGTTATACGGCGCATATATGCTCGCGCAAGCTGTAATCAGGAGCGAGACCTTCACCTTAACCACTGACGTAGAGAACCTTGTTTGTCAACGGGGGGATTTGGTTGAGGTGGCGCACGACGCGCCACTAATGGGTGGTCGTTCTGCGGTCATTGCTGGCGAGCAAAGCGGATGGCTAAGTATTTCAGAGAGCTTTGACGGTCTGACCGCAGACACAGACACTTATACTTTGCGCGCTAAAGACGGGTCGGTTATTTATGGCTCTGTTACAGCCATAAGCGGCAACGAGATAAAGATAACCAATCAGTATTTGGCTGACGTTGGTTGCTTGATTGTTATTGGCCCGTCTAATCGGGTGACAGAAAAGTATCTGATTCAGTCTATTAGGCCCAAGCCAGACCTAACCGCTGAGATTTCCTTGGTTAAGTACGATGAGCGGGTGTATCAGGTAGACCAAGGGCAATTTCCCGTTTGGAGCCCTAACTTCAACCAAAACATTGCTACCGGCGGCACTCATACCGCTTACGGTGTCTCTGGATCTTCTAGGCTGATATATCAAGAGCGCCAGCCTTATACCGAAGCTGTTTTTAGCTGGAAGGTGTCGCCCGACAATGAAAGCGTTGCAGGTTTCTTTATTGAATATCAAACATCAGGTGGCCCGAGAAGGCGGTTGGAGTACGTTGCTGGTAGCACGAGAACCTTTAAGCATATATATGAAAGCCGTGATACGGCTTGGGGCGCTGCCACTGTTTACTATATTACCCCCTATAGCTCTTTAGGCTACAAGGGGAAAGAGGGCCAGATAACGCTATCCAAGCGGGTAGATGTAACCCCGCCCACAGTCTCAGGGTTTAAAGCTGAGTTCACTTCAGGCGGCAATACGCTTTTGTCATGGGATGAGCCAACAGACCCCGATATTCAAGCCTATTCTATTTACTACAAACCCGACCCCGTAAACCCTGGTTACGGTGGCGAGAAGATAGCGCAGCCCGCATACAACAGGACTGATTGGCTTGTTGATGGCGCTAAAGAGGGGCTTTACTGGATAATTGCAACAGATACGTCTGGCAATAACTCAGACCCTACAGCAGACGGCAGTTACGCAGAAACCGTCTATCCCACGCCGTCAGCAGTGATTCCGTTTGACATTCGTTTGGCAGACGACCTAAACAGCGGCGAGCTTTATTGGAAACCATTGATCGGCGAGTCAATTGATTATTACCTGATACATAGATATCAGAACGGGATCAAAACGGTTTTTGCCACGGTCCCCCACGCCGACGTAGAAGAGCAAAATATTTATTTAGATAACCCGTACGTTGGCAGCTATCAAATGAATGCTGTCAATATTTTCGGTGTGGAGGGTCCGCCATCTTACGCAAGCCAAGCTAGCCCGCCATTACCCAAGGTAGAAAACTTCCGCTTGTGGGTGGAAATGGGTAGCGGTGTGCTGCGGTGGTACTTGGTAGATGACGCAAGGGTAGACGCCTACGAATTGCGTTATGACCCCAGCCCCAAGGCTGACCCTTTTTCTGGCGACCTAGCCAGCCCCTACGGATCTACTGATGGCAACACTAACGCCTTTCCAAGCGAAAAGGTCGAGGGCAGTTTTTACATTAGGGCGCGGAGTCGTTTTGGGTCTGCTGGGCCGTGGACGTGGACTAGCAGTACTCTTGATAGCGTTTCGATTGTTAAGTCCAACTTAACGCAAAAGCTGATTTTTATTGGTCGCTTCCCATTTTCTGAGGTGCAGATAAATTGGCAAGTTAGTGGTGATACTGCGCTTTTAGATCGGTACAGTGTCTATTTCTATCCTGGTGAACCGCAAGAGGCAGAGGTCTTTGATGAGGACGGCTATTCGGTAAGGCCACCCGTTCTGATATATGAAGGCGCAGAGCAGGAATGTACTACTACAGTTTCCACAACGGAGGACACCGGCAGGCAGTACGGTTGCTTTGCGATTCAGCCTATTTCTATTTATGGCACTGCTGGCGTTACCAAGTATATTGATTTTCAGGTTATCAAGGACGTAACACCGCCCCTTCCCCCTGAGCGTTTCTTTGTGAATATCGTCAGCAACACGAACGCTGACTTGTCTTGGCTGGCTTCACAGTCGGTAGACGTTGACACCTACGACCTGAGATATACGCCAAATAATTCATCGCCCAGATGGGAGGCGGCTGAACATATTGCCACGGTGGGCTACAACATCACTGGCTATCAGACAAACGCTAGGACGGGGACATATCTAATTCGGGCAACAGATACGTCTGGGAATGTCTCAGACGTTGTTATGCAGCGCACTACGGTAGCTGAATTGCCCGACATGAATATTGTAGAGCGGGTAGAGGATGCGCCCGATTGGGAAGGCAAGAAAGTCTATTTCGTTAAAGATGGTAGCCGTCTGCTAATGCAAGACGCCCCCTATACGGGTGGTGATGACTTTGGTGCTGAACCTTATCGGGAGGCTACTTATTACTACCATGAGCGGATTGATTTAGGCCGCATTTACGAAACCCGATTGACGGCAAAGATACAGGCTTACGGGCAGTTGTCCGGTTCGGTCATGGCTGATTGGAATACGTTAGCCGAGATAGACCCGATATCAGGCGTTGAGGAATCCGCTGATTGGGATTGCTGGGTTGAGTACCGGACGGGTACGCAAGAGGACGTTATTGCCGACTGGGTGAACATGGCGGCGCAAGACCCAATCTCCGGCGTTGTTGCGTCTGATTGGACAGAGTGGCGGGCGTTTTTTGCTGCTGACGTTACTGCCCGATTCATAGACTTCCGGATTGTGGCGCGGGCTTACAACAAGTATGCGGAGGTGGGAGTTGTCTCCGGCTTGGTTGAGGTCGATATGCCAGACAGGTACTGGACAAAGGCAGATGTTGCGGTTGCCGTAGGCGGTACGTCTGTACTGATTGACCCACCCTTTATGCATTTGGAGGCGGTCAACGTGACGGTTGACGGTTCTAACTATCGGGTGGTTCCGGTTATTGAAAACAAAAAGCCTTGGGGCTTTGACATTGCACTAAAAGATTTAGACACGGGGACTTCTGTATCAGGCCAAGTAGATATTTTCTGCTCTGGCTACGGTATCGAACGTCCCGAAATTATTTAAGGAGATAGACATGGCACAGCGACCTACTAATGACTTTGATATCGACCCCAACATTACGTCGGGAACCGATTTAGCCAATATTCTGAACCGTTTTCAGGATGCGATTGATTCGGGTAACTCCGGAGCCTCACGGCCTGCATACCTAGCAGCGGGCGGGATGTGGGTGAAGGAGGGCGCCCCAATGCGCCTGTACTTTTACGACGGCACTAAGGATATCGAGCTTTACAACACAACTGACGGCATTGTTGCGGGGATTCCAGACGGCACAGTAGACGGTCAGATAACGACTTGGAATGCCGCAAGCGGTGAATGGACGCCTGATGGCGCCATCACCATCGACACCAACGGCGACGCTACGTTCTCCAGCAAAGTGGGAATTGGCAGATCTGACCCTGACGAATCGCTAGTGATACAGGGTAGCATGAAACTGCGGGGATCAAATGCTATTTGGTTCTCGAATACCTCTGGATTTGTTGGTCTTTCTTGTTACACCAGCGCGAACATTAGACTCGGTAATGACAACACAAACGGAGCAGTTACATTAGCCACAAATGGCGGTTCACACCTCATTGTCGATTATAACGGCAACGTGGGAATCGGCATGGCCCCCCTACTCTCCACAGCCAAGGAACAACTGGCAGATTGGAATGCCAAGTTTGACGCCAGACTCAAGGCTGAACCCAAGGCTGACAAGAAGGCTGTCACGCTTGAGATTACTGACGGTGAGTTTGACACGTTCCCCTCAGAGAAAGACCTAGAGAAGTGGCTGGAGACACGGGGTGCTGGGGATAAATTACAGGTGGATGGCAACGGTTCGTTTAGCGGGACGGTGAATGCTAGCGAGGTTGATGTTACGGGTGACGGCAATTTCACTGGACAAGTTCATGCTGATGAGTTTTTAAGGAACGGGGTGCCAGTTCCTACGGCTAAAGACCTAATCGAAACCTTATCCACCCTGAGAGAAGCCACAAGGGACGAAACGACCCTTGAAGGACTCAGGGACGCCCTCAGTGACGCTATCGGCGGGCTGATTCAGAAGTTTGAAGCACAAATATCAACCACGGAAAGTTAATGGTGGGGGCGGGGCCGTCCGGCTATGAACCCTCATAGCCGCCCGCTCCCGCCACCCTTTTTACAGGAGGCGGCACAATGAAAAGGTTATTAATTGCTGTATTTCTACTAACCGGCTGCACCAGCGCCGAGGAGAAAGAACAGCACAACCAGGCACAGATAGAAATTATCAGGGTGCAGAGAGAGGCGCAGAGGACTGAGAAGCTGGCAGACGCAGAGGCAAAGAAGGCTTTGTATGAGGCATTGGCAGAGGTTGCTAAAGCCAATCCACAGCAGGCTGGGGCTGTGACTGTGGCCTTGGCTGTTCAGGGAATAACAGAGGAGGACACTGGTGCTACTCCTATTATCGGACTTCAGAAGGCTGAGAATACAGGGCTGGAGATTGCTAAGGCTGTTCTGCCTTCGGTTGTTAACCTTGCCACTGGTCTTGGTGTTGCGGCTATCAATGCCGACGTTGCAAAAACTCAGAGCGATAACGCCGCAAGAATCCAGATCAATGACGCTCAGCAGGATGCGAATATTGTTAATGCTGTTGCTGGCCTTGGTAGAACTGCGCTTGAGAATAGCGGCACTTCAATCTCGGTATCAGACAATGGCTATGTAAATACAGGGTCATACACTGATGACAACAGCATATCTGACTCTTATAACACTACTGATAACAGTGTTGATAACTCAGATAACAGTAATAACTCAGACAACAGCACAGACAGTACGATCAACAACTACGCTGGTGATGAGTACGTCACTAATGAGTATGTAACGTATGAGGGCAATGAGTTTACCCTTGCTGGATTGCTAGAGTATTTACAAGGCACTGGTCTGGCGTACAGCCTGACCCTTGGCGACACCACTTACACCATTGATGGTGATGGCGATCCTACAGAGATCAACTGCAATGAGCCGCAGTTTTCACCGGCGCCCCCTCAGTGTGGATGAGTCAGAGGCCATTGAGCGGCTGATTGAAGCCCTTGAGCGTATCGCTGATGCGCTTGAGGGTTTTGGGGCAGAATTTGGGGCAAAGGTGGGGCAAATGGGGCAAAACGGGGGTGAGGCTGACCCGTAACTGGTTGATTTTATTACCCCTGACTGCCCCTGATTACCTACCTGGCAGGTTCAAATCCTGCCGTCCCGACCAATTTTCCCCTTTGCTGTCAATGTCTTAGGGGATTTTTGGTTTCTGGTGGGGCATATTTCTGGGTCATTTGCAGCTTATCTAGCTCCCGCCTATCCGCTTCCCCGTGTATCCATTTCGCATACGTCTTGAGCAAAACCTGTAGCGAGTGGCCTAATTGATTGGCTACAAACATGGGATTGGCCCCCGCCATTAGGAGGGCCGTGGCGTAGCTGTGGCGGGTGTTGTATTGCGGCCTGTGCCGTATGCCCAATTTCCTTAATGCCTTGGTAAAAGCAGCTCTCTGGGCCTTCTCAGTCGCGTAGGGCTGGCCCTCTTCTGTCAGGAACACATTGCCCCCGATTAGGAATGTGTGGGCCTTGTGGCGCTCTAGGGCGGCTCTGGCGCGGTCATTCAATAATACGTCCCGCTGCACCCCTGTTTTGGTTTGGTGTATCAGTTCGCCCCTGCTTAATTTCTTGTCTATGTGGACGTACCCCTGCCGCCAATCAACGTCCCCCCAGGTTAGGGCGAGGGCTTCAGATGTTCGCAAGCCAGACCAAAACATAAACTCAAAGTAGTTGCCCATCCGGTCGTCAAGGTGGTCACAAATGGCATCTGCCTCTTCCTGCGTAAAGGGGTCAGGCGGGGGCGTTTGATGCTTTTTGGATTGCACATAGTCGGACAGGCGGTGCTTGGTTAGTTCGTCTTGAAAGGCCATGTCTAAGACCTGACGCAAGGGTATTAGGTTGTTGTTGCGGGTCTTGTTTGAGGGCCATTCGATGCAGGCCACCAGTTCTTTTAGGTGTGAGGGGCGCAGATAGGTGATAGGGGTGTCGCCTAGTTCCGGCAGCCAGTATCGGTTCAGGGATTTCTTGTATTCATTGCGGGTGGCGTCTGACACTTCAACGCTGTTTAACCACCTTTGGGCAACAGCGCCGAATGTGCCTTGGTTAACCGTTCTGGGGAAGTAGTGGTGGTAATCGTCCTGAGTGAATAGGCCGTCTTTAATCTGGCGTCTTATTCGACCCTGTAGGCGCTCTGCCTGTTTGAGATTCTCCAGGGTGGGCGCTCCTGGGTAGACTTCCCTGTACCGCCTGCCTTGCCACGAGAAAGCGATACGGATGGTCTTGCCCCTAACCTCGACGCCCATTTATCCCACCCCTCAGTGCTATACAGATACCGTCTGCCGTGTTTCACCCAGACTTCCCCCTCTGGCAATACACCCCGTTGTCGCTTGTGGGTGATTGCCTTGGGAGTTGTCCCGACTAACTCAGCTAGTTTTTCAGCATATACCCACATAGGCTAGAAAGGAATGTCGCCCTTTTCCTCGACATCCGCGCCCTTCTTGCGGTCATCATCCCAGCAATTAACCCAGCCATCCCAATCACCAGCGGGAAGGCAATCTATCTTGAGACACTCAGAGCCATCTTCACGCTCAAACTTGCCGCCAATGGTCAGCCAGCGGGTCTTTTCCTGCCCGTCTTTCTGATAAGTGCCGTTCTTGATTACCAAATTCTTAGTTTTCTTCATGCTTTTAGTCTCCAAAAGCCCCGCCGAAACGGGGCGTGGGTTCATCCGATTTTTGCGGCCTGTTCTGTCAGCTTGGCAACTTGCCTCGCGACCCTTGCAGCTTGATTTTGTGCAAACGCCATATCTTCACCAGACGGCGAAGGGGCAGAGCGAATCAGCCACCTGGCCCGCGTTAATGCGTTGCTGGCTTTGTTGGCGTAGCTCTTCCAGATTTGAGGCATTTCCCTTTTGCTGGGGATATACCAATTCTCTCCACACTGCTTGAGTGCCATCCCTTTCCGCATCAAATGCTTATCAAAGATTTGGTCACGCAAGCCAAGCAGGAAAAGGTTATCTGAGTCGATAGCCTTTCTTGCCGAGCGTATGTCCATCCCAGTTATGGATGGTTCCGGTAAGTTAGCCAGCTTGCGGATTAATTGAATTGGGATTGTTTTCCCGTAGCCAATCAATCCAGATGTGTGAAGTTGCTCAAATACAAAATCACGCAAATCAGCATTTAGCTTGGTGCTGGAGGTTGTCACGGTAGAAGATTCTTCCGCGTATTCAGTGTTTGAACTATCAAACATATCTGTACTCCTGTTAGTTAATGAAAAGGTCATTGCGTTGCTATGCGCTGCGTTGCACTGCATTGCCGTGCAGTGCGCTGCCTTGCCTTGCGCTGCATTAGGTGGATACCCACCCAACAACCCCCCGAGAGGGGCTGGAGGCTGGAAACCCAGCGCGTTGCTTTGCCCTGCCTTGCGGTGCGTTGCGTTGCAATGCCTTGCCCTGCGATGCGATGCGGTGCGCTGCGTTGCCATGCATTGCTATGCCATGCCCTGCTTTGCCCTGCTTTGCATTAGGTGGAAATCCCACCCAGATTGGGACTCTAGGAATCCCGCACTGGCTAGAATCTCTAGCGCGTTGCCTTGCCCTGCTGTGCTGTGCGGTGCATTGCTCTGCATTGCACTGCGCTGCAATGCTGTGCCCTGCCCTGCTCTGCGGTGCGGTGCATCAGGTGGATACCCACCCAACAACCCCCCGAGAGGGGCTGAAGGCTGGAAACCCAGCGCGTTGCTGTGCTCTGCCGTGCTCTGCTCTGCGGTGCGGTGCGTTGCTCTGCCCTGCGTTGCTATGCGCTGCGGTGCCCTGCTCTGCATTAGGTGGAAATCCCACCCAAGACCCCACCGAAATGGGGTCGAGGCTAGAATCTCTAGCGCGTTGCACTGCCATGCTCTGCTCTGTTTTGCTGTGCATTGCGCTGCACTGCTTTGCATATCAAGCGACTTGCTTGAGCTTGGCGGCTTCGCTGATTTCAACTTCAGCTCTGCCATAAGTCGGACGGAAATCGCCATAACCCACATAGCGAGCGCCGTAGTCCATGATTCGCTGGATTTCGGCTAGGTTCACAATGTCGGTATCAATCTCCAACTGAGTGCTAAAGCTCCAGCCGCTAAACATCGGAATGGCCTTGGTGACGCTCACCTGGCCTTGCTTCAGATTCATCGTGGTGAAATGCTCGTTAGCAATGATGTGTTGCAAGCTGGCTACCTGTTCCTCGCCCGCATAATTCAGCTTGATGTGGTTTTCTGTCGGGAAAACGGAAGAGCGGATTTTTGCCTTGGCAATCTTGGCGACTGAGAAGGCAGAGTTAGCCACTGATGCGATGACCCATTTAGACGGCACATACACGCCTAGCTCGTCGCTCCAATAAACTTTGCTTTCTACGTCTAGCTCCCGCAGACGCAATATGTCCTCGTCTGTCTTTTTGCGGAGGCTGGTTATTTTCCCGCGCTCCTTTGAGTAGGCGTTCAGCGGGTCTACCGTTTGCGGGTTAGCCATCAGAAGGCTAGAGCCAGCGTGGGCAGATACGGTTACGTTAATTAATTTAATGCTCATATTTATCACTCCAATGGTTTCAAAAATAGCCAGCGATACTTGCCGCCAGCCTCTAAAAATCTGTTGTTGTTCCTCGCTCTCCAAATACTTGATGCCTTGCGGTATTAAACTCATCAGAGTGCAAGGCTTTACGCTCTGCTGTACTCCAAGCCACACCACCTTTCGTTGGCGCTACAGACCACA
>Ga0181578_10002588_pt1 | contig 16849 bp, 19 predicted proteins | sample 071ome_21_FD_148659 | JGI IMG/M metagenome (GOLD analysis project Ga0181578, IMG submission 148659) | Coastal salt marsh microbial communities from the Groves Creek Marsh, Skidaway Island, Georgia - 071401CT metaG (spades assembly) | ecosystem: Environmental > Aquatic > Marine > Intertidal zone... | reverse complement strand
GCCATCAGTCAGTGCTGGAAACTGTTCTGCCATGGTGTGTTCCCGGAACGGTAGTGATCAGTGGGATTGGATCAGGCTATGTCAGGCCCAAAGGCCCGGGATATTCCGGTGCTAGTGGGCTGACAGGTAAAAAATAACACAATACAAAACCTTGAAACACAGATGACCAAGCTGGTCCTGGTGCAGGCTAACCCATTTCTCGCCTTTGCAGAAATCGATGAGCCAGTGGCTGATAGCTTCAATCAAAGCGAACAGGTTGCTGCCGGTAATGATGATCACGATGCCAGCGTGGGTAAGGGCATGCGAGGTAAGCCAGTAATACCACTGGGGGGAAGTCTTCACCGTACTGTTCATGGATGGTGCTGTGCCGGCTCTTGGCTGAACTCATGGGGCCCCAGCTGCAGGACATAATCCCCGGCACAATGGCCGATGATGAGGTGGAAAAACAGAATCAATACATCCATGAGGCTCCTTCCGGGTCAGTGCCTGTCGCCCATAACGGGTTAGATTACATATCGTTACGCCATCATTATTGATGCTCTGTGCCCGGTTACAAACGAATTTACGCCAGAACCCGGTCACCTGTGGCGCAATGGTTCAGGAATGGTTCATTTAGGGCTTGCTACTGTGACGCCAAAGGAAAAGACAAACGATGGCTGGATTGTTATTTAGAGGAAGCACGACCATGAACACGACACGCATAGGGGTTATCTCCGTTCTGGCTGCCGCGGTGGCAGCCAGTGTTCCGGCACAGGCCCAGACCAGTTACCACGAGGCCCGTGTCATCGAAGCCACGCCAATTTATCGCGTGGTGGAAACCGCCGTTCCCACACGTCAGTGCTGGGAAGAGGAAGTGGTCCGTTCCAACAGTCGTCACCATTACCGCTCCCGCACTCCGGGTCTCCTGGGAGCGGTAATTGGCGGCGCAATTGGTAACTCGGTGGGGCACCACAACACCAGCCGCAAAGTCGGCACGGTCGTCGGTGCCATCCTGGGCGGTGCCATCGCCAGGGACATCCAGGAAGCCGATCGCTATGACCACTATGACAATGTGAGACTGGAAACCGTTGAGCGTTGCGAGACCGTCACGGCCTACGAGCAAGGGGAAAAACTGGTTGGTTATGATGTACTGTATCGCTACAATGGTGTGGACCATACGGTAAGAACACCGCGTGATCCGGGTGCCACCATTCGTGTGCGAGTGGATGTCGAGCCGGTCATCTAGACTGGACGGGTCGAGGTAAATCAGACGGTGATTACCGGATTGCCTTGTCATTGGCATACGCAACGGAACGCTCGTTCAATGCCGGGCTTTACACCCTTTAGCGCCACTCAACACTTGTCCGAAGCGTTACACACCGAAGCGTTACACACGTTGTTGTGTAAGTTGTGTGTGTTGTGTGTGTTTTGTGAGTTGTATGAGTCGTTGAACAAGCAGTTAACCAAGTGGCGGCACAGGATGCCCATCGGGTGGTCCGGACTAACCCGGTTGCCACTTGAATGGTTACCCCAACATTGGCAACATCAGGCATTCATTCAATACAGCGTACCGACCCGGCAAGCTGATCGTGACAAAAATGAAGAGGAAACCAGACAGTTCAACCCCGCCAATGCGCATGCTCGACATCGTGCCTGGCACGGTGGCATTGACCGGTGTCTGTCTGCTGATGCTGCTCCTGGCGCTGGCCCTGCCTGTCCAGGCAGCGGAAAACCTGCCTGACCTCAAAGATCCCCGTAATGCCCTTAGCCCGATTTCCGAAGACAATGCCAATGGCCGCGTCCAGCAGCCGCGTATTTCCCGGCGCCAGGCATCCAATATCGCCAGCAGCCGCTATGAAGGACGGGTGCTGAGCATTCTGATGGACGACAACACCAACCAGTGGCGTGTCCGTATGGATCGTGATGGCACGGTCTTCAATGTCTTTGTTCATGCCGCATCCGGAGACGTCAACGCGTCCTCCGACTGATTCGTCTGCCGTTCCCCTGCCGGAGTATCCAGTAACCTCACATGCGCCTGCTGATAGTTGAAGATGAAGACCTGCTCAGGGCCCAACTCGTGAAAGCCCTGACCGATGCCGGCTACGTGGTGGATTCCTCCGGCGACGGTGAAACCGGCCTCTACCAGGCCCGCGAATACGACTACGATGCTGCCATCATCGACCTCGGTCTGCCAAAGCTGAACGGCATTGAACTGATCAAGGCCATTCGCAGTGAAGGCATGAACTTTCCCGTGCTGATCTTGACCGCGCGTGACAACTGGACCGACAAGGTCGAGGGCCTGGATTCCGGTGCTGATGATTACGTGGTCAAGCCTTTCCAGATTGAGGAAATCAAGGCCAGGCTCAATGCCCTGCTGCGCCGTGCGGCCGGCTTTGCCAAGCCGACGCTCGACTTTGGCCACATCAGCCTCGATACCACCGCCAAGCGTCTCACCGTAAGTGACCATGACGTTGAACTGACCGCCTACGAATACAAGGTGCTGGAATACCTCATGCTGCATCCCGGCAAGGTGGTATCCAAAACCGAACTGACTGAACATCTCTACGATCAGGATTACGACCGCGACAGCAATGTGCTGGAGGTCTTTATTCGTCGCTTGCGGCAAAAACTGGATCCGGATGAAACCCTGAAACCGATTGACACCGTCCGTGGTCAGGGCTACCGGTTCAATGTCCCGGCCAGCTAATCCGCCGATTTCCCTGCAAACCCGGCTGGTCTTGGCCTTCGGGATTCTGCTGATCCTTTTTCTCGGCCTGACCGGTCTCGTCCTCGATCGAGCCTTTCGTGAAAGTGTTGCTGCCGCGGTGGAAGAGCGCCTGCAGTTGCAGGTGTATGCCCTGATGGGGGTGGCAGAACCCGATGGTGACGGCTTTTTTGTGCCTGACCTGGAAGAAGCGCGCTTTGCCCAGATCAATTCCGGTCTCTACGGCTTCATTCTTGACACCAACGGTCGCGAAGTCTGGCGCAGCCAGTCGGCCATCAATCTCGGCCTGGACCAGGCCAATTTCATGAATCAGCACGTTGACCCGGGTGAAACCATGTTTGGCACGATGGAGCCCCCCGGACAGGGCCGTCTGTCCTACGCCAGCTACGGCACCTTCTGGGCACCGCTGGAGCAGGAATTTTCCTTTGTGGTCATGGAATCCGTGGAACCCACCACGGCCGAAATCCGTGAGTTCCAGTCCAACCTCTATCTCTGGTTTGGCGGACTGGCCATCCTGCTGTCCCTGGTGCAGGTGCTGCTGTTGCGCTGGGGCATGAAACCCCTGCAGCAGCTGACCTCGGAAGTATCCAGCATCGAAGCCGGCGAAAAAGACCAGGTGGAGCATGAATACCCCCCGGAACTGCAGGCCATGAGCAAAAACCTGAACCTGCTCATCAAGAGCGAACGTGAACGCCAAACTCGCTATCGCACCACGCTGGGCGACCTGGCGCATTCCCTGAAAACGCCCTTGGCTGTGATCTCCGGCATCATCCAAGGTAGCAAGGAAAACAGGGCGCTGTCTGACCCGGAGGCACTGCGGGATGTCGAGGAACAGCTGGAACGCATGAACCAGATCGTGTCCTACCAGTTGAAGCGGGCCACCCGGTCAGAACAGTTCAGGCACCTGGGGATGTCGGTCAGGGTGGCACCGGCGATCAGCAAACTGGTGTCGGCACTCAACAAGGTATACCGCGACAAGGGGGTTGCCGTGGAGGATATACTGGACAGCCAGGTCATGTTCCATGGTGAGGAAAGCGACCTCATGGAACTGTGCGGCAACCTGCTCGACAACGCCTTCAAGTACTGCAACAAACACGTTTGGGTCAGCCTGTCCGCCAGCGGTGAGCACCTGCAGCTGGACATCGAGGATGACGGGCAGGGCATCGCCGAACAGGACCGTGCCTTTGTGCTGGAACGAGGTGCCCGCGCGGATACCCTGAAAAGCGGTCAGGGCATTGGTCTGGCCGTGGCGGTGGATATTGTCAGCAGCTACAACGGCGAAATTCGTGTCGGCACCAGCGTGCTGGGTGGGGCAAAAATTCAGGTCAGTTTATAAAAACACCGAAAAGCGTCCTGTGTCATGAGAACGCTTGATGCTCTTATTGCTCAAGAAAATCTCATAGGTCGGCCTAGGGTGTTGCCCGTTTACCGACAAAATCACTCGCGGCAAAAGCCTAAAAGGCTAATGAATAAAAAAAGGAGCCAGGGTATGAGCTTGAGTAACGTTTCCCCGATTTGGCTCAAGGAGATTACAGGTAGGCCTAGCTAGAAACTCCCTGATCATACCCCGGACTCCTGCGGCAGAACCCGGTCAGGAGATAGAGACCGGGCCTGCCAGGCTGGAACCATCAGGCGGAAAATTTCGACGCCTTCTCAACAGACCCTGAAAGGGGTTCCGGCCTTTCAGGGCTTTTCTGTGCTCCTCATGCCGATTCACGGCAAGCAGGCACGGGTCAGAATCGACAGGCCGAATCCGGCAGGCGTGTCCGGGTTTCCCGGCCGCGACTGTCGATGGTGCGCTCGTAGCAGTCCCCGAACAGATCCCGCAACAGGCTGGTTCGGGGTGTGCTGGTTGTGGTCACGACACGTGTGGTGGCAGGCCTGTCATTCACATACACCACGGTAGGCTGGTTGTAGATCACAGAAGTACGGGTGTGACGCGGTAGCCAGTTGTTCGTGGCAAAGCCGGTGCCGTAAAACAGGCTGCTGCTGTTCCAGTTGGAGTAGCCGCTGCCGATATTCAGGCTGACCGCCCAGCTGTCATGATCGTAAAACCGGTTGCGATACGTGTTGCTGTAAAAGCGATTACCGGTATATCGGCGGTTGCTGTTCCAGCGGCGATTCCACTGGCTTCTGCCACGGTTGTTGCCGGCATAGTGACGCTGGTCCCGGTTGAAGGACGTTGTATGGTTCGGCTTGAACCGGGGTGCGTTGCCACGATGGCGGTCATCGGCCAAGGCGCTGCTGGTGGCCGAGGTCAGCGCCAGGGCAACGACCAGAACCGGCAGGCGATTCACGACGGTACGGACGGTTTTTCTGACGGTGTCGAACGTGTTGTTTTTCATGTCAGCAATCCTCTTGGTGCGGCTGCGATCGGGTCCCGACAACATGCGGGGCCGGATGGTCAGCGTTGGCACCAGTCTAGGCAGGCCTAACTGAATCGTTGCTGAATCGGGAAATGCAGGCGCCAGGCCAGTAAAAATGGGGGTTCAGAGGGTTTTGCGAATGCGTGCGATCAACCGGGCAGTACCGGCAAACCAGAGATTGAGCATCAGCGCCATGATCCACTCGAAGCCGTCTTCATAGCGGTCATAGTTGTCACCCAGCAGCCCCTGCAGCATGACACTGACGATGCCGACACCCAGCAGGCTCAGCAGCAGTGTCATCAGGCGCTGCTGTTGCAGATTGAGTTTGGGATTGGACAGCTCGCGTGCATATTGCCCCAGCAGGTAGGTGGCAAGCAGCTGCGCCAGATAGGTCAGGGCAAAGGCGAGGATGACGCCGGTGCGGCGAATGAAGCGAAAGGTGTCGCCTTCCTCACCCAGTGCCAGGGTGTAGCCGACCAGAAAGACGGCGGCCAGTATACCCACCACCTGCATGGCATCGTACCAGCGTTTCTGGTCGCTGATAACGGTGCCGGTAAACCATCGGGACAGTTGGCGCCAGAACATCATGGTGAACAGGGCCGAAGGGATCATGCCGAGTTTGAACCAGAGCTTCTCCGGCATTTGCCGGCCGGTGGCGCTGATGGAGGCACAAGCATCCCAGTAGGGAATGCACCATTCCACGTGACCCTGGCTGGCGGCAATCAGGTAGCTGGTATGGGTGGTCAGAAATGGCAGCAGGGCACAAACCCAGGCCAGTTTGATCAGCAGCGGCAAGCGGGGATCTGCCGGGTTTGCGGTGGGTGGAGCAGACATGCGGCTAACTTTAACACGGTGAGCCGGCAGTTTCAGGGTGAAGGTTGCGGGCGCCGCTTAAAGCCTGGTAATGATGAACCGGCGGTTCGCGGCTGAAGCCGCTCCTACGAATAAGGGATGGTGTAGGAGCGGCTTCAGCCGCGAACAGGTCAGAAACTGAAACGGAACCCGGTTTCCACCGACCGTCCGGCTTCCGGTGCAAAGCCGCGCAGGTATGATGTCGACAGTCGAATCTCCTCATCACCCAGGTTACGCCCTCTCAGAAACAGCATCAGGTCGCTCTCGCCGAGTGAAAACGTGATATCCGCTCCCATGTCCCAGCGTGTATAGCTGGCAGTTTCCCGTTCAAAGTTACCGGGCTGATTCTGCGCATCGGCATGCAGCACTGAGACATAGGCTGACCAGTTGCTGCCGTTGTAATCCAGGCGCGAGCCAATGCGCGAAGGGGGCATGCGCGGGGCATCACCATTGCCGTCCAGATCGCCATCGATGGTGTCGCCAAACACCTGCAGGTTGAGGTAGTCAGTCAGCATGAACGTGACGTCCAGCTCCAGGCCGCGAAAGCGGGCATCCAGCTGGCGATACGCGCGCACGGGAAACTCACCGACCTCATCACCGGTGGTGATCTGGCCGATATAGTCATCGAAATTATTGTAGAAGGCGGTCAGGGTGGCACTGAACCAGTCCTGTTCCAGGTACAGGGTGGCATCGATGTTGCGGGAAACTTCCTCTTTGAAGCCCGTGTTGCCGATTTCGCAGGCCCCCGTGGCATAGTGGATGATGCAGTCATCCATGTCCTGCAGGCCAAAGTTGGAATACAGTTCTTCCACCGACGGGGCACGCTCGGCATGGGATGCCGTGAGACCCAGGGCAGCCTGTGAGTTGATGTCCCACAGCATGGCGGCAGAATAGTTGAGCGTGGAGAAATCCACTGACGGTGCGGCAGTGTTTTGCGGATCGTAATCATCCCGGTTGAATCGGGCGCCGACTTCCACGGTATAAGGACCTGAGTGGTAATCCTCCACCACGAACAGGCCGCGTGAGGAAATGTCTGTGACCGGGATGAAACTTTCATCACCAATGGCACTGAATTCCTCATCAGAGGTTTGCAGGCCAATGGCACCATGCCAGTTGCCGGTTTCCTTGTGCGTGATCTGCAAGCGCTGCTGCCAGGAATCATTGCTGAACTGGGTGCCGATCTGGCCGGGACCTTCCATTTCGGCATGGGCATATTCCGTCAGGCTGAGCCGGTAATCCACATGCTCGATCCAGGGTGCCAGGTTGAGCCATTCCCCGGTCAGGTCATAGCGCGTGCGTTCCAGGTCAATGTAGACATTGCCCTCACCATGCCCCTCTTCGCCATGCTCTTCATCCTCGTGGTCTGCCTCTTCGCCTTCTTCATGTTCATCATGCTCCCCGGCATGGCCATGATCATGGGCGCCGGAGGGCAGGCCATAGACATTGTCGAGCTTGCTGACGGCGACCCCGATGAAGCCGCTGTCAAAGATCCAGGAAGCACCCGCCGTAAACGCTTCGGTTTTTCCACCGCTGTTGGGAATATGCCCGAAAACATTTTCCTCATCTTCCTCATGAGCTTCATCGTCATGGAGTTCTTCATCATGGTCCTCGTCGTCATGATCATCATGGTCGTCCTCGAGGTAGGCCGGATCGGTGGCGAAACCAGGAATGTCGAGATCGTTCCATTCACGTCTGAGTCCATCCAGATGCCAGGCGATATTGCCGGTGGAGAAATCCAGGCGTGCAGCAAGATTGTCCTGGTCCGCGGCGCTGTCATGGCGTCCCTCCAGGCTGAAAGCCGGTTTTTCGGCATGACTGCGGGGAATGCGGTTGTCGATGACATTGACGACGCCGCCAATGGCCCCGCCCCCATAGAGCAGCGTGGAAGGCCCGCGCAAAACCTCGATGGCGTCAGCCAGGATCGGTTCCACGGTCACGGAATGGTCAGCCGAATTGCCCGAGGCATCGGCATTGGGAATGGCGTTGCTCAGGTTCATCACGCGACGGCCCTGCTGGCCGCGAATCACGGTCTGGCCAACGGCAGGGCCGAAGGAGGCGTTGCTGATACCAGGCTGGTTGGCCAGGGTTTCCCCCAGTGTGGCGCGTGAGGCTTCGCGCAGTTCGTCGCCCGCTAACACGGTCACCGGCAGGGCGGTTTCCGCACGAATGGTGTGGATTGCGGTGGTGACAAGTTCATAGTCGGCTTCCTGGGCAGAAGCCTGGGAGGCGATAGCGATCGCCAGCAATAACGGTTTACGTGTCATGAAAATTCTCTCGGTCTGTCACGACGACAGGGCAGGCAATTCTGCAGCCCGTCTGTTTACAAGTCAGATAAAAGTGTCAGAGAGAATGTGCAGGAGGAGCGCGGCTCTGTACCGGCGAGAACTGGTTGCGGCAGGGTGAAGACAGGGTCCTGGCGCGCTGGTGGCAGACAGGTTCGGTAACGGGTTCATGCGCTGGCAGTGCCGCCTGGATGGCCTGTGCGCCATCAAAATGACACAGGGCACAGCCAGTCAGGTGGTTGGTGTGGTCATGAATGGGTGACGCCTGCACAAACTGCATGCCACTGAGTGTCAGCAGCATCAGGAAAATGGTCAGTAACTGGCGTGTACGATTCATGATGAACAAGAGATGTTCTGGCAAGCCCGTCAAGGTGTCAGGTCAATATAGCCCCGCGACACGTAAGATTCAAAACCTTTCTGGGTGAGCAGACCCAATTCCGTAAAAAGACTTTCATCCAGGGTTAAAAAATTGAAACAGGACTTCCCCTGCATGCGCTGTTTCAGTGCGGGTGAGATTTCCATGAGCATTTCTGGTGCTACATAGACCGGCATCAAATGATAACTGACATAATTTTTGTTGCTCACCACGCCGCCGAAATACAGGGGTTGTTTGTTCTTCATGATGTGCCGGGTGTACACCTGCAGCCTGCCAGGTTCATCGCGCATGATATCCAGGTCACCTGCCGTGGCCAGCATCATGTCCCGCAGGCGGGCCTGGATTTCTGGAAACTCTGACGCCGGCATTATGGTGCCTGCAGTTGCCTGCGTAAGGCGTTTTCAGACAGGCCGGTTATTTCAACAACCTTCTGCGCACTGGTGTGGCCGCTGATGATGCTGACAGCTGATTTTGGCAGACCGAGGCTTTGTGCGAGCAGGGCTTCCACGGCCTTGTTGGCTTTCCCTTTTTCCGGTGCGGTGTTCACACGCACCTTGAGGATGCCGGCATCTTCATCAAGCCACTGAACACTGTTGGTCTTGGCGCCGGGGACAACCTTGAGGGCAAGTTTCACAACAGGCCGTCAAGAATGCCGTGCTTGGATTTCGGTACCAGCAGCAGGTTCTTGTAAAGCCGTGCCGGATTGAAGGCATACAGGGCAGCCTTGCGGGTACCAAAGATGCGGGTAAACTTGCGGCGCAAAAAGGCAAAGGCATGGTCCTGCCAGTAGCCGCGATCGAAATTGCTGCCCAGCACATAGATCTGGTACTCCTCGAACAGGAACTGCTGTTCGGGGGAACCGCTGAGGCGTTCAATGGTAAGCGGGTCGTTCCACTCCATGGTGATGATGGGTTTGTGCTGCTGCAGGGTTTCCCTGAGCCCGCGCAGCACGAAAGCCTCATGAGCCTCGACATCGAGTTTTATCAGGTCAATTTTTTTCAGGCCAAGCCCCGCAATAACCCTGTCGCCGATTTTCTTGCTGACAGTCACTCCTTCGGTGTTGTCATCGCGCTGGTCAAAACTGGAGGCGCCGACATTGCCCTCGCTGACCATGTAGATCGTGGCGTCTTCCTCGCGGTCCGACAGCGCAAAGGGGAAGGTCTGGACATTGTCGATGCCGTTGTCGCGCACATTGCGGTCAAGCAGTTCATACACGGGCGGCAGCGGTTCGAATGCATAGACCTGGCTGGCTGCGGTGGCAAAGGCCAGGGTGTGGTTGCCGATATTGGCACCGATATCCAGTACCACCGGACTGCTGATACGGCCGAGCAGGGTCAGCAGCAGCTCGAGGTTTTCCTTTTCGTACAGGCCGTTACGGGCAATCTTGTCGCCGACATGGTCGTTCTTGAAGGCGGTGATCCGGTGACCCAGGGATGTTGTCAGTGCTTGTGTTTCAGGCATGGCGGCACGGGTTTCTGGTTTATGTCAGGCAGGCGGGATCAAAGGCATAGTGGCCCTGCAGCCAGTCAAACAGCTCCTTGATCATGGGGTGTTCCTGCCACGGGGTATAGCGCTCCACCAGGGCGGCTTTTTCAGCTTCGGTGAAATGGTCGAGGCCTTTGTCCTGCAGCATGGCAGCATCTTCAAACAGTTGCGTGCGCATCAGGCGCGGGCACAGTACTGAACAGGCCTCTTCCAGCAACGCCGTAGCATCCGGCGCCGCACCCTGATACAGCCGGCCGAGGGTATACAGCGGCAGTTGCGACAGCCAGGGCTGGTTCATGGGGTTGGCCATGTGGCCCTGAGCATGGGCCTTGATTTCCGGGCCGCGGTTCACAAAGGCGCCCAGGTGCAGATGGCCGGTCAGGTTCTTGCTGTCATTGACCGGGTAATTGTCCCAGAGCAGCGGCTTGCGGTAGAGGCGGTCGGCGACATCCAGCAGGTGATCTTCGGGGAAGCTGTCGGAAAACACTTTTTCGCCGGTCCAGAAAATATCGATGCGCGAATCCAGCTGACTGCCCAGGTCCTCCAGGTAGTCACTGGGCATGGCACCGAAATGCCTGGCCAGAATAGGGTCATCGGTATAGTAGGTAGGACACAGTATGAACTGCCGCGCCTTGCTGGCGCGCGTGACAGTTTCCATGATGTTCAGCTGCTGGGTGGCCAGGTTGTCCTGTGCACCATGCATGTCATCAAACAGAATGCACAGGGTGTCCGGGTTGATGGCATTGATCTCCTCGAGCTTGGTTTCCAGCGCCTGCTTGCCGGCGCTGGAGAAATCCCGGTACAGCTCGAACGGACTCAGGCCAATGGCGAACTCGATGCCGGCGGCCTGGTAGTGCTGCGCCAGGCTTGCCAGGTTGTCACGATGGGCATCCGGGCAGGCCTGGGTCCAGTGCTTGCGGAAATAATCATCGTTCTTGGGGGCGTAGAGGTAGGTCGTGAAGCCGTTGCCACTGAGAAACTGGGCGTAATGCCGCCGTGCTTCCCAGGACCAGGGCCTGCCAAAAAAGCCTTCGACAACGCCGAGCCTGAAGGGCTTTACCTCTTTCATGATGAACGGCGTTAGTTCGCCGCGCTGCTCTGGCTGATGTTCCTCAACTCACGCACATCATTGATGCCGCCTACGTTGCTGACATTGGTGAAACCGGCAGCTTCCAGGATTTCCTTGGCCTGGCCGGCACGGTTGCCACTGCGGCAGTACAGGTTGATCGGAGCATCCTTGCCGTAGCGGGCGGCCAGGGCTTCGGCATCAATCGTCGCCAGCGGAATATTGCTATCACCGTCGATATGGTCATCGGCATATTCGGCTTCGGTGCGAACGTCGATCCAGACGGCGTCTGCGGGTGTCGAGGCGCAGGATGCCAGCAGTAGTGTGAACAAGACCAGTGAGAACAAGCGTGCAAATAGTGTCATGAGTTTCCCCTCCTGAGTGCGGCCGTAGCCGGACGATCTTTGGACTGATATCCGGGCTGATAATAGCAGAAAGCGGGCCTGGGCCCGCTTTCCATTTTTACCGGGTGGTTACCGGCTAGCCCACATGCTTGGCCATGCAATCCTTGACGCGGGCCAGGGCATTCCTGATGTTCTCCGTGCTGCTGGCATAGGAGAAGCGGATATAGCCTTCCCCCAGGTGGCCAAAGCTGGTGCCGGAGACGGTAGCCACGCCCACTTCTTCCAGCAGCAGTTCTTCCAGCTGCTTGGACTTCATGCCGGTACCGGTGATGTTAGGAAAGGCATAGAAAGCGCCCTTCGGCACGATGCAGGAAAAGCCCGGCACGTCATTGAGCAGCTCCACGATCAATTTGCGGCGCTCATCAAACGTGGCATGCATCACATCCACCGCATCCTGTGGTCCTTTCAGGGCCTCGATGCCGGCCCACTGTACGGGCGCTGACGGACAGGAGTTGCTGTTGATCTGCAGGCGTTCGGCATGATCAATCAGACTCGATGGCCACACGCCATAGCCCAGGCGCCAGCCTGTCATGGAGTAGGTCTTGCTCCAGCCGTCCAGCAGGATGGTGCGATCGCGAATGGACTCGTATTCCAGGAAGCTGACATGCTCCAGGCCATCGTAAAGCAGGCGTGCATAAATCTCGTCGGACAACAGCACCACGTTCGGGAATTTCTCCAGGCCCTTGACGAAGTGTTCGATAACATCGCGTTCGAGCACACCACCGGTCGGGTTGGCCGGGGTGTTGATGATGATCAGGCGGGTGTTGTCGTTGATCTGTGACAGCACGCGATCCGGGTCAAAAGCAAAGCCGGTTTCCTCCAGCAATTCAATCGGCACGGCCTTGGCGCCGGAGTAGTTGATCATGGATTCATAAATGGGAAAGCCGGGATTCGGGTACATGATTTCCGCGCCGGGCTCGCCAAACATCATGATGGCAAAAAACATGGTGGGCTTGCCGCCGGGCACGATCATGACGTTTTCCGGATCCACGGTGACACCCCGATATTTCAGGATGTCATCGGCCACAGCCTGGCGCAGGGGTGGAATGCCCTTGGCCGGGGTGTAGAAATGCTGGCCTTCATCCATGGCCTTCTTGCCCGCTTCGACAATGTTCTGTGGTGTGCGGAAATCCGGGGCACCGATGCCCAGGTTGATAATGTCGCGGCCGGCAGCCTCCATGGCTTTGGCCTTGGCGAGAATCTTGAAGGCCGATTCGGTCCCGAGCCGGGACATGCTTTGTGCTAACTGCATAGTTTCCTCAGAAAAAGGGGGTAAAAAAGATAAGTGCAATTAAACGATAAAGACTGGACACGATAAAGGGATAAACCAAGAAAAGGGTAAAGCGATCGTGTTCGGCTGGCGGTCGATACGTTGCAGGTCGGCATAGCGAAGCGTTTGCCGACATTCATATAAAGGGTCAAAACAAAAACCATGGAAGCAGGTGGCTGAAAGCCGCCATGTCGGCAAACGGCCTGCGGCCTATGCCGACCTACACGCCACCTCTGAAGCCGGAAGAGGCCCGCAGGGCCGTCATCCGGCATGACAACAGAGGGTCTTTATTCCACCAGCGCTGAATACAGGCGGGCCCGTAGTTTCTGGAAATCATCCAGTCCGGGAGCCGGGGCCAGGATCTGGGTCAGGTAGACCACCACAATCGCGTTTTCCGGGTCCACCCAGTAGGTGCTGTGGTAGGCACCACCCCAGCCGTATTCCCCGACATCGCCCATGGTGCCGCGGGCACCAACATCCTTGAGTACGGAAAAGCCCAGGCCCATGCCGGTCCCCGGCTGAAACGGGATGCTGCGCAGGTGATCGCTGGTCATCAGCTCAATGGTTTTGGGACCCAGGATGCGGTTGCCGTTAAAGGTGCCGCCGTTCAGGGTCATCTGCAGGAATTTGGCGTAGTCGCTGGCCGTGGACACCAGGCCGGCACCGCCAGAGAAGGTCAAGCGCGGGCCATTCACATACTCACCCTGGGCATTCATGCCCGGGCCCGGCGGGGCCGGTTCGATGCCGCCATTGCGCAGGCCCTGGTAAACCGTGGTCAGGCGTGATGCTTTTTCCGGTGGCAGGAAGAAGTGGGTATCGTTCATGCCCAGCGGCGTGAAGATTTCCTCGTCGAGAAATACGTCCAGCGGTTTGCCGCTGGCAACTTCGATTACGGCACCGAGAATGTCGATGTTGTAGCCGTAGATCCACTGTGTGCCCGGTTGGGCCAGCAAGGGCAGGTCGGCCATCTTGCGCACCGTAGCCTGGATGCCGTCGGTGCGGTTGGCCAGGTACCAGCCGGTGATGCCGGCCTTGACCCACTCATCAGTCACCGCGTTGCGGGCACCGAATTCACCATAGCCGATACCGGAGGTGTGGGTCAGCAGGTCGCGCAGATTGATGGGGCGGGTGAGGTCTTCCAGGGTGTAGCCGCCATTGTCATCGAGGACACCGACCTTGGCGTTGGCCCATTCCGGGAAAAACTGGCTCAGCGGATCAGCAATGTTCAGGTCACCACGCTCATGCAGAATCATGATGCCGGTGCTGACAATAGCCTTGGTCTGGGAGGCGATACGGAACAGGCTGTCTTCCTGCATGGGCACGTTGCCAGCGATGTTCTGCATGCCCTTGGCCGATGAGTAGGCGATGCGGCCGTCTTTCAGAATCAGTGCCACGCTGCCGGCAATCTGGTTCTTGTCGATATAGGACTGCAGCACGTCATCCATCTGCTGCAGACGGTCGCGGTCAAAGCCAAGACGGTCGGCACGTGTGCGGGCGAAGTCCTGGGCTGACACGGCGGGCGCAAACAGCGCCGTGGTGAGAGTTGCGGAAATCAGCAGCGCGGTGGTAAAACGGGCAAACAATGCCCTTGGCAGTAATGTCATGAGTCCCCCCGGAGAATGACTGGTCTGATTTCAGAGAAAGACTGAAATCACAAGATCAAACAACGTCAGGAGTATACTGCCATAGAGCGCAGGCACAAACCCGTTGACCCGAAAGCCGGCCACTATCGCGGCTGAGAAGCGGAACCTGCAGGCGTGCAACACGAACAGGAACAGCCCGAAAGTCACGAGCGTGAACGGCAGGGTAACCAGTGTCACGACCGGCAGTAGCACGACATTGAGCAGACCGAGTACCACGGCCCCGCACAAGGCCGCCCACCACGAATCCACTTCCACGCCCTTGACCTGGCGGGCAATGATGAGAATCAGGATGCTGGTCAGCAGCAGGTGAATCAGTAAAGACATCATGGTACGGGGTTACGCTGTTCGGGTATTTACCCGATACAGAGCAAGCACGATGCCAGAAATAAAAAAGCTATAAATAACAGATAGATAGAATTATTACAGCGTTACTGGACTGGATCCGATTGGCCAAATTCACCAACTCATGGGCAATCTTCGGGGCTGGCCATCAGGGCCGGTAAAAGGTGATCAGGCGGCCACAGGTGATGACGCCGATCCAGCACAGCAGTGACACCGCCGCCATCAGCTTCACCTTTCGTGGCATGTCGGCATTCGGGCCGAGCGCCCTGGCCTGCTCGAAGACGGTGGAATAGAAAAACAGCACGTTGATGCCCGCGACCAACAGGAACAGCAGCTTGAACCGGAAGGCATCGTTGAAGATGTACTGGTCCGCGTCACCGAACACGAACAGGGTGCCGGTGCTGACGTTGATCAGAAAGCCGGCCACCCCGAAAGGAATGAGGCGGTGAATCGCCTTCAGGGGAATGCCTTTGGCCATGCCCAGCATGCGCAAATCGACCAGGCCCACCGAACCGATCAGCAGGCACAGGCCCATGAAGTGCAGGGACTCCGCCATCGGCCAAGACCAGTAGCCCTGTTCAATGAACCAGTCAGAAAGCCGGGTGCTTTCGAGCCAATCGCTGATCGCCTGCAGTGTCGGGTTACGTGCCGTCGGGTTCATTCCGTCTAGATACTCATCAGGTGGTTATAGGTATACGCCAGCAAACGCCCCGCAATAATGGCCGCTGCCCACAGCAGAGAGGAAGCGATAGCCAGTTGCCTGAACCGTCGCGGCAGCGGACCGCTGTCATAGATGGGCCCAATCAGCACATGCCGGCTGAACCACTTCAGGTTCCACAAGGCCAGCGCGATACAGGCCAGCTTGATATAGAACACCGGGTTAGTCAGGGCCTTGGTGGGATAACCGATCAGCAGCAGGATGCCTGAGATGGCATTGACGATAAGCGCCAGAAAAGCCACCGGCAGAAAGCGCTGCATGACGGTCAGGGGAATACCCTGTGCGATGCCAAGCACGCGTGCGTTGATGGCCAGCGCCACACCCACCAGGAAGCCCATGCCCAGGGCATGAAAAACAATGGTGATGGGAAAGGCCATGTGCCAGCCGGTTTCACCACGCACCCACATGCTCAGGGTGCTGGTTTCCAGCCAGATGAAAAAGTCAGTCATGGTGTCGGGTGTTATGCCCCTGTTGCAATTCACACCTAGCATAGGCAAAGCCGCGCCGGGCTGGCAATGGCAAATGTGCGGGTTTGGTTATTTTGGCCGGCTGATAGTGTAAGATGTCGCTCTTTCGGCCGTGGCCTGGGCCGGACAAGCCAGATTTCTCATTCGATGCATTCAGCTACATGCATTGCTTACATACCCTGCTTACATACCCTGCTTACACACACTGCATTAAGAAGATAAAGGAAAAGGACACACATGAAAATATCACTTCACGGCAGTATCACGGTAGCCCTTCTGGCCATGTGCCTGGTAGCCTGTAGCGGCGGCGATAACACCGACAGTGGCACCACCATGGCACCCGCGGGCCAGAGCGCGGCCGCCACCACCCAGGAAGCCATTCCGTGCCCGTCCGATCCCGGCATTACCTACATCTGCGGCCTGATGAATGCCGAGGACCTGCTGATGGTGGGTGATACCGGCATGATCCTGACTTCCGGCATGTCGAATGAAACCACCAATGGTCACATGTACCTGGTTAATCCACTCGATGACAGCTGGGAAGAGCTCACCACCGGCCCGAACTATTCTGCCGACCATGACACGGCCATGTTTCCCAACTGCCCGGGTTCGATGGATGTCAGCAACTTCTCTTCCCATGGCCTGGCGTTGCGTGAAACTGCACCGAACACTTTCGACCTCTATATCACCAGCCATGGTGGTCGTGAAGCCATCGAGGCGTTTGAGCTGGATCTGAGCGAAGGCCTTGCCGAACTGACCTGGAAAGGCTGCGTCCTGCTGGACAGCGCCATCATGCACAACAGTGTTGCCATCCTAAATGACGGCGGCTTTGTTACCACCCAGTTCATGAACTGGGAACGCGGTATCGGTGAAG
>Ga0181578_10002580_pt1 | contig 16878 bp, 10 predicted proteins | sample 071ome_21_FD_148659 | JGI IMG/M metagenome (GOLD analysis project Ga0181578, IMG submission 148659) | Coastal salt marsh microbial communities from the Groves Creek Marsh, Skidaway Island, Georgia - 071401CT metaG (spades assembly) | ecosystem: Environmental > Aquatic > Marine > Intertidal zone... | reverse complement strand
GTGAACTAGAACGTCACGAGGGTTCTCAGCTTGATCGCGAAGAACCGGCATCATATTGATAGAATCCTCGGCCTGACCTTTTGGCAGTTGATAATCAAAAGCGGCCGCAAAGGTCGCCATCAGGTCAATCTGGCTGATCAAAGCATCACTAACCGATCCAGGGCTTGCGACCCCGGGCCACCGAATAACAAAGGGGACGCGATGTCCGCCCTCCCAGGTGTCGAGCTTCCTCCCACGCAGAGGGCCCGAGCTATTGTGCCCTGTATCCAAATACCGCTTTTCCATGGATCCAGCCGGACCGTTATCTGAACTAAAGATTACGACGGTATTGTCCTCAAATCCATAGGTTTTCAACGCACCGAGAACCTGACCGGCACTCCAATCCGTCTGGGCCAAATAATCCCCATAGGGGCCAACCTTTGTTGAGCCGACAAAAGGCTCAACCGGCACAACGGGCGCATGCGGTGAGCTAGTCGAAAAATACATGAAAAATGGTTGGGTATCCCCTTCTCGCTTGGCAATCCATTCAACCGCTTTTTGGGTTAGGGTCGGCATCACTTTCTCGTGATCCCAACCCTTGACACCGGGCCCTGGGTTACTTGCTGCGGACATCTCACGGGTTAAATTGATGTTCGGAACTTCCCCTGAAATGTGGTCATTTTCAACCCAGGCAAACGGCGGTTTGTTGGTTGTTCCATCACCAAAGTAGTAGTCAAAACCATGGCTCGTTGGGCCGTCGGGAGCCTTTAATGTCCAGTCAAAGGCATTTACATCCGGATCTTTACGATTCTTCAGCTTCACTCCCGGCTTCACATTAGCCAACCAGTTAAATCCAAGATGCCATTTCCCGATCGCAGCCGTTGCATAACCTAACTCTTTAAACATTTCCGGCAATGTTAGCTGCTCCTTGGTAAATGCGGAGGGGCCCATATCACTCGTCAATGTGTCGCTATGGCGCCAGTGATACCGACCCGTCAGTAAGGCATATCGGCTTGGACTGCATTGGGAAGACGAGCTATGACCGTCCGTGAAACGCATCCCTTCACGGGCCAATTGGTCCAAATGGGGGGTTGGAATCAATGAATCCGGGTTTTGCACTCCCAGATCTCCATACCCCATATCATCGACATAAATAATCACCACATTTGGCAATGCTGGGGTTGACGAAACAACCTGTCCCAGCACTCCCAGTAGAAAAAATAAACCAAAAGCTTTACTGATCTTATTCATCTCAATGGCAGGATGTGTCAAAGTCGAATACCTGAACTCTGTCCCATTTATCTTGATGCCTCTCTACAAAAGCAACATGCACTGGGTCATCCTGATATTTATCTTGATCTTCAACACCATCAAAAACCAATAAATTTGCGTAACTGTAAGAGTCCTCAATAACTGATCTTTTTAAAGTAGCAGCCGGAGTACCATAGTTGCCATCCTTGACGAGTGATATTCCCTGAAGACTCTGTAGACCTTTTTCAAAATTTAAAAGCTCTTCTTTATTCAAGTTCGGTTTGAGCCAAAAATAGGCGGTATGATAAATCATTGATTAATTTTTTGCTGTTAATCGGTTTGTTGGTCGGTGTTAATTAGAACTTTTTTCACCGAGCAAATATTTTGTTGGCTCCACTTAAAATCCAACTTCATGCTTATAAACTTCCGGAAATCCTTTAATGGGTCTGACTTTCACCTCTTTGTAAGCACCTCCAGCCCATTCTGATTCCAAAAGTATCAAACCCTGAGTCAGTGCCTTGCCTTCTTCATCAAGCATATCTTCCCCTGCACAAACGACATGGCCATTGACTAAATGAATGGTCTCATCTTCATAGCAATAATACTCAACCAAGTTCCATTCACCATGTTTATTTTCTGTGTTGAAACTTCTAAAGCCATAACCCTTGTGAAGGATTTTTCCTTTGTTATCGAGTACTGGCTTTAGACCTAGTCTTTCGCCCCTGGGGTCATAATCAACACGATAGAATCTTTTCTGTTTTTCTGTGATAATGGCACTTCCATCTTTGTTTCGAGGGTCCAGGGATCTCATATTAGAACTATAACCCATAAGTGGGATTAGACTGCCGTAATTGCCATAGGCGTGCTGGTACTCAAGATTGGGCGGATTTCCCTTGTTACGTAAATCTTTGGCATGATAAAAGATGCCCCCCTTGCCGCCCTTACTTTTGTCTCTCGGCCATCGGTGATAGGCCTGGAAGTGATAGTTTTTGTATGGTTTAGAAGTTGCCAGGAAACCTTTAACTCTACCGTCTAACTTCAAAATCAGCTCAGAATTTTCATCTATGTAAGTTGAAAACTCACGGGTAAGATCGCTTCCAATTTCAAAGGATTTATTATTTTTATAAGCATATTCCCAAGCCGCTAACGCGTCTTCATCGTTTTTGGAGATTGGAAAAGTGAAGTCATCAGTATGTTCATCTCTTGGGGCAAATATGGCAACATCCCACCTGGTTAATTCTTTATCTAGCAAATGATCCCATTCATCATCGGCAATAAGCGGTTGCTGGAGTTCTCTAATTTGTAAATCTTTAAGGCTTACACGATCGGCAAACTTGCTTTCAGTGTAGAATGCGACCTTGCCTTTGGGATGGCTTGCAATTTCACCGTCAAATAGGTCCGCAATTTTGTGATTATTAAGCCAAGCCTGAACCCTCCCTCCTGCACAAACAACTCTAATGTCATTCCATTGTTTGCTAGAGATTTTAACTGATACACCGGAAGTCAAAGTCACCTCAGAATCGTTGAAAAACAAATCCACCTTAGATTGACTTCCAGCTACTGAACTCAAATCCAAGTTATAACCTTTGGCAGTTTGAACTTCGGAATCAATTTGACTACGAAAAAAGACTCCAAAATCAAAATCAGTATCGTCAAAATTGACTTTAAATTTAAAGCCCAAATCGAAATTTTTTAACTCTTTATCGTAACAAATAAAATCGTACTTATCATTGCCAATTTTCAACTTAGGATTTCCAACAAGTTGCTCCCAACCCTCGAAAGTCTTGCCATCAAATAGAGATTTCCAACTGAAGTAAGGATCATCTGCAGGCTGCTGTTTGGCATCTTCATTAACCAACCTCGGCTGAACCTTGGTCCACCATCTGTCGTATATTTTTCGCAGTTTATTCACAACTTTGGGGTGTTCAGCGATAATGTTTTTAGTTTCGCCGGGATCAGTCTGGAGGTCGTAAAGTTCCTCGTTATTCACCAGGGTGTATCGTTTGTTCTGGATGGAAACTCTGGCGTGTTTTGATTGGGCGGCCTGCCCCCGTGCCCAGGCACCCACATGGTGAACCAAATGCCGGTCGTCCTCCCAATCGGCCTCGGGGTTCTTGAGCATGGGAACCAGACTGCGCCCCTCAACCTGTTGCTTGATTTCGTCAGTCAAAGGAGCACCGGTAATTTCCAGAAGGGTCGGCATCATGTCCATCTGACTGGTAAGTGCAGAGCATTCAGCATCCGCAGGAATATTACCTGTTGGCCATCTGAAGAAGACCGGAACCCGTGTTCCACCCTGATAGGGTTGCCCCTTATGCCCTTTCATTCCGGCATTGTAAACTCTCCACCCCGTTGAGTTCCCGTTGTCACTTCCAATGTAAATCAGAAGCGTGTTTTCCGCGATCTGCCATTCCTCAAGCTTGCTGAGCAGCGTGCCGACATGGCGATCGATATTCTCGACCATCCAATAAACTTTCGCGGTGTCTTCGTTGACTGCCGGATGCTTGCCCAGATACTTTTTGTAATCGTCACCGGGCACACTATGGAGCCCAGTAAAGGGACCGTGAGGATCGTTCGGGGCGATATAGGCAAAGAAAGGAGCCTCTTCTTTTCGTTTCTCATCGATCCATGCAAAGGCTTTTTCAAAAAACATATCGGTCGCGTAACCGTCTTTTTTCTTCTGGCGGACACCATTGTGATAGATCGTCGGAGAGAGTTTCGGCGTGCCGCCGCCTTCTATGCCATAACTTTCATCAAATCCGCGATTCTCTGGGCGATAGGGCTTTTCCCTGCCAATGTGCCATTTCCCAAAATGCCCGGTGGTATAGCCGGCGCTTTGCAGACCCTGCGGCAGGGTTACGGTGTCCAGGCTCAGTCGTTCGCGCCCGTGCTGGGTATGAGTCACCCCACTCATAAATTCATGACGCCCACCCATGAGAACTGCCCGACTCGGAGAACACCGGGGACTGACGTGATATTGGGTAAACAGCAGGCTCTCGCTTTTCAGAGAATCAATATGGGGAGTCTGAACAACTGGATTACCGAGGCTCGCAATGTCTCCATAGCCAATATCATCGGGCATAATCACGATGATGTTTGGCTTGGAAGCTTTTAAAGCTTTTGCCTCAGCTCCTATGAGGGTTGCCATCATTGCCATGATACCCCAAATAGACGCGAACGCTTTTGTGAAGTTCCAAATTGTTGAGCCAAAAAATCGATTAATCATTTTTTCCATATTTACTAATGATTCGAATATCGAAATTGTTTCCAAAAAAGCGATGTATTCACGCTCATTTCGAGGTTTGTTCTTTTGATGGTTCTATTCAAAAAGATAATCTCTACGGCGAATCAAAGGTTGCGATCAGTTGATCGATCTTGGGGAGTACTGTGTCGTCTTCGCCTGCGTGTAATTTCATCTCAACCTGAAAACCTTTGCCTGCCGGCAATTCGGAAAAGGAGACTTTTGCGGGCTTACGATCAACCTGTTTTGATAAGCCTTTGATTTTTGCATAGGTTTCGCTGGCATCCTGCCATTTCGACCATTGATCGATCTTGCCATCGCCATCCTTATCGACTCCTGCCCTGAGTTTGGCCATACCGACCCAGGGACCATCGCTAACGAAGTCAGTCGCTGTCTGGGTAATCAGATAAAATTTACCATCCGCAAACATGACGTCGGGGTCGGGATGACCGGAGCCAATATGCCCATAGAAACGAAATGGTTTATTGATATCTTCTGAAGTAAAGAGCGCGACGCTCATGCCACTACGATCATGTACACCGGCTGGATCGTAGTCGCCCACCAAGTAATACTGTCCGCCGATGGCAATGGCGGCCCAGTCGCCAAAGGCATCCTGTTCGGGTTCATGGATTTCATAGGTCACCACTTTCTCCTCATCGTTCCAATGGGGATGCTCAAAGGTGGCCGTCCTACCGGTTGGCTTGGTTCGATAGTCCACCGCGGGTTCGAGAATTTCGAAATTCCCGATTCCGTCATCACTCACCATATGACTGGCCAAGGGTGAGTCCCATGAACGCTTGGAAGCATTGATTGGCTGCCAATTTTCCGAAATCATATGAAATTTTCCTGCCAAATCACGAATCACGCCCACATCCGAACCACCCCAGGGTGCGTCGAATGCGAGACCTTTGTCTTCGCCAGGCATACCATCCCGCAAGTCGCTATCGATGATGAGATGTGGATCCCGGTCGTTGGGGCGGTCGTAATAGAAATAGGTTTTGCCGTCCTTGTATTCCGCCGTGGTCACGGTCGGAGCCATGGCTGTGGGACCGTAATGCACCCAATTGATCATGTCCCGACTGTGCCAGGCATGGTAACCACTTTTCCAGGCTCGTTGATAGGGGCGAGCAGTGACGTCTGCCTTGGTTTCGGCTGGGCGATATTGATTCGGAAAAGGAGTCGTTACGAGCTTTTCATCGTACCCCTCCAAGGTGACTTCTTCCGGTTCGAACCCATCAATAGTGAACCCGAGAGGCGGAGGTGGCTTCCTTTTTCTGTTCTTGGCATCTTCAACTTTTTTTTGATGCCATTCTACAATTTGCTCGGCAGAGCGGTACTGAGCGACAGCCCAATGATCATTGGGACCATGACTGATCAAGACCGGTGCATTCCTCATATTGAGATTGTATATGGAATACGGTTTCCAGTTCATCCATTCGACACTTTGTTTAATCTCGATGTCCCGCAACTTGGAAGGCTTGGCGAATATTTTCAACTTACTGGTGAAGGATACCTCTCGCTTTTGTGCAATGGCATGACCATCTGCGACCTTGACCCCTTTGGACTTAGAAATGAATCCCTGCCAATCTTTGGTCGTGGAAACTTTCCAACGAGGATATGTCTCATTGGGAGCTGCTTGGAGTGATGTCGCCAAACTGATAACCATGGCAACCAAGCCACAAGTGAAAATAGAGAATAATTTATTCATAGGAGGAAGTTCGTAGAATCTACAGGCTGAATCCTTGAAGGTAAAACTGGACTACGGCCTGCCGTCTTCTGCGGGCTTTTTTCCCTTAATAAGTGCATAGCCCTGGCGTGCGAAGCGTTTACCGAGAATGATATAACCCTCCGGCCTGTTGTAGTGAACTGCATTGCTGATCTTCCCATCCTTTTCTCGATCATTAAGATCATCCACATCAACCCAGGCACCACTAGGATCTTCATCGACAATTTCCATCTGGATCTTTCGCATGGCCGCCCAACTTTCTTTTTTCTCACCAGCATCGCTTAAGCGGCCGATAACAATGTTCATATCCGGGCGCTCCAAATCACGGCGCAATTTACTAATCAATAACTTTAAGGCATCTTTATAGGCAGGCTGTCCGCCGCCGTTGGCATCGCGCTCTCCCTGCATCCAGCAAAATGTAACGGAATTGAACTTAGGATGTTTCTTCAACATCTCCTTGTACTGATCCAGAATCGGTTGATAAAACTCTACCTCCCCATCCTTGTGAATTCTTTTTATGTCGTTTTCACGAAGTCCATTCTTTTTTGCAATATCCTGCCATTCTTCGAGCCACCTGCATATGGGCTGTCCTCCTTTTGCCACTTTGATATAAACAACCTTTTCATCCTTAAAAAGTTTCTTTGCCTCCGGCATGAACCCGGTCTCCGGATCCATGCCCTGCATATTGGATTGCCCGGATAGGACAAAGAGATGAATGGGTTGCTCTGCCTTAGATTCAGAAGTGAATATGGCTGTTACAGCAAAAAATAGTAATAAGGGCTTCATTTTGATAGTAATGGGTTGTTGAGTTACAGGTTTAAGGTTTATTTAAATTGTCAGCATAGATGGCCCGAGGGCTATCGACTAAAGACACTCGTACATCATCGAGGTAATGATTTGATTTGTCATCACTTGAATCAACCATACCGGCTCCCAAAGAAATTACCACACTTCGGGTTCCGGGAGGGATTTCGATGGACGCACCCAATTTGTGCCACTCAGAATCCTGTCCAGGCTTAGTGATATGGTTCCTACCGACATGCTGGAGGACTTGATCAAAAAGAACTTCGCGGTCATTCCAAATGCGAGCAATATCTTGGGGAGCCTGACTAAAGGCTGCCAGACGAATCTGGAAAACGGAAGACTCATCCAAATTAGATGCGAAAAAGGAAGTATCCACTCGGAGTGACCTGGTATGGGTTGGGTACACTTCAGCATAAGATTCCAAATCGATCAGGTAACGGGCATAAGCGAACTTAGTCTTCGGGTTATCCAAAAATTGTGCAACTCGCACACCGCTTGCGGAAGATATCGCTTGGTCTGCTGAAATCGAAGATATATCCCCAAACCATTTACCCGCTTCATAGGGGAATCTTCGTTTGAAATTCTGTTCCGGGTTTTCAAAACCTTCGGAAACAATTTCCTGTATCTTTGGTTGAGGTTGATTGTCCTGCGGCAGGTTAAATGCCCAGACAACTGAAGCACTGAATACTCCAATGGCCAGTCCGGCAATTCCTGTCTTGATCCGTGACAAACCTAAAGCTCTTGGTCTTCTTTCGGGCTCTGCGGACTCTTTACCCGTAGTTGCTTGAAGAGAAACGCTCTGCATCGTTTGCTCGACCATGCCATGGATCGAAGCAAGTTCCCAATAGCGTTCCCTTACCTCAGCAGATTCCTCGATTTGAGTACTTAAGGCTCGGGCATCCTCCTCTGACAGGTTTCCATTCAGGTACCTGTTCAGCAGATCATCCAGTTCTCTTTCTTTCTTCTCCATTTTCATATCCCCTTTGTCTCCTTGAGTTGTAAATTGATACAGTCACGCAAACTCACGCGTGACCTTGAGAGGGCGACCCGCACTGCGTTTGAAGTCATACCCAAAGCCTCGGCCATTTCATCTGAGCTCTGCCTGCGGGAATATCTTCTCCAGAGAAGATCCCTCAGTTTAGATGGTAGTCTGGCAATGCACTTTGCCAGTGCCTGTTCCCTTTCTTTAAAGCTCTCCGGTGATGGGACATCCTCGGTTAAAGCAATGATTGCCTTTTCGCTAAGCACATTGGCCCGTTTGTTCTGACGAAAATTCTCCAGTACCTTCAACCGGGCAATCCCACATGCCCAGGCCGTAAAATTCGTTCCGATTTCAAAACTGGATGCCTTTCGCGAAACGGTCAAAAAAGTCTCCTGCAGAACATCGTCTGCATCCGACAAAGAAGGTTGCAGTGCCCGAATGAATGCCCGAATGGCATTCTCATTACGCACAAAGAGCAACTGCACCTCTTCGGTGGGGGTTGGTCCTTCCTTTTCTTTTTTCTGATTATTCACTATTAGGTAATGAATCAGAGTTCGAATTTGTTTCCAAAAATTTTCTGATCGAAACAAAACTCATCGGCTCGAACTAAAAAGATTTCACAGATACCTCCTTTATTTAAAACTGTAAGAATTCAACTGGGCGGTTGCTTTTCGCAAAACCTTCGAATATCCGTTTCGAATGAAAAAATTAATCCCTTCTCTTCTTACAGCCCTTTTCACATTTGCTACCGTACTATCGGCATCTGACAATGCCCTATCCAAATCCGAAAAGGCGAATGGCTGTTCTACGGTCTACTCCGCTCGATGAGTGATCCCATCCAACCCGTTTAATTGAGCATGAAACGAAGAACCTTTCTCCAACAAGCCGGCGCCTCCGCTCTCGCTCCCGGCCTCCTCGGAGCCTTCCCCTGCTTCGCCAGCGCGGAGAAAGGCAAGGCCCCGAAACGCCTCGTCTGCATCGGACTCGATCTGTCCCTCCGGCCGGAGACTTTCTTCCCCGGGGGAAGTGGGGAGAAGTCAAAGCTGCCGCCGCTCCTCGAGCCGCTCCGCTCGTGGGAGGGGAATTTGACGGCCTTCTCGAAGATGGAGCACCCCGGCGTCTCGGGTGGGCACGCCGCCGTCCATGCCTTTCTCAGCGGGGTGCGACGCGAGCAACGGGCGTCCTTCACCGAGGGCTGTCTCTCGCTCGACCAGCTCGTCGCGGCGGAGCGCGGACATCTTACCCGTTTTCCCTACCTGACCTTCGGCGTCGGGGGTGGGGACTCGATCTCGTGGAGCGCTTCGGGGTCGAATCTTACCAAGTTGGACAACCCGACGAAAGCCTACGAGGCGATCTTTTCGCCACGCTCGGAGGCGGACAAGTCGGCGGAGCGAGCGCTCGGCATCGAAGATCGCCAGGTCGCGGCGCTGCTGGACAAGGAGGCGAAGCGGGTCGGCGACCGGCTCGACCGGTGGGATCGGGAGAAGCTCGACGAGTTCGTCACTTCGGTGGATGAATTCGAGGCAAAGGTCCGGGCACAGGAAAAGTGGATTGATGCACCCATCCCGAAGCCCGACGGTCCGCCGCCGAAGTGGTCGCCCGACGGATGTCTCGACAAGGTGCGGGCGACCTACGACGTCATGGCGCTCGCACTGCTCTCCGACTCCACCCGGGTCATGACGATGAACATCGGCGTAGGGCTTCCCGTCGCGAAGCGAATTCCGGGAGTCGATCGCAGCTACCACGATCTCTCCCACAGCGGACGTGATCCGGATAAACTCGCCCAGCTCCACAAGATCGAGTCGGCGTTGATCGCGGAACTGGATCAGTTTCTCCGCCGTCTCGACAGCCATCGGGACGTCGATGGATCGACCCTGCTGGACAACACGATCGTGCTGTTCGGCAGCGGGATGGGCAACGCCAGTTCCCACTCGAACCTCGACCTGCCCGTGATCGTCGCGGGCGGCGGACTGAAGCACCAGCCGAATCTGCATTTTCAAAAAAAGAGCGAGGACCAGACACCGCTTTGCAATCTCTACGTGACCCTGCTCCAGAAACTCGGCCTCGAGCGGGATCAGTTCGGAACCAGCACGGGCAGTCTCAACGAGCTCCTCGGGTGATGGTGCGTCTATTCGTCATCGCGGCGGCGTTGCTTTGCACGCCTGGGGTGATCGCCTCGGACGAGGCGCGATCCACTTCCGCCTTCGATCCCGAGGCCTTTCTCTCCTCCTACTGCTGGGAATGCCACGACGATCTCGTGCAGAAGGGGGATCGTCGGCTCGACGACCTCGCCCTCGATCCGGGGACCGACATTCTCATGGCGGAGCGCTGGGAGGAGGTGATGCACCAGCTCCAGCTTGGTGAAATGCCGCCCTCCGACGAAGTGCAACCTTCCGACGCGGAGCGGCGCGGCCTGATTCGATGGGTGCGGGAAATGGGCGACCAGGTCCGAGCACGCACCGAAGAGGAGAGAGCCCGCGTCACTCACCGGCGACTCAACCGTTCCGAGTATCTCCACACGGTCCGCGACCTCTTCGGGATCACCCGGGGGGATTTCGATCCGACCACCGCATTTCCGGCCGACCACGAGGTCGAGGGATTCCAGAACAACGGCCACGCCCTCCAGACGACGCCGCAACTCGTCGAGCAGTATTTCCGCGCGGCCGATGCCGTGATCGAATACGTCTACAACCTCGTCAAAGCGGAAAATATCGACGCAGCGACGTGGACGATCGACGCGGAGAACCCACGCCGGGTCATGGACGGCGGGGGCAGTCAGGCCAACGGGATTCGCGTCTCGACGGCCGAGGACGGATCGAAACACATCTGCCTCGCGCACGGTCTTTCCTCTCCGATTCAGGTCTACGACGGAAAGCTCTTCTTCAAGGATTTCATCGTTCCCGGTCTGGAGCAATCGGGCTGGTATGAGTTCACCGTGATCGCTTCCGGTGCCAATCGAGAGCACCCCTACGGCGACGCCCTGAAATGGGGGATCGCGGAGCGATACTATCAAAACGACAAGGAATTCTACGATCAGAACGAGCCGATCCAGCTCGGGATCGGAACCCAGTTTGGAGGAAGTCCTGCCGAGCAAACCCGCACCCGGCCCAACCTGCGGGTGGTCGACGAGCTTCCCGACAATCGCTACGTGACTCGAACCTACCGCGTCTGGCTCGATACGGGAAGCCGCCCCTACCTGTCCTTCGTCAACGGTCCGCCCAAGGGAGTGAAGATGCAGTTTGTGACCAATCGCCTTTGGGAGTTCGACAAGAGCGTTCCCCGGATCAAGCCGGAGGTGCGCAACAACCTGACCGAGCGCTACAAGCGCAACCAGCTCTACTACGACCGCTACCGTGGGCCGGAAGTGCATTTGAAAAAGGTGACGATGACCGGGCCCTATCATGACGAAACCCACCCGGCACGGAACCTCCTTTTCCAGGGTATCGCGCCCGAGGCGACAACGATCGAGGATGGCGACCTCCTTCGTGCCGAGCTGGCCCGGATCGCGACCGCCTTCTTCCGACGTCCCCAACGCGCCGCCGACTTTGCGTCCTACGCCGAACTCGTCGAATCCCGCATGGCGGACGGAGAAAAGCGCTACGACGAAGCGCTGCGCCCCGTGCTCAAAGTGTTTCTCTGTTCGCCCGAATTTCTCTACCTCACCGAGGTGGGCGAGGGGAAGGGGGAACGGCTCACCCGCCATGAACTAGCCAACCGGCTTGCCCTCTTTCTCCACGCCTCGCTCCCGGACTCGTCTACCCGTCGGAGCATCCTGGAGAGCGACGACCTCGAGGCGACCCTACGCAAGGAAGTGGACCGGCTTCTCGACGATCCCCGCGCGGAACGCTTCTTCCAGCCTTTCGCCGACCAGTGGCTCGGTCTCGACGACCTCGGGAGCATGCCGCCGGGGAGTGAGGAATTTCCCGCCTACTACATCCATGAGCTGGAGAATTCCGGGAAGGAAGAAACCTACCGCTTTCTCGCGACGCTCTTCCGCGAGAACCGCCCCGTGACCGATCTCGTCGATGCCGATTTCACCTACGTGAATCGCGGGCTCGCCATGCTTTACGGATTGGAAATCCCGCCCTCAGGCGAGTGGGTCCGGACGAATCTGCCTGCCGATTCGCCCCGCCGTGGTCTTCCCGGTCAGGCCAGCGTGCTCACCGTGACCTCGAACGGCGTCGATACCTCGCCCGTGATCCGCGGAGTCTGGATGCTGGAGAAGCTTTTCGGCACGCCTCCCGCTCCGCCGCCGCCCGACGTGCCCGCGATCGAGCCCGACATCCGCGGCGCGAAGACGATCCGCGACCTGCTCGAAAAGCACCGCGAGGTGAAGGCCTGCGCCGATTGTCACGACCGGATCGATCCGCTCGGCTACGCCTTCGAAGAATTCGACCCGATCGGGCGGGTCCGCGAGACCTACGAATCCGGGGCACCCATCGACACCCGCGGCCAATACCGTGGTGTCGAAATTGACGGCGTCGGAGATGTAAGAACCTTTCTCGTCGATCATCCCGAGCTGCTCACTCACCACCTCGCCGAGAAAATGCTCGTCTATGCCCTCGGACGGGAACTGGTCTTCCAGGACGGCGATGACCTAGAGCGTCTCATCGAGGGCTGGAAGAAAGATGGGCTTGGCCTGCGCGACCTGCTAAAGCGGGTGGTGATTTCGGAGCCCTTCCGGAGTCTCTGAGAAGTACTCATGTCCCGATTTATCGGGACATGACCTCGTTTCAAATTCTTGGCATAGTCCCACTATGACCCGATTTCGGACAATGATTCTCCTCTGCGCCTTTCCGGCGCTTCCGCTGATCGCCTCCCCCGATTTCGAAAAGGAAGTCGCGCCAGTTCTCGAGCAGACCTGCCTCTTTTGTCACAACGCCCACGAGACGAAGGGCGACCTTGATCTCTCCACGCGAGCAGCCGCCTTTGCCTTTGAGGGAACGATTGTTCCGGGCGACCCGGAGGCCAGCCTCCTCATCGAGGTGGTGAGTGGCCCCGATCCCGACATGCCGAAAAAGGCCGACCCGCTCAGCGCGGAGCAGGTGGAGACCTTGCGCGAGTGGATCGCCGCCGGGGCGGAGTGGCCCGAGGGACGTACCCTCGTCCACGACCTGCCCAATGTTTTCCCAAATAAGAACTTCCATTCCGACTACCTCCAAGCCCATGGCTAAATAGGATTACCGGGGAATTTGTCTTTCCCTCAGGAAAATAAAATCTTAGGGGTATCGAACGTTCACGGGATTTATCCTTAATCGTCCGATCAAGAGTTTCAATGCTCTCAAAAGTCTCAAGTGGATCATATGCTTTGCCTTGATAAACGAAAGCGAACAGGAAAAAAGAAACGCATAATAACAGATGAGATGGCATGTAACTTTTTAAGCCCCGGGAATTACAGGCTTCAATACTTTAGCTTCTTTCACCGGGTACAGAGCCTTCATTTTGGTCAGTTCATCGACCATTTCCATTAACATTGTTCTTAGTTTCTCCGGGTGTTTTTCAGCAAGGTTGCTTGATTCACTGATATCGTTCTTCAGGTTGAACAAAGAATAACGCTTAGGTCCTGAATTTAGATATTCATAGATTACTTTCCAGTCGCCATTTCTCCAGGTGGTAAAGAACTGACTTTTTCCACGACGAGGATGTGGATAATGATTTAAGAAAACATCCCGGTGATCAGAGTTACTCTTACCCGCAAAAAGATCCCCCAATTCCTGTCCGTCCATTTTGTGAGATTTGGGAATCTTGATTTGAGCAACCTTGCACAGGGTTGGTAGCAAATCAAAGCAGGTTCCAAACTCCTGAACCATAGTGTTGGGTGCGATAGGGTTTTCCTTCTGAAATGCATTTCCGGGGTTCACCTTTCCCCAGGATGCAATAAATGGTACTCTTATCCCCCCTTCCCATTTTGCCCCTTTACGACCCCGCAGGGGAGCAGAGGAACTAATGCCATCCAAATCTTTATCAGGTGCATCACCCCCATTATCACCTAGGAAAATAATCAAAGTATTCTCGGCTACACCTTTGGCCTCAATATGATCCATCAAATCTCCAAGGGACTTATCCATTCCCTCGATCATGGTGGCATAAGCCATAAGTGATGGACTCTTACCCTGATAGTTTTTCGCAAAACGAGGATCGGATTGAAAGGGAGAATGTACCGCATAGTGGGACATATGCAGAAAGAAAGGCTTGGAAGCATTCAAGGCCTTATCAATTTCGGCTTTCGCCTCAAGGGTGAGGGCCTCGGTGAGAAAAATATTCTGACCGTGGTATTTTTCCAAATGCGGCACGGGTCGGGCATGCAGGTTTTTGCTACCCACGCCAAAACTTTTCATTCCATAGTAGGAACCAGGAGCACCAAAACAGGTACCGGCCACATTCACATCAAAACCCAAATTCAAGGGGTTCTCCCCTTCGCTATCTTTTGGGGCAAAGTGGGCTTTGCCGACATGGATCGTTTGGTAGCCAGCCTTTTTGAATAGATTTGGGAGAGAAACATCTCTTCCCTTAAGACCTACCCAGTTCCATTCAGGTGGAACCTGCTGGCAAGTGGCGAGGGGGTAAGACCGGTTGTCGATCTCACGATTATTTTTCCACGGAAAGATGTAATCTGTGCACCGATGCCGTGCGGAGTTCTGTCCGTTCATCATGGAGACCCGCGTCGGAGAACAGACATTGTGGGAATAGAAGTTACTGAAGCGTACACCTTGGGCGGCTAACCGTTCCATATTTGGGGTCCGATACCAATCATTAAGCGGATGGCGTTTCGGTTTGCCATTTTCATCAACCAACATCGGTGCTGATGTGTCCATCAAACCCATATCATCCACCAAGAATACGATAATGTTGGGCTTACGCAGCTCTGCTTTTAATAGAGAAACCGCAATAAACAGGGCAAAGATTCTGAAGTTATTTGTGTTCATTTTTCTAGATTCAAGGATTGAGAAGCGATCTGAGACGACCACTGTACATACAGTTCCTGGAGGCGTTTAAGAACCTCGGGGCGATCCTTCGAGAGGTCTTTACTTTCGCCCGGATCATTCTTCAGGTTGAAAAGACGGGTTCCTTTTAAAAGGTTTTCCCGATTGACGATTCCCTCGGTTGGTTGGCGGTTTTTCCGACCACCGTTGTGGAGTAGTTTCCAATCACCGGAACGAACGGCATGACTGTTGGTTTCCCCGAAACGCCAAAAAAGGTTTCGGGGTTCTTCTGATTTAACGATGGGTTTACCATCGAGATCAGCAGAGAGTCTTATGCCCGCCGCATCCAGGCAGGTGGGTACAATATCGAGGCTAGAAATCACTTGCTCCGAGACTTGCCCCCCATGCGGGTCGCCGGGGCAGGATAAAATAAAGGGAACCCGGATACCTCCTTCCCACAGGGTGAACTTACTGCCAGCCAAGGGTAAGTTGGTCGCCCCATTGGTCGGGGCGCCTCCGTTGTCAGAAAAGAATACGACCATGGTGTTGTCGGTCAGTTTCAATTCGTCCAAGGCATCCATCAGCACACCTATGTTTTCATCCAGACAATCTAGGTTCGCCAAGTAATAGTCCCTCATTTGCTTGGCACTGATCTTTTCGCCAATCGTGATGAATTGCTTGAACCATTGTGCGTACTTCCCGTCCTTGTCGGGGTCATAATGTGGGATTGGCTGCAATCCCTTATAGTTTTTGATGTATCGAGGGGGGACTTGGTGAATCAGGTGATGGACGGAATTGTAGGAAAGAGTGAGAAGGAAAGGATCGTTTTTGTTTTCATGCAGGAAGTCGATCGCTTCCTTAGTGAAGACCTCGGTCAGGTAGGGATATTGATCACCCTCCGGCTTGAACTCCTCATATCCACGGTTTCGCATCAACGGACCAAGGGCAGCGCTGTTTCCCTTGGGATCCGGCGTTCTGTTCTGTATATCTTTTGACAATAGAAAATAATCGAAACCATGGGCGGAAAACCCAAGAAACTCATCGTACCCGTGATTCAGAGGGTAGGCGTAGAGATTCTGCCTGTGCAAGGTTCTGTTCCCAAAATCGTTTTTACCAATCTTTGCCGTTTTGTAGCCGTTTTCCCTGAGGATGCTTGCCAAGGTAGGAATGCCTTTGGGCAGACCGCAATTAAACCCACTCTTCGGATCCCAACGAGCCTGATGCCGACCAGTGATCCATCCGGCCCGGGACGGACTACAGACAGCTGCTGACACATAGGCCTGTGTGTAGAGAGTCCCCCGAGATGCAAGTTCATCGAGATTGGGAGTATGGGCATCCTTGGCACTATGCTCGTACTTGCTCAAGTCCCCATAGCCCATGTCGTCGACCACGATAATCAGAAAATTTGGCCGATCGGAATCACTTTCAGGCTTGGATGCCTTGTTAGTTTTGGTTTTCAGCATCCGGGAACCACTTATCTTAAAGGGTGATTCCTGAACTTTCATCAATGGGCTCTTCGGCGAACCGGACGCTCCCACACCCCAACGGTAGTAAAGTTGTTGACCAGTGATAGCACGGTAGGCTCGATCGAGTGGTTTGTTGGCACTGCCGTAACGGCTCCGTGGTTTGAACTTCTTCCTTGCGATGGCGAGGGGTTCTATGGCGGAGGCGAGAGCTTTGTTGGCGTCGGGAGGCTGGGAGTCAAGCAGGTTGCCAACACTCACTTGGACATCAGTGTTGGGGTGACTTATCTCAGCAAGTACAACGGGAAGGGCTTCTTGGTAGTAGCCAAGATTGAAAAGCCCTTCTGCGGCGATGAGACGAACATCGAGCGAGGGGTCGCTAAGGCTTTCCCTTAGAGTGGGTAAAATGGCCTTCACGATTTCGGATCCTGCCGTCTGGGTGATAACGGTAAGTCCCAAGGTAGCCCAGTATCGGACGGACTCGTCTTCGTTTTTGGTGCGGGTCTTCA
>Ga0181578_10002567_pt1 | contig 16931 bp, 16 predicted proteins | sample 071ome_21_FD_148659 | JGI IMG/M metagenome (GOLD analysis project Ga0181578, IMG submission 148659) | Coastal salt marsh microbial communities from the Groves Creek Marsh, Skidaway Island, Georgia - 071401CT metaG (spades assembly) | ecosystem: Environmental > Aquatic > Marine > Intertidal zone... | reverse complement strand
AGCCATTCATCAACACCCGGCCGTGTTGGAGTCGGCAGTGTTCGGTGTCCCCGATGATACTTGGGGTGAGGCGGTGAAAGCGGTGGTCGTGCTCAAGCCAGGCCAAAGCGCCACCGCGGAAGAGATCATCGCCGAGGCGAGCAAGCATCTTGCGTCTTACCAAAAGCCCAAGTCAGTCGACTTTGTCGACGCGCTGCCGAAGGCGCCGACCGGAAAGATTCTCAAACGGGATCTCCGTGATCCCTACTGGCAGGACCAAACGAGACAGGTATGAGCGGACTGTTATCTGAAGCAGTGCTGGCTTACATCGGTCGGCAAAGCGAGCCTCGCCGAGAGATCGTGACCCGCAGGGACATCCGCAAATATGCAATCGCTACGGATAACCGGCAGCCTAAATACCTGAACGGCGACGTCGCGCCCCCGCTCTTTCATCTGCATCTTTTCTGGGATGTCGTGCCACTGGACGCCCTCTCCCCCGATGGCGTATCGATTGACACGCTGCTGCCCAAATTCCCTCTGGAAAAAGCCATGGCGGGTGGCCTTGATATCACCTATCACAAACCGATCAAGCCCGGTGACTGGCTGACCGCCACGCGCACTTTGACCGATATCTATGAAAAAGCAGGACGCAGCGGCCCCCTCATCTTTTATGAGGTCATGATGGAAGTTCGCGACGATGATGGCGCACCCGTGATTAGCGAAAAGACCACAAGGATTTTGCGATGACTCCTGAAGCCACCGTTGGGGCAGTCATCCCCGAGCGCAGACATCAATGCGACGTGGTGCAGCAGATGCTCTACAACGCATCGCTATGGAACGGCCACCGCATTCACTTCGACCTGCCCTACGCAACCGAAGTCGAGGGGTATCCGGGGCTCGTAGTGGCGGGGCCGCTGATGGGCGACTGGTTGCATCAGGTGGTTGACGAGTGGCTGGGGGACAGCGGCGTGATCACCGGCATTCAATACTCTAACCGCGCTGCCGCCTTCGTGGGCGAAACCGTGACCGCGGGCGGCACGATCACCGCCTACGACGACGCATCGGGAGAGATCACCATTGACGTCTTCGTCAAAAATGATCGCGATGAAATACTGGCTCCCGGCGTGATCACCGCCCGATTAGATCGTTAGGGCAGCGCAGAATGGGCCTGAGTGGAATGAGTGGTGACTATGCCCTGGTCGGCATGGCGGAGACAGCCGTCGGCGTCGTGCCAGACAAAAGCCCGCGCGAGCTGTGCGTTCAGGTAGTCATTGACGCGGTCAGGGACGCCGGCTTGGCACTGACGGATGTTGACGGGCTCATTACCTGCAACGCGTTCGCCGAGCCCATCATGTATCACGCCGAGGCGGTGGCCGAGTACCTGGGCTGGCGTCCCCGGCACTGCGTGACCGTCAATACCGGTGGCGGCACCACCTTTATGGCGATCAACATGGCGGCGGCGGCGATTGCCGCGGGCATGGCTGACACTATCGTGGTGGCAATGGCCGATAGTTTGCGTAGCTTCATGACGCGCGATCAGGCCATGGTGGTGCAATCAAGCTCGGGGCACCCGCACTACGAGCAACCGTATGGGCCGACCGTACCGGCCTACTACGGGCTGATTGCGCGTGCTCACATGGCGCGCTACGGCACGACCGAGGCGGACTTTGCTGAAGTCGCCGTCTCCTGTCGCGCCTGGGCGAGCCAGCACCCGAAAGCGCAAATGCGTGACCCCATAACGGTTGAGGACGTGTTGCGTTCAAGACCCATCGCAGACCCGCTCAAGGTCCTCGATTGCTCACTGGTATCGGATGGCGGTGCTGCCGTCGTGATCACCCGCAAGGAGCGCGCCGAGGACGGCCCCCATAAGCCAATATTGATCCTCGGCTACGGAGAGGGCCATGCTTACGAGCACATCAGTCAGGCAGCCGACCTCACGACCTCAGCAGCGGTCGACTCGGGTCGCGCCGCCTACGCGCAGGCCGCAATGCAGGCAGATGACATAGACATGCTGCAGCTTTACGACTGCTTCACACCGGCCCTGCTGATCCAACTTGAGGACCTGGGGTTCTGTGCCAAGGGAGAGGCTGGCGCCTGGCTGGCAACGGGCATCACCAAGCCAGGTGGGAGCAAACCACTGAACTCCCACGGCGGCATGCTCTCTTACTGCCACCCGGGGAACCCGGGCGCCATGTTTGGATTAACCGAGGCGATGTTGCAGATGCGCGGCGCGGCGGGCGAACGACAGCTCCCTCGGACGCGCACGGCGCTGTGCCACGCACAGGGCGGCATTATGTCGAGTCACGCGACGCTGATTTTGGGAGTGGGCTAGCGCATGGCCAAACCTGTGCCCAGACCAACACCGACCGAAAAAGCGTTCTACGAGGGGTGTCGCCGAGGTCAACTGCTGTTGCAGCAGTGTGACGATTGCCGTCACGTCATTTTTTATCCACGCACCCACTGCGATCAGTGCCACAGCGAGCAATTAAGCTGGCACGCGTCCTCAGGTCATGGCGTTATCGCCAGCTTCACCATCGTCAGGCGAGGCGTGTCCGCTGACTTTGAAGCACCTTATGTCATTGCCTTGATCGATCTGGATGACGGACCCCGCATGATGAGTCAGATCATCGATTGCGATCCCGAGCTGATCCGCGTGGATCAGCGCGTGACGGTGGACTTTGCACCGTGGTCTGAAGAGATCACACTACCCGTGTTCAAACTGCACCCCGCTTCAGGTGAGGAAAAACCATGAACAGCCGCATGATTCCTGTTGCCGTTATCAATCCAGATGCTCCAGCCGAAAGCCTGGAGGCCAAACAACCCGCCATCGACAATGGCGCTGAGATCTACAACAAGGATGGCTACTTCACTGCGGCCTATATGGAGCAAGAGTGGCAAAAACTATGGACCGAGAGCTGGTTAATCGCGGGGGTGAGTAGCGATCTGCTTGAACCTGGGGACTACTTTCTGTTCCGGGTGCGCAGTGAGTCGATCATCATCACCAAGACCGACGCCGGCATCAGCGCTTTCTACAATGTGTGCCCGCATCGCGGCGCCCGCTTGGTGACCGAGGAACGCGGTAATAAAAAGGTGTTTGTCTGTCCGTTCCATAGCTGGAGCTTTCGCAACAACGGGGAACTTCGCAGCATCACTGACGAGGAAACCTTTCAGGAGGCGGTCATCTGTCACCGACCAGGGTTGACGAAAGTCGCCTGTGAGGAACACGCGGGCTTGATCTTCATCAGCATGGCGGACAATCCCCCTCCATTGGCGGAGTCGATAGGCCTACCCGAGGGTTACCTCGAGAACTACGAAATCGACAAAATGCGCGTCGTCCGCCACGTGCGCAGTGAATGGGGCTCTAACTGGAAAGTTGGCGTAGAGGCTTTCTATGAGAGCTACCACCTGCATGCAGTGCACCCGGAAACGCGCGGCGTCATGGGTGATCTCAACGTCCAGTACGACCTCTATCCGCATGGGGCAAGCCGCATGATTGTGCCACTGGGTCAGCCGAGCCCGCGACAGGCTGACCAAACGACCGTCAACGAAGGCTTACAGTGGATGCTCCAGGAAGTCGGGATTGATCCTGCGCAATTCACCGGCAGCGCCGCGGATGTTCGCGCCGCTATCCAGCAGGCCAAGCGCGCGAGATCGGATCGACTCGGCCTCGGCTACGAGCGATTTTCTGATGGGCAGCTCTCGGACAGCTGGGCGACCGGGATCTTTCCGAACGTGCAAATCGGCTGTCACCCGGAGGCCATCTTTCTGATGCGCTTTTTACCCCACGACACGGATCCAGAGCGGTTCTGGTACGACACCATGACACTCATGTTGCCGGTCGACGACCCCAATTACTGCCCACCCGCATGGATGGGCTTGCCCGACGGCACCGACGTGACTGGCGCGGAGCGACCCGCGACTGAGAGCTTCCTGATCGACGAAGACCCCGGTCTGGGATTAGTTCTCAGTCAGGATGCCGCTTTCCTGCCGTCGGTTCAGGAGGGTATGCGGAGCAAAGCATTCAAGGGGCAGTTGTGGGGAGAACAGGAACAGCGGTTACGCCACTTTCATGTCGAGCTGGAGCGGCGGCTGAATCATCAGTGACTCACAGATTTCCGCGCCACAACCTAGTGTCGCTCCGCCATGCGTGATGCGCCAGCGAGCCCGGCCCTGTGGTGGGACGGACTCGAGCGGCCGCCAGCCGAACCCCCGCTCGAGACGCGCGAGTGTGCAGATTTTGCCATTGTCGGCGGTGGTTACACCGGGCTCTGGATCGCTTATTTTTTAAAGCAATACCGCCCCGACGCAGCGGTCATTCTCATCGACGCCCAACGGGTAGGCCATGGTGCCTCTGGCCGCAATGGGGGTTGGCTGATGGGCTCTCTGGAAGGGCTGGAGCGCTTTGCCGGCAAAGACGGCAGCCTCGACGGCGACGTACGCCGGGAGTTAACCGAATTAGTCAGCGCCGCGAGTACGATCATCAACCGCGAACGTATCGACTGCGACTTTGTGCACGGCGGGTGTCTCGCGGTGGCAGCGCGTTACGAGCAACAAAGTGATCGCGCCCGGACGGCCCTGAAGCACCTCCATCGACTGGGGTTCAGCAATCAGGATTATCACTGGCTAACGCCCGAGGAAATCTCGCAGCGTGTCAGCGTTGCTCGCCCGGGGGGCGGCTTTTATACGCCCCATGTCGCTCGCATCCAGCCCGCCAAATTGGTATTGGGATTGCGAGCAGCGGTCAAACGACTGGGCGTACGTATTTTCGAACACACCCGCGCACGCTCGATCACGACGCAACACATTCAATGCGACCGCGGCTCGATTGCCGCTGAACACGTAGTTGTCGCGACCGAGGGGTATTCGGAGGCAGGAAATCCCTTGCACCGACGGCTTGTGCCGGTCCAGACCGGGATGGTCGCCACCGAGCCGCTGACGGAAACACAGTGGCGGGGCATCGGCCTCATGCAGCGGGAGACGCTGGCTGATTTCAGTCGCGCCGCTACCTACTTACAACGCACGGCCGACCACCGTTTGATCATCGGCGCCCGCGGGCACTATCACCCGGGCGGCCTGCCCAAACACTCGCTAGAGGACAGCGAAGCCGTTGTGCTTCAGCGGCAACGGATCGGACACGCTCTACTGCCGCAAATCAAAGAGGTGCGGTTTACGCACAGCTGGAGCGGCAGCGTGGGGGTTCCCCGGAGCTTTGCGCCCCATATCGTGTTTGACCCCAAAAGCCGGCTTGCGACAGCAGGGGGTTATGTCGGCGAGGGTGTGGGTGCCAGCTTTCTGTTTGGACAAACGCTGGCCGAGCTAATGACTCAGCAAGACACACCGCGTAGCCGCATGCCCTGGGTTAAACGCCACAGATTGACCGATCTGAAGCGCTGGGAGACCGAGCCCCTGCCGCGCTGGGGTTTCGGAGCGCTGATGGGCCTGTTCCATCTGGAGGAAAAGTTGCTGACGGGCAATAAAAACGGGCGACTGACCCAGTGGGTGACCCGTTGCTGTGACTGGGCATCACCCCACTGACCGCCCTGTAACCCGAGCCCGGTGACCCGCCGTTAACGCAAACGCAATGCGTTCAGGCGCTCCTCATACGGTTAACCATTAGCCAACCCGCAGGGAGACACGTCACTATCAGGGCAAAAAATACCCAGTGATGCCATACGGGCATCGATTCCCAATACTGACGCTGCACGCTCACTCCGATCAATAACATATCGACGGTGGTCGCGATTAGACAGACGCGAGCCCAGCTATCACCGCCGGCGATCAACGCGACGGTGACGCCACCCAGAAAAATAATCAGGGCCTGAATCGCCTCCACCCCCAGAACGAGTGGTACGTCAAACGTGCCACCCCATTCATTGAGCTGCGCCGGAAACAAGTTCAGAAACATGCCCAGTAGCGGCAAGCACAGCAGCCCGTAAATGAGGGGGGCGGATATCACGCAGGCAATCAGTTGCAGTGTTCTTTTCATAGTGTGCTCCGTTTACGACTCTGCCATTGACGCCAAAGCGCGATCTTTGCGCGCCAGCACTACGCTCGCAAGTGTGTGCCGGCGTCGCGCCACCCAGCGTATCAAGCGATACGTCATCGGTCCGTCCAACGACTGAGCCGAGAGTAGCCATGTATGCCGGCGGAATGTCAATCCGTCGGCCGAAATACGTAGCCCACCGCGCCCCCTGTCAGGGACGTTTGACAGGCGGGCAGAGCGACCTCGACACCGTGAATTCGCCCTCATCGTCGCCCACCACCCGGTGACTACCGCCGACAAGCCTGTAACGACAGGGGCTGGGGGGACGGTCGGTCATGGCACATTGCTTGTGTATAATTGCCTGCCCAGCTCACAGCATTTAGCCAAAGCGAGAAGAAAAACATGAACGCACCACAACAAGTCGTAGTCAGCCCCGATGTCGAACTGAAGATGCAAGAGGCGCTCAAGGCCCAGCGTGAGAGCTACCTTCAGGAAGGGTTTGTCTCAGCAGAAGTTCGCATCGATCGCCTCAATCGCGCCATCGATGTGTTGGTTCGCCACGCGGATCGCATCAACGAAGCCATCAATAAAGACTTCGTCTGCCGTCCACGGCAAGTCAATCTGATTACCGATGTTGCGGCGTCAATTGGGTCGATGAAGCATTGCCGCAAGCATCTAAAGAAGTGGATGAAGAACGACAAGCGCCCCTCCACATTTCCTCTGGGATTACTCGGCGGTCGCTCTCATATTCAGTATCAACCGAAAGGGGTCGTGGGGATCGTCGCCCCTTGGAACTTCCCCGTATCAATGGTATTTCAGCCGCTAGCCGGGATCCTTTCCGCTGGCAACCGCGCCATGATTAAGCCTTCGGAGTTCACCCCTGAAACCTCGCGCGTCATTGAAGAAATCGTTGCCGAGGCTTTTGATCCAACTGAAGTGACTTGTTTTTCCGGAGGCCCGGAGGTGGGTCAGGCATTCTCATCACTGCCGTTTGACCACATGATTTTCACCGGCGCGACCAACATCGCGCGGCATATCCTCACCGCCGCCGCGCGCAACTTGGTCCCGGTAACACTGGAACTGGGCGGCAAATCGCCCGTCGTCATCTCACGTACCGCTAACTTAGAGCAGGCCGTGCAGCGCATCATGGTCGGCAAAACACTTAACGCCGGTCAAATATGTCTTGCGCCCGACTATTTGCTGGTGCCCGAAGAGCAACTCGAGCAAGTGATCGCTTTGGCGACCAAGGCCGTGAACGACATGTACAGCAGCCTCCGCGACAACGAGCAGTACACCTCGGTGATCAACGAGCGCCATCACAAGCGGCTGAGTAGCTATCTAGCGGATGCAGAGCAGCGAGGATGTCGCATCATCCCGCTCAACCCGGCCAACGAGGAATTCAGCACGGGCACAAACAAGATCCCACCGACACTGATCGTGTCGCCCGAGACGGATGCCCTCTGTATGGAGGAGGAGATTTTCGGCCCGCTGCTCCCGATTCGCACTTACAAAGACTTCAACGAGACGATCGACTACATCAACAGTCGGCCAAGGCCGCTGGCGGCGTATTACTTCGGTACCGATAAAGGCGAAGAAGAGACTTTCCTGCATCGCACTACCTCGGGTGGCGTTTGTATCAATGATGTGATCTTCCACATCATGCAGGAAGATATGCCCTTTGGCGGCGTAGGCCCGTCAGGCATGGGGTCTTACCACGGCATCGAGGGGTTCAAAACCTTCAGTCACGCCAAGTCGGTGTACAGTCAAACGCTGAAGTTTAACGTGGCCAAACTCGGAGGCATTCTGCCGCCCTACGGCAAGACCACCGAGAGCAATATCAAGGCGCAAATCAAAAGCTGATCGGTACCGACGGTGTTGCAACAAAAACCCCGCCGAAGCGGGGTTTTTGTTATGCGCATCTATTTAATGACGTAAGCCTGAACGATCAGCTCGCGGGTGAGTGGCGTGAACCTAATGACATCCAGATTCATTTGACCATTGGTGATGTTTACGACGTTGCGCATGACCACCACGCCATCATCTAGCTCCCAAAATCCCTGAAATCGCCCTGAAGCATAACCCTCTGGCGTAAAACCGCGTCCCTGGCCATCCACTGTGCCGCCCATACGATCCGGGTTATACGTGAGATGATAGGTCACGTAGACCTTGCCGTAGCCATCCATATCGCCCTCGGCACTGATTGACGACATTTCTTCACCCAGCACTACCGATGTCACGTTCATCGCGGTGTCAGGCTGTCGTTTCTCAAGGCCTAGGTCAGTGTGACCGTCCGCCAGCGTCAGCGATGAGAAGCACCAGAGGGCAATAAAAATAATACGCTTCATGAGTTTCCCCTTTTGTTTGTTTTAAATAAATTTGACTGCGAACGCTGCGGGCAAAACCATGCCCGCAGGGCCCTGCCCACCCACCTTACGCACCTGACATTAAAAAACCAGCGCCGACGAAGCTCGTGTCTCATGGACGACGCAGTCAAACTGTGCGCTGCAGATGCGGATGCGCAACTGACCCTCGGCGCGTTTTCCCGTAAGATCTTACAATGGCTCAGCTCTCTTATTTTCATTACCGGGCGCTAATCCGGCGTGCACGCGCCGCCGTTTGCCTCATGCTGGTATTGACTGCCTGCACGCCCGCTTGGCAAAGACCCGAGACAAACACCGCCGCGGATTTCACGGCTCGCAGTGTCAGCGTCTCCAAATCTGGCGCGAGGGTTACCGTTGCCGTTCCCGACGCCAGTGAGGCCGCGGTAATTTTCGGGACCGATCTTTACCGTTCGCGAGTGCAACCTGTATGGATTGAAGTCGAAAACGCGACAGATCAAGACCTGATATTGATGCGCACCGCAATCGATGATGAGTACATTTCACCGGCGGAAGCGGCTTATTTACGGCATGCCGGGCCTCAAGACACACGGGAGCAGATGGACCGCTTTTTCAACGAAAGCGAGTTCAAGAATCCGATAAAGGCGGGTACTACGGTCAGTGGTTATGTTTTTTCTAACCTGGACGAGGGCTTTAAAAACGTTAACGTCGATCTACTGGGTAATGACCAGCTGCTCAACTATACCGTGACGATCAAAATTCCAGGCCTTAACGCCGACTATGAGTATGTCGATCTCAACACGCTGTACCCGGAGTTCGAGGAGATCACAGATGAAGCGATGTTTCGCGAGCGCCTCGTCGAGATCCCGTGCTGCACAAACAATGAAGCAGGGAGCGCCAATGGCGACCCGCTTAACATTGTGCTTGTCGGCTCGAGCCAAGCAGTTTTTACCGCACTGATCAGACGCGGCTGGCAAGCCACGGAAATTAACTACTTCAGATCGAGTCTCAAAACTATCCGCTCACACATATTCGGTAGCCAATATAATTATTCGCCGATCAGCCCACTCTATTTGTTCGGCAGATCTCAGGACATCGGGTTACAGAAGGCGCGTGGGTCCGTCACGCGCCGTAATCACATGCGGTTGTGGCGGGCCCCGTTTGATTATCGGGGACAAGAGGTATTCATCGGCCAGATCAGTCGGGATATCGGGGTGAAGTTTCAGAAGCAAACGCTCACCACCCACGCGATCGACCCCTTCGTGGATCATACGCGGGATAGCTTGATCGAAGATCTTGCCTATTCCCAGGGTTTGAGCGGAGTCGCGTTTATCGAGGGCTCACAAATCTCTACAGAGACAGAGACCTTTTACAATTTGACACCTGACCCCTACTTTTCTGACGGTTATCGAGCGGTGTTTTTCTTTACTGAAGAGACGACGCCGCTGACCGATATTGACCAGATAAGATGGCTCCCCGACTGGCATCCCTCGTTGCGACCACCGGAGCCAGACGTCGAGTGAATACATCTTTACCGAGAACCCAACACAGGTTGCGCGCGGCTATGTGGCGGCTCAGCGTTTTGATTGCGACATCCTTGCTCCTGGTCACCTGCGCCAGCCAGCCGGAGATCCCCTTCTCCTACACGCTCGAACCGCTGTCGTTTGAGCCCGGTAATACCTATAACGTGCGTGACGGTCGCGCGCGGTTCCGGGAAATCTTTTGCGCTGCTAATGCTGATCACGGAGAGGCGCTACCTGACTACACTTCTTGCGAGCAAGCTTTGGTGAGATTTGAGGGCGAGCCGCCTCCCACGGGCAAGCCGGTGAATCTGGGCCAAAGCTCCACCCATTTACTCGGCAAGATGGTGCCGGGATTGGCCTATTCCTGCGTCAAAGCCTGGCTTCATCATGACAATTCTGCGCCGAATCATGTCGCGACTCTGGGCTATGACACGGGATTCATACAGGTAGAGGGGATCGCGAGTTCTGAAAGCAATGCGGCACTGATCGCAGACTATGTCAAAAGCCTCGAGGCACCCTACGATGACAGGCCGCTGGTGCTTTTTGGCTACTCGAAGGGCGTGCCCGATATCTTTGCCTTTTTAGACGCTTACCCTGACCTCGCGCACCGCGTGACAGCGGTGGTTTCCTATGCGGGTGCCGTATGGGGCTCTCCACTTGCCGACGAGGCTGATGAAAAGCAACTGCGGTGGCTCACAATGATCCCCGGCGCGGAGTGCGAAAAAAAGGACTCTAAAGCGTTAGAGTCACTCAGTCCCGCGAATCGCCAGGCGTGGTTTGCTGAGCATACGCTCCCCGACCATATCCGCTATTACTCGGTGGTGTCGTTTCCCGACCCCGACAATATCTCAAGTGGTCTGCGTGGATCGCACAAAAAATTGGCTCGCCTGAAAGACGCCCGCAATGACAGTCAATTGGTGTTTTATGATCAGGTGATTCCAGGTTCTACGGTCTTGGGGTTTTTCAACGCTGACCATTGGGCAATGTCGGTACCCATCGCCCGCCAACATGAGGTCTCCCAGGCGATCTTTGCCAATCAAAATGATTTCCCCCGAGAAATCGCCTTAGAGGCCATTCTGCGCTTTATCGAGGAGGACATCGCGCAAGGCGCGAGTCCGCCGCTACACCACTGAATGTGACCGTACTGGCGGCCATAGCCGCCCTTTAGTGAGCCAGGCCAGCCACTATCTTCGGCGGGTTGAGCGGTAAATCGCGGAACCTGACACCAGTGGATTGATACACTGCCTCTGCGATAGCAGGCATCGGCGGCACAATCGGTACTTCACCGACACCCTTGACGCCAAAGGGATGCAATGGATTGGGAATCTCGACAATGACCGTATCAATAAACGGCAGGTCCGATGCCACAGGAATGCGGTAATCGAGGAAGCCTGGGTTCTCCAGCACACCCTCTGCGTTGTAGAGATATTCCTCGTTCAACGCCCAACCAATGCCTTGTACGGCACCGCCTTGCATTTGACCCTCGACATAATCGGGATGAATTGCTTTACCGGCATCCTGAATCGCGGTGTATCGCGTAATCGTGGTGCGTCCGGTCTCTTTATCGACCTCAGCGTCACAAATATGGACCGCAAAACCGGGCGCAGTGCTCGTCGCCGTCAACGAACTTGAGAAAGTCAGCGGCCCGCCCATGCTCCCCGCGCGCTCGGCAAGCGCTTCGAAGGTCAACGTGTGCTCACCATAGTGGGCGGCGCCCTGACTCCACGCGACCACGCCCGGCTCGACTTCCCACTCGGAGCCAGCGCGTCTGCAGAGCTCCGCCACACAGGCCTCAGCCGCCTGAATGACCGCCTGCCCCGTGGCCAAGGTGGTACGACTGCCACCAGTGAGGTCGGTATGACCCACTGAATCAGTAGCCACCACCTGAGGGTGGATGTGGTCAAAAGGAATACCGAGTACTTCGGCCGCCATCAGCGCCATGGACGCGCGGGAGCCACCGATATCGGGGCTGCCCGTTAACACAGAAACATGCCCATCTGAACTCACATTGATCGTCGCACTGGATTGCATGCCAGCATTCACCCAGTACCCCATGGCCACACCGCGGCCCGCGCCCGAGGCCACCGCAGACTTGTAGTGCTCGTGGTTACGCGCCACCTCCAGACACTCGCGCAAACCGATCCGGTTGTAAGGCGCGCCCATCATGTTGGCGTCGCCCTCCTCAACCGCATTCATCATGCGAAACTCCAGCGGATCGATCCCCAGCTCGGCAGCCAATTCGGTGATTGCCAGCTCAACACCCAACGTGACCTGGGGAATGCTGGGGGCGCGATAAGCGTGGATTTTGGGTTTGTTGGTATACACCGAGCGCCCCGTCGAGCGGGCATTACTCAGCTTGTAACAAGCGGTCGCCATGAATGCGGGTATGCCGGCCGGGCTGCCACTGTAAGCACCCGAGTCCATCAGGCAATCAACTTCAGCCGCGACCAGCTTGCCCTCGCGGGTAGCACCCAGCTTGACGCGGGTTTGCGCACCGGGCGCGGGGCCCGTGGCCCGAAACACGTCACCGCGGTCCATCACCATCTTAACTGGCCGACCCGCCTTCTGGGCCAGCACCACGGCGAGCGGCTCGAGATAAACCGTTGTTTTGCCGCCGAAGCCGCCGCCAATTTCAGAGGCCGTCACTTTAATCTTGCCAAGATCGATGCCAGCGACGGCGGCCGTGAAATGCCGCACCGCAAAATGGCCCTGCGTGCAGCACCACAGATCGACTTGTCCAGCCGCGTCGACTCGCGCCACGCAGGCATGAGGCTCGATATATCCCTGGTGGCACATCGGCACCGAATACGTTTGCTCGAACACGACGTCAGCCGATTCAAATGCCGCATCCGGATCACCCACCGTGAGACTGATGTGCTCCGCCAGATTGGTTGGCTCCTCGGGATACCCGTCCGGGAAACGGTCGTCGTGCAAAATGGGGGCGTCAGGCGCCAGCGCCGCGTGCAGGTCTGTCACCGCGGGCAGCACCTCATACATCACCTCAATCGCCTTGGCCGCCTCGGCCGCCAGTGCGGGCGTTGTCGCCGCCACCGCCGCGACGGCCTGCGAGTGGAACAGCACCTTGCCCTGAGACATCACCATGGGCACCACGTCTTTGAGCGCCATGGCCCCCTCGCCACTACCGAGCATTTCATTTCCCGGCTTCACCAAGTCATCGCCGGTCATGACCGCCAGTACGCCTTTCATCGCCAGCGCCTTACTGCAATCAATGGATGTAATCACCGCATGGGCGTGGGGACTGCGGACCACGTGGCCGTATATCTGCCCTTGCATATTGAGGTCTGCACCATAGCGCGCGCGACCCGTAACCTTGTCGAACCCGTCGGGGCGGACCGGGCGCGAACCAATGATTTTGAATTCCTGATAGGCGTTCATGCGGCCTCCTCGCGCAGCGTTTTTGCGGCATCGAGTACCGCGCGAATAATTTTGTCATAGCCAGTACAGCGACACAGATTCCCGGCGAGCCAGTAACGCGCCTGCTCCTCAGTCGGATCAGGGTTGTGCTCCAAGAGCGCTTTGGCCGCCACGACCACCCCCGGCGTACAGATGCCGCACTGCAATCCACCATGCTCAAGCAGCTTTTGCTGCACCGGATGCAGTTTGCCGCCCTCGGCGATACCCTCGATGGTTTGCACACATTGACCTTCAACCTCAGCCGCCAGCACCAAGCAGGAGCAGACCAGCCGATCATTCACCATTACCGAGCAGGCTCCGCAGTCACCGGTATTGCAACCGATCTTGGTACCGATCAATTCCAGCTCATCGCGCAGTACCTCAGCGAGCACCTGTCCGGGCGAACAGAGAAACACCGTGTCTTCACCGTTGATGGTCGCCTGCACGGCCATTTTATTGAGCGGCTTGTTCATGGGCGCGCCTCCTGAATACGTGCCTGCGCGTTAGCGATGGCACGCGATACCAACACACCCACTACATGAGTGCGGTACTCAGCAGTGCCGCGTTTGTCTGAAATGGGCTTTGCCGCTACCCGCACGGCAGCGACAGCCGCATCGCGCGCGCTCTGCTCCAGCTTCGAGCCCACCAGCGCCTCGCCCGCCGCCGCCACCAGTAAGGCAGTCGGTGCCACGGCTCCGATGGCGACTCTGGCCGCGGTACATTCGCCGGAGTCATCAACAGTGATCGAGACCCCGGCGCCAGCGACCGCAATATCCATCTCGGTCCTTGGCGTTAATCGAAGGTAGGCATCTGACGTGCCCGCAGCTGGGCGCGGCAATATGAGTTCAACCAGTAACTCACCTGGCGCCAGCGCATTCTGGTTTGGTCCCACTACAAAATCCTCGACCGCAAGCGTGCGCTCGCCATCAGACCCAAGAATGCGGCACTGCGCGCCATTGGCAATCAGTGCCGGAATGCTGTCTGCGGCAGGGGATGCGTTACAGAGATTACCGCCCGCCGAGCAACGTCCGGTTATCTGAGTCGAACCAATCAAATTCAGGGCCTCGGCGAGACCGGGAAACAGTGATGGCACATCGGAGTTGTGCAGCACATCGAAAGCCGATGCTGCCGCGCCGATCCGAACCTTGGCGGCGTCAATTTCAATCGCCGTCAACTCAGGGATCTGCTTGAGATTCACTACGCGAGAAGGGTTGCGCGCACCGAGACGAATACCCACTAACAAGTCCGTTCCGCCGGCAAGGCAGCTGGACCCCGCGCCTGCAATTGCCGCTTGCGCCTCCGCGAGAGAGGTGGGCGAGACGTATTCCTGTACTGCCATAACGATTCCTCTAGGCGGGCGACGCCCCGCGTTGTCATTCATGTGCAGGCCAGACCTTAACTGGAATTGCCACCCTCTGACCAGCCTTCAGGCAATGCCGTGGGGGCACTCTCGGAGTGCTAGGTTTTTCGTGCCCAGAATATCACGGCATAAAACAGTGCCATCGACACGGGCAAATCGAGAAAGGTCGTCCAGGTCAGCCAAAAATCCTCTGAAAATTGATTGGCGACATAATAATTGGCACCCGCCATCGCCAACCCCATCCCGCTCATACCAATTGCAATACGGTCATGATGCAGCCTCAGCGGCATATAGCGCTCAATGCGCGCACCAAAGTACGCGCCCTGGCGAAACACGCCGTCAATCATAAAGACACTTGCGGTCAGGATACCCAACACCGTGCTTTTCATCTGGACCCAGTAGTCATCCTGCAGGAGCAGTGAAAACCCCGCCGAGATCAGCAGCATGATCGTGCCAAAAACCGCGAATCCACCCAGCAAATCGACGCGCACAAAACGCTGCACAGCGACCAAAGCCAGCCCCGCGCCGGCGCCTACCAGCGCCGCCAGCGCGAGGTCACCGGTGGCTTTACCCACGACAAAAAACAGCGCGCCGAGGACCAAGTCCGCGTAAATGGAGTATTTGTTGCGCTGCCACTTACTCTGACTTAGGGCCGCCATGTCCGCAGCGCGATTCGGCGCTGTGTCCGGCGCGGGCGCCTCACGAGACGTGATTTCAGACATCAGTGATTCCCCAAAACGCACGTCTCGCCCCGGATGGCTTTCGTAGACCTTCTGCTGCCCCTCAAGGACCGCGATACCCACGCTCCACCAGTTGAAGTAACCCACCTCGACCCGAGTGGCATCCGCCGCGTCGCCAGCTAACGTGTGAACAAACGTCGTCGTGCCGTCCATGTAGCCAAAGGACTGTTCGTCAAGACATTCGTCTCCGCAAAATAGCCGCGATACCATTTTCGTGAACGTCAGAGAAATCTCGACGACATAATCGCGATCGCGGTAAGAAAAAGGTCTTAGATAAGTCCACAAACGCATGAAAATGCCTTATTGGAATATTCGTTGCCGCGGTGCACTGCTGGACAAGCATTCAGTGCTTAGGGGTATAGTACCCACTGTGCGGAGCAGTATAGATTTTTTGAGGACCTAGACAAGAATGAGCGCGCGTTCTTCATTCATCGAGATTCGAAGCTTGATGCTGGTAACTCTACTCGGGCTCTCATCAGGTTGTGCAACCATGTCCGATGACGAGTGTCTGATAGCCAATTGGGAAGAAGTCGGGTATCACGACGCGATTGAAGGCTACCCCCCAGAGCGCGCGGCGGAGCACCAAGAAGCATGCGCAGATGTTTCAGTGCCGGTCGACTTCGAACTTTACCGGCACGGACATAGTCTGGGTCTCCCCTACTACTGCACCGAAACGACTGGCTTTGAGACCGCCGATCACGGCGGCGAATACGCTACCCAGTGCGAGCCCGATAAGTTTGGCTCCTATGCTACCGGGTATCGCTCCGGCAGAGAGGTATATGCGCTTAAACTAGAAATCAGACAACTGGATTCTTTGATCAACGAAAGAAACGATCAAACAGATGCATTGATGAGTCAGATCGGGCAGTTGCGGACCGAGGCGGATGACTCTGCGTTATCGAAAAGTGACAGGCGCGAGGCGCGAGAGCAGGCGTCGAAACTTGAAGACATCTACCGCACGCTCAATCAGGACATCGACGCCCTGTCTGCGTCACGCGATCAACTCAGTGACGAAATGCAGTTGTTGGTAAGCACTTTCTACTCGTCAATATGACCTTGCGGGCTTAAACTCAGGGGGCAATGAGTTGCAACCGCCGCGCCGCGGTCATCGCCTCCAGCCAAGCGAGAATCTCCTGCGTGTTCGCCTCGGTATGAATGATCCGGTGCGCATACACGTCAATCAGCAAGCGCTGCGCCACGGGATCACCCGGGCTCCCGTACCAGGCCCAATCCGCGATGTGGCTCGCCATAATGATATCGGTCTCCATCAGGGCGCGCGCACGCCTATCCAGTGCCCCTACCCCCCCGGCCAATGTAGTAATCGCGGCGGCTTGCTCGTCGAAAGACGCCGGGGTCCAGTGCGACGGAATGTCATCCCACCAGCCAACGTAGCGCCGCATGACCATCTTTGAGATGTCCTGCCAGCTCACATATTGCTGTTTGAGAGTCGGGTGATTGAGGAAATGCTCGGGCACCTCGAGGGAGCGATAAATCAGATCTTGTCGCGTTCCCTTATTGAGCTCGGCCTTGGTCTGGTGAATGACCCACTCGAGCGCCTCGGCCAGCACTGAGAGGTTTTCCTGAATCAATCCT
>Ga0181578_10002543_pt1 | contig 17029 bp, 10 predicted proteins | sample 071ome_21_FD_148659 | JGI IMG/M metagenome (GOLD analysis project Ga0181578, IMG submission 148659) | Coastal salt marsh microbial communities from the Groves Creek Marsh, Skidaway Island, Georgia - 071401CT metaG (spades assembly) | ecosystem: Environmental > Aquatic > Marine > Intertidal zone... | reverse complement strand
CCCCTTCGACGAGTGGGGCGAAGAGCGAACCGGTGTTGAAGACCGACTCTCCACCTTGGACCGCTACGGCAACCCCAAGCCTGGTCTCCAAGTTGAGCGTCACCTGATCGACGGTGATGTCGCTATCTTCAACCGACAACCCTCGTTGCACCGCATGTCGATGATGGTGCACGAAGTTCGTGTCATGAAAGGCCACACGTTCCGTTTCAACCTCGCAGTTTGTACGCCCTACAACGCTGACTTTGACGGGGACGAAATGAACCTTCACGTCATCCAGTCGGAAGAAGCCCGAGCCGAAGCGAAGATTTTGATGCGCGTCCAAGAACACATCCTCACGCCCCGTTACGGCGGTGCGGTGATCGGTGGAATCCACGACCACATTTCCGGCGCTTACTTGCTGTCCCGCCCCGGGACGCTCATTCGCCAGGCCCACGGTCTTGAGATGCTTGGAAACATCGGTTACACCGGCCAACTGCCCGAGTTGGTGACGGATGCCGACGGCAACCCCGCCTTCCGAGGACAAGACATCATTTCGCTCATCATCCCTGACAACATCCACCTTCGGTTCCGCAGCCGATCCAACGACATGGTGATGGTCAAGAACGGCAACGTGGACGGAACCCTCGACAAGCGAGCCATCGGTGCTGAAGACGGCCGATTGTTGGACGCCATCGTCCAAACCAATGGTCCCGAACAAGGTGCGCGCTTCCTTGACGAGTTTACCCGATTGTCCATCGCCGCTTGTACTTCGCTCGGTTTCACCACGGGTATCGACGATGAAGACCTCTCAGAGGAGGCCGTGGCCGCCATCAACGCAGCCAACGCCCTCGCTCAAGATGGCGTTAACGAGGAACTCGAAAAGTTCGGAAAGACCGGGAAAGGCTACGAAGCTCGTCCTGGACGAACCCAACGCGAAACGCTGGAAGAAAACATCATGCAAATGCTTGACAAAGGCAAGCAAGAAGCCGGTGACATCGCAAAGGACGAACTCAACAAGTCCGGTTCAACGAACGCTGCCGTCAATATGGCCATCTCCGGAGCCCGCGGTTCCATGGATAACTTGACCATGATGGCTGCTTCCATCGGCCAAGCAAAGGTCCGTGGAAAGCGCCTGGAGCGGGGATACGACGAACGTGTTCTGCCTCACTTCAAGCGAGGCGGACGTGGTGCAGACGAGCGCGGTTTCATCGCCTCTTCGTTCAAGCGTGGTTTGGAACCAACGGAGTTCTTCATGCTCTCGGTTTCCGGTCGTGAGTCCTTGGTTGACACGGCGGTTCGTACGGCGAAATCCGGTTACATGCAACGCCGATTGATCAACGCCATGGACGACCTGAAGGTCTACGATGACGACATGCTCTCCGTCAGAAACACAGCAAACCGCATCATCCAGTTCAGCTACGGCGAAGACGGCATTGACCCCTCAAGAGGCGTGCACGGTTCACCGTTCAACATCGATGTCATCGTTGACTCAGCACTGGGCACCGAAGGCGGTCTTGAAATTGACCGAGAATCCTTTGACCGCGACTCCGATGAAGAGGACATGGGGGCTTGGGAATTTGAAGCCGACGAAATCGAAGGTGGAGGTGAGGACTGATGGTCGTTAAGAGTGCAACCAAGAAGAAGCTCATGGATTTGGGCATTGAGGAAACCTTTGCCCACGCTCTGGCCGACGACCGCAAGTGGGACGATGTCAAGGTGATGACCGCCAACGACATCGCTCAAATCTGCGAAACCGATTCGGAGCAGGCCGGCAACATTCACGCCACGATTGTATCAGCCACGGTAAAAGGACGCGAAGGCGACGCAGACGCCTCCGGACCCATCACGAAGGTCCGCCTTTCCAAGCGGCGCACGCGAACGAAGACCGTCGCCGACATGGAATCCTATGACTACGACCGCAAAATGCGATCTCTTGAGGATGCTCTTGCAGATGACCCCGTCTACCAAAGTCTTCGAGGCGCTGCAGATGATGCCGGTTCCACCCGCTTTACCAACCGTATTCTGGCCGAATTGACCAAAGCATGTCATGCCCGTGGAAAGAAGAAGTTGACCAAGCCGGAAGCCAAGAAGATCATCGCTGAATCCATCGAGGCTCTTGGGCGAGCCAGCATTGACCCCTACGAAGCCGCCGGCATCATCACCGCACAATCCATCGGTGAGCCGGGTACACAGATGACCATGCGTACGTTCCACTATGCAGGTGTGGCCACCGTCAACGTGACCCAAGGTCTTCCTCGAATCATCGAGATCGTTGACGCCCGCAAAGTGCCGCAAACGCCAACGATGACCATCCGAATGAAGGAGGGGCAGAAAAACGACGGGAACGCTGCACGGAAATTGGCCGCCGCCATTGAGGTGACGACCACGGTGAACATCGCCAAGTTGGAAACCGACGTGGCCCAGCGACGCTTGGTCCTCCAACTCAACAAAGCCAACCTCAAGCAAAAGAACATGACCGCTGCTGAGGTCAAGGACAAGTTGGAGCGAGCCACACGTCTGCTCGTTCAAGCGGACAAGGAAAAGAACCCGTCCACGTTGACGCTCATTCCAGGTGTTCACTCCGAGGACGACCTCGCCGAGTTGGCGGAGAACCCTCCGTCGTACACGATGCTTCTGCAACTGGAAGAAAAGATTCGCGACATGCGTCTCAAGGGCATCCCCGGTATTGAGCGTGCGAACCCACAGCTCGACGACAAAACCGGCGAGTATTACCTCTCGACCATTGGAAGTAACCTTCAACGCATCAGCGAATTGGAGAGCATTGACCGGTCCCGCACCTACACCAACAACATCATCGAGATTTACGATTACTTGGGTATTGAAGCTGCCCGACAAGCCATCGTGAACGAATTGCAACTGACGCTTGACGGTGCTCGTCTCGAAGTCGACGTCCGCCACCTGTTGATGGTTGCTGATGTGATGACCTCCGAGGGTGAAGTGCGAGCCATCGGCCGACACGGTGTTTCCGGAACCAAGCACAGCATCCTCGCTCGTGCAGCCTTCGAAGTGACCGTGAACCACCTCCTCAAGGCCGGTATCATCGGTGAGAAGGACTACTTGACCGGTGTTGCAGAGAACATCATCGTCGGCCAACCCATTTCCTTGGGAACCGGCAGCGTTGCGCTCTACTACATTCCTGAGGAATGATGTTCCAACCATGAGAAACACATGTGGAGAATGGAGGAAGAAAAATGGACCTAAGCCGACAATTGAAGAACGCAATCGCAACAGGAAACCTGTTGTTTGGACAACGACAAGCCAAAGACGCCTGCGCAAGCGGTGCAGCCAAAATGATCATTCTGGCCGCCAACTGCCCCGAGGACTACACCACTGCGCTCCGTGCCGCGCACCCCGAAGTGACGATGCACCGAGCCCGGATGGTCAACCGAGAATTGGGAATCGCATGCGGAAAGCCGTTTTCGGTGTCCACCATCACCGTGCTCGATGCTGGTGACAGCGATTTGATGGCGCTCGACACCAACCTCGATTGAGACCGGACGGGCCAACCCGTCCAAGCCTTGATGTCCCTTGAGCGGTAGCCTTGCTCATGGGCCACCGGACCGTCGCCACCAGCACCGCACTCGTCACACTGCTTCTCTTGAGCGTGCTCATGACCCCACCAGCCCCAGCGCCTTTGGCCATGGCTGAGGGAAATGCCCCCTTACCAACCTCAGGGCGTTCCTCAACGCCTGAAGTCTTCCTTGCAAGCGGAGGGTCAACCTCCCATGACGAGTTCGCCGGGGCCATCGTCGCGTCGGACAACGGGTACTTCGTTGCCGGTGAAGTCAACTCATCAGCACAAGCCTTGACGTTCGGAACCCACACCTACACGCCCACTTCCCCCTATTCAAACGGCCAAGATTTCTATCTTGCCTCCCTCGACGACGCCGGCACCTGGAACTTCTTGGTTGGTGCAGACCATAGCCAAGGCGGCGTGTCTTTCCTCACCGACATCGCCTCCTCGACCGGGAAACCCGTGGTTTCGGGTTACATGTATGGGCCCATCGATTTCGGGAGCACCTCGTTGACCAGTGCCGTTCAATTTGACGCTTTTATCGCCTCAACCGACACCGCAGGTAATTGGATGTGGGCAAAAGGGTTCCAAACCAAACCAAACTCCTCCACCGACGCAAGCATTCCTCAAGCCATTGCCGTGGACCAAACCGGTGATGTCATCGTGGCCGGGTATTTCTCTGGAGAAACTGATTTCGGAGGCACGACAATCAATGTCTCGAATGCGGAGGTGTTTGTGGCAAAATTGGACGGGATGAACGGAGCCCTCAAGTGGGTCGTCACCGGCGGTGGTATCGGCAACCAACAGGTGACCGATGTCGTGGTTGATGCAGGGGGCGCAATCTATGTCTCCGGGGTGACCCAAAACAACATCCTGTTCGGCACCAACAGTTACAACACCGTTGGAACCCAAGATTCCTTTCTGCTCAAGGTCTCGTCAGCTGGCGCCTTCCAATCGCTCACGGGCTACGGCATCGCCAATCAAGCCGTGACGCTGAGCAAACTCGCCATCGACGGTTCCGGCGACCTGTATCTCGGTGGCTCGTTCGAAGGAACGATGGCAAAGAACGGTTGGTCCATCACCGCCAACAAAGGCGGAGCAGACTTGTTCTTCATCAAGGAAGGAGCAACATCGGCCAACCAATGGGCTGCAACCGGAGGCTCCAGCAGCGGTGACGGACTTCAAGGCATGGAGTTGACCTCGAGAGGCGAGATCGTCTTCACCTCGTTTTTCCTCGATGGGACGTTTAGCGCCGGTACGAAATCGACCACCGGGACCAGCAGTTCCTGGATTGCCTCGCTCGATGCTGACGCCATCATGGGCGGGATCACGGCAACAGGTGGCTGGTCTTGGCTTGATGTCACGGGAAGCAATGCCCTTGAGGTGGGATGGGACATCGCCGTCAATTCCAGCGACATTGTCGCCGTGGTGGGTTCCTTTGTCGGGCCAGCCGGAAGCAACACCATCACCAAAGGCACCAACAGCGTAAACAGTACCGGAGGATGGGATGCCTTTGTTTGGGCCGTCAACCCCGCCCTCAAAGCGGATTCCGACGACGACGGCATCCCCGACTATACCGACAATTGCCCAACCGATTCCAATCCAATGCAAGAGAACACCGACGGTGACGCCCAGGGGGACGCCTGTGACGTGGATGACGACAACGATGGAATCACGGACAACTCAGGAGACCATTGCCCCCGTTCAGGCGAAGCAAATTGGGATTCAACTCAAGACTTCACCGACCCTGCAAACTCAACAGACTGGGACCGCGACGGATGCAAAGACGGCGTTGAAGACAACGACATGGATAACGACGGCGTGGAAAATGCCAACGACCAATGTCCTCGCTCGTCCTACCAGCCCCCTCGACCCACCTGGCAGTCCGACAGCATCACCGATGTAGACGGAGATGGATGCCGTGATGCCGATGAAGACTCGGATGATGACGGCGATGGATTTGAGGACGTCAGCGACGATTGTCCAACCGTCATCGGCACCTCTACGCTTGGTGAAGAGGGGTGCGTGGACAGCGACGGCGATGGCTGGTCCGACAACTTTGACGATTGTCCCAACCAAGCCGGGAACTCGACATTGGGCGGGAAGAACGCTTGCCCCGACATGGACGGCGACGGATGGGCTGATGAGGACGATGCTTTCATGCTCGACCCCACGCAATGGTTCGATGCAGACGGTGACGGCTACGGGGACAACCCCGAGGGAACAACGCCCGATGACTGCCCTGATGTGAGCGGAACCTCGACGCTTGACCGCCTTGGCTGTGCCGATACCGACGGTGATGGCTATTCTGACTCAGACAACTTGTGGAACCCTGAGGACGGCGCCGACGCTTTTGTCGATGACCCCACCCAGTGGTCGGATTTTGACGGAGACGGCTACGGTGACAATTATGCAAACTCCACGTGGGAGGACCGGAACCCATCATGGCCTGGTGAGTTCAACGCTGCATCGACGCAACAAGATGCGTGTCCAAGCCAAGAAGGCACCTCATGGCAAAACGGCATGGTCGGATGTCCGGACCAAGACGGCGATGGATGGTACAACCTTCAGGACGCCTTCCCCAATGACCCAACGCAATGGGAAGACACCGACGGTGACGGCTACGGCGACAACGCGTCCGGCAACGATGCCGATGCGTGTCCTGATGTTCCAGGAACCTCAACCGAAGACCGACTCGGCTGTGCGGATAGCGATCAAGACGGCTTTTCGGACCCGGAGTTGGCGTGGACGCCACTTCAAGGTGCAGACGCCTTCATGTCCGATGCGACGCAATGGTCGGACCAGGACAACGATTTCTTTGGTGACAACCCCAACGGGGACCGCCCCGACGCTTGCCCAACTGTTCGCGGCACCTCCACCATCGACCGCTTTGGCTGCGAAGACAGCGACGGCGATGGGCGCTCTGATGCCGACGAACTTTGGACGTTTGAGCAAGGCGCCGATGCCTGTCCGCTCGCCTTTGGGAATTCCACTGCAGACCGCCTCGGATGCGTGGACACCGACGGCGACAATTATTCAGACCCAACCCCCGAATGGCGAGCTGCTGACGGGGCAGATGCGTACCCCGAGGACCCAGCACGTTGGATCCTCGAGCCCGAAGCCGAGGGAATCTCTCTTGCATCCCCTACGGTGTTGATCGGTGGCGGCGTTGGTCTGCTGTTCATCCTCGCTCTTCTCGCCCTGCTCATGCGGCGACGTGGAGGTACCGATGAAGGTGAGTGGGCCGTCACGCAACTGAACATGGAAACGCCGGCATATGCCGCAACATCGACGTACGTTACCCCGCCTCCCGGCTTTGGTGTTCCGCAATCAGTACAACCCGTCGCAACAGCACCGCCTGCCGTGGCTCAACCTGTTTACGCACCTCCACCCGTTCAACCCGACCCGTCCACTGAGTATTACAACGGGCTCATCGCCCAAGGCTACCCACACGAAGACGCCGTTCGATACACACAGCAATACTTTGCTGAATTTCGCGGCTGAGGCGAGGTGGCGCTGTTGGCTGAGCGGTTGAACCGTTTGGTGGCCAAGCCCTGGTTTCGGGGCTTGATGATTTTCTCGGCTTTTCGAGCCGTTTACGGCACGGGTATTCTTGTGGTGACGTATCTCTTGGCCACTAACGACTCGGCCCCGTGGTGGACTTCCGTCCTGTTTCTCGGAGCATCAATGGTCTTCTCACGCTGGCTCTTTCAACGCATCAAAGGGCGTTGGCCGAGTGCTTTTGGAACCAAGCCAGTATCGGCGCTTGAAACGTGATGCTCACACGATGCCTTGAGCGATCATGGCTTCAGCGACCTTGAGGAAGCCCGCCACGTTCGCACCAAACACATAATCGCCTTCTCGCCCGTACTTCTTGGCCGTTTCAAAGGCGTTCTTGTGGATGTCAACCATGATGTTTTCCAATTTTTGGTCCACTTCCTCGCGGGTCCAAGGCATCCGCAGAGAGTTTTGGGACATTTCAAGGCCGGAGGTGGCGACACCGCCTGCGTTGGATGCCTTTCCGGGTGCGAACAAGACGCCCGACTTTTGGAACACTTCAACCGCCTCAGGGGTGCACGGCATGTTGGCCCCCTCACCAACGGCAATCACCTTGTTGGCAACCAGCATCGCAGCTTCCTCGCCGTTCAGTTCGTTTTGCGTAGCGCAAGGCAAAGCGACGTCCACATCAACGCCCCAAAGACCGTTGACTGCAGGCTCAGGGGCGCTGGCGGTGAACGTGGCTGATGGGAATTGCTTGACGTATTCGGAAATTCGTCCGCGGCGGTTGTTCTTGAGGTCCATGACCCAAGCCAACTTCTCGCGGTCAATGCCTTCGGGGTCATGAATCCAGCCCGATGAATCCGAGAACGTGACGGGCTTTCCACCGAGGTCAAGCACCTTTTCACACGCAAATTGAGCCACGTTACCGGATCCCGAAATCGAGACAACGGCACCTTCGAAGGACTTGCCTTTGGTCGCCAGCATTTCACGAGCGAAGTACACCAAGCCGTATCCAGTGGCTTCAGGACGAATCAAGGAGCCCCCGTAGGACAACCCCTTCCCGGTGAGTACACCGCCTTGGAATTCGTTTTGAAGGCGCTTGTACATGCCGAACATGTATCCAATTTCTCGGCCGCCCACCCCGATATCACCGGCGGGGACGTCGCAATCTTGACCGATATGTCGCCAAAGTTCCATCATGAAGGACTGGCAGAACCGCATCACTTCACCGTCGGACTTGCCCTTGGGGTCAAAGTCCGATCCACCTTTACCGCCGCCCATGGGCAAGCCGGTCAAGGAGTTCTTGAAAATCTGCTCAAACGCAAGGAACTTCAAAATCGAGGCGTTCACGCTCGGGTGAAATCGAAGCCCGCCTTTGTAGGGCCCGATCGCTCCGTTGAATTGAATCCGGAAGCCACGGTTAACCTGAACGGCACCGCTGTCATCAACCCAAGGGACGCGGAAATGAATGAGTCGCTCGGGTTCAACCACGCGCTCCACCACGGAGGTGTATTCGGGGTTCGCCTCAAGAACGGGCTCCAACGATTCAAGGACTTCCTTGACCGCTTGATGGAATTCCGGTTGTTCTGGGTCACGGGCTACGACTTTTGCATAAATTGCATCAATGGCACTCATTGGCATACCTTCTCACACCGTCAGGTGTATTGGCCCGCCCTAATGCAGACCCTTTCTAATGGTTGTCCTTGAATGACCTCCACGGAAACGGGTTCCGTTGGCGTGGTCGCCTTCTCAAAAGGGGCACTCAATAAGGACACACAGAGACGAAACGTTCGAGGCGTTCCACGCGGCGCTGGCCCTGGTCGTCGGTTTCGACCATCGCTCGAATGGCCTCTTCAATCAGCGCGTGTTCGTTCTCTTGAATGCCGATGACGCGACGAAGGCGGTCGAGCATGGCCCACTCGTCCTCCGTGATGACATCATCGTCCAAAGCGGCGATCAGTGCCGACTGATAGGTCGTTGCATCGCCCATGTGATGGCCGCTGTAGCTGCTATCGTCGGTAAACGGCGAGGGGACTTCGCCCTCGACGACGGCGCGACACTCGGCCGTATCGGATGGGGCAACGCCCAATGCTTGGGCGAGAATGTGCAAGATTTGGGCTTCATCGTCGGTCACGATGTTGTCATCAAAAGCCACCTGGAGGGTTTCGAGATAGAGATAGAGGCCACGGGTCGGTTCAAGAGGCATGGATTGGGCTCTGCATGCTCGTCTTTGAAACTTCGCAAGGGTTGAAGTGGAAGCCGGAAGCGCAACCGTATGACAGAAAATGACATTTTGTCATCATATGAGTTACGTTTATAGAGTCGACTCGTCTGTCTATGTTTACGAGGGAACAGGAATGACCCAGCCAACCACCGCCGTTTCGCTGCGAATCACCGAGGAGGACTTGGCCCTCCTCGACGCACGCGTCGGCATGGAGGGCGCCCGAAACCGCTCGGATGTGGTCCGACTGGCCATCCAAGAATTCCTTCACAATCAACCCCTCTTGGTCGACATGAAATCCATTCGCATTCCGTTGGGTCGAAACGATCAGGCCCAATTGGGCAAACTCTACGAGTTGCAGGGCACAACGCCCGAAATCGCCGCTCAAGAGGGTTTGAAATTGTACATCAAGAAAGCGACGGCTGAATTGCAAGCCGTCAACGATACACTCGATTTGGCCTTGGAGGCGTCCAGAGCCGAAACGATACGACGCAGCGAATACCAACAATAAGTGGTGAGAGAACGGAGGGGATGGGATGAATTGGCAGAACCATGGATATAACCACGGCAATGCCACCCCTTGGGCCACGCAAGACCGGCCAGTCTTGCAGGGCCTTGCCTCGCTGTGTCGGCGTGCCCGTCTTGCACGCCTTGGCCGACTTGGTTCCCAAAACCAAACACCCCCACACACCTCCCTGGAAGACGGCCAGGGAGGCTCAGATTCCACCCCTGTCAGTTGACGGGATGGTCCCCCGTGCCCAGCCCCCACATTTCTGGGCACATTGACGCTGGCCAGTGAAACCTCTACCTCGCATGCGAATCCTTTAGGAGGGTCGCCACGGGATGGGTCGTATGAACGAAGGTGTTGGAGCATCCATCAACACCAATTTCCCGTTTTTGGCCCATGCGTCACCTCGACCTGGTCAACTCGAGATGATTCACGACGGCATCAAAGCCCTTCAAGAAGGAAACTTTCACCTCGCTGCGGCCCCGACTGGAATCGGGAAAACTGCAGCCTCCCTTGCCGCTGCGCTTCAAGTCGCCAGTGAATCAAGTCTGAAAAAAACCGTGTTTTTCCTGACCTCCCGACAAACTCAACATCGAATCGTTGTGGACACCGTCCGCCAAATCAACCGTTTACGAAAGGAGACGACGCCCGTCCGTTTGGTGGACATGGTCGGTCAAGCCGGCATGTGCGTCCAACCCTTCGCGAAAGAATCTCCGCTGGTGTTTTCGTTGATGTGCAGCCAACACCGGAAAACTCGGTCCTGCAAACCCTGGATCACACCCGCTCCGGGTCTGAAACGCCGCATTCTCGCCTCGCCCCTCCACGTTGACGAACTGGTGGGCATCAGTCGGACACATACAGAAAATGGAGCACCGGCCCAAACATGCCCCTGGAAGGCCGCACGCGAGGCCGTTAGTGGAGCAGACGTCTTCGTCGGCGATTACAACCACCTCTTCGATGATGGTGTTCGGGAGTCCAGCCTCAAAGCCATGGGCTTATCCCTCGAAGACATCATCGTCATCGTGGATGAAGCCCATAATCTGCCCGACCGCATCCGCATGACCTTGGAAAAACGCCTCACGCAAACCATGATTCGAAACGCCCAAATCGAACTCGAGGAGTACGGTGGCTTGCTCGCTCAAGCCATGAAGGCACCGGGGGGTGAATCCCTCGCCGTCAACCACGACCTCGCCGTTTGGGCCTTTGATGTCATGAAAGCAACGAAAGCAGGCTTCACAAGGTTGTTTGACGGTCTTCGCCGCAGCGTGACCGGCCGTGACGAAGAGTGCCCGGTCGTCGTGGACGATGTTTTGCAGGTCCTCCACCGTGCGTGCGACGAGGTGGACGGAACAGCGGGCCAGCAACAGCTCGCAAGCCGCGCCAAACGCCCTGTTGTTGATGCCGCCGTTCGGATGCATACGCTACGGGACATCCTAGCGAGCGTTGATGTTGACATGGAGGCGGGGGATGACGGCAACCCGATGGAACCAAACGCCCACAAAGTAGCGGAAATTCTCGACTGTATCTTGCGATTCGGCAGCACGAGTGCCTTAACCATGGTGTTTGATACGAAGGGACGAGACGGTCGGATCACGACCCATCTGCTTGATCCGGGATTGGTCGCTCAGCCGGTTTTTGAGAAATCAGCAGGGGCCATTCTGATGTCGGGAACGCTCTACCCCCCGAGTATGTACGCCAACATCCTCGGCTTGCCGATGGCAAGAACCGCATCGGTGGCGTATCCTTCTCCCTTCGCAGCCATGCGGCGACCGGTTTTGGTGGCGAAAGACGTGACCACGAAGTACACCGAACGCTCTGCCGACAACACGAACCTGATTCGGCGTCATCTGCAAGCGCTCATCGATGAAAGTCCGGGCCACGTTGCGGTTTTCGCGCCCTCCTACGCCATGCTGAACGACATCGTTGACCAAGGTCGCTTTCAGGGCGTTCGCGTAATGGTTGAGCAACGTGAATGGACCAAGAACGACCTCGACCAAATCGTGGACACGCTGCTTTCTGAAAAGGAGGTGGGGAGGAAAATCCTGCTCGCCGGCGTCTTCGGTGCTCGACTTTCTGAAGGGGTCGACTACCACAGCGGAGCCTTGGACGCCGTGGCCTGCATCGGCATACCAAATTCGCCGCCTTCCGTGCTTTCGAAAGCGCTCAAGACATACGCTGAAGACCGATTTGGCCGGGACTTGGCGTGGAAATACACCGTCTCACAACCCGCCATTAACGCGATTCTGCAAGCCATGGGCCGCCCGATTCGAGCCATCGGCGACCGTGCCCTCATCGTGTTGTTGGACCGTAGGGTGACGGACCGAACCTACACCCCCTGCTTCCCCGATGATATGCGAATGAACGAATCCAATGATCCTGTTTCAACCGCTCGCTTTGCACGTCGTTTCTTCAGCCGAGTTCACCGAAACACCGACCTTGATGAAGAGTAAAGCCGGTCCGAAGGTTCATGTGGGCTCGTAGATTCCAGCGGGCATGGACGAATGGACCTCGCTCGACATCGAGAACGTGAACACCCACGCCTCTGCATCAGAGGAAACCGTGATGACCGGTTTGACCGTAGATGCGGCGACGCTCCAAGCAGCGTTCGATGGCCGCCCGTCCCACCTCGACGAGGTCAAACAACGCCACCTCGAAGTGCTCGTGACGGCGGGCATGCTTCCCGAAACCGGGCTGGCGGAAGTGCATCCTGAACGGGCGCTTGCTTGGGTCGTTGACGGCATCAACGGCCGGGTCAACCCCGACGGCCTCACCATCCCCCTCCTCGGCGCTTCGCCTGAAGATGTCCACTTGAAGACCAAGGTGACCGAAGAAGCGACCTTGGTTCACTTGACCGTCCAGGACGGTGATCACCCCGACCTTGTTCGTGAACTTCCGCTGCCGCTCAACGCCGCCTCAACGCTTGAAGCAACCTTCAGCGAGGGACGCCTTCACCTGCGTTGGTGAGTCACCGCTGAGGCACCGATTGCATCTGCGAAATCTCACCGCTCATGCGGTTGAGGGCTTGGACAGCAACCTGTTGATGCTGTGGACCCATCTCTTCACGGCTGTAGCGTGCCATCTCAAACGTGTTGTCAAGAGAGGTCAACGCTTCTTCGGAGACACCTTCAAGCGCTTGCCGGATGGCAAACTCAAACTCTCGAACCGTCTCAAAGTCGCGACGGAGGAAGCCACGTTGCTGCAACAAAGCACAGAGATCCTGGTAACAGGTGAAAATCGCTTCTCGGGTTGCGTCACCGGCTGCAAGCAACTCTGCGGTGTAGGCAAAGACTTCAGCAGCATCCTTCAGGAGGTCATCAGCGGCCTTCCTGCGTCGGTAGAGCACGACACCTCCGGCCGCCAACGCTGCAATGAGGGCCACGATGGCGTAGGACCACCATGGCGTTGCGACCTGCTCAGCTTCATAGGAATAAGAGGGGGCGAACCCTTGATCTCTGAGAAGTTTGAAGGCTTGAAGCGACTGATTTGAGAGCCTGGCGTCTTGAACGATGATGTCCATCGTCAATTCACCCCAAGTCTCAACATCCCCGTAAGGCGGGTTCGCATTGAAATCGATATCGATCTCTCCGTTGCTGTCGCTCTTCCATGTCTTCGAAGCCAATGGGAGGGAATTGGTGTCGTTGTACAAATAGACCGAAACGCCGATACCTTCCAATCCTGCTCGGGTGTCTTGGGCGACGATGAAGACGGTACCGCCCACCTTTTCTTGGCTGCCCTCGACCACCTCGAGAAGCTCAACCGTGATGTCAGCGTTCACCTGAACAAACATCAATTTGCTGACGCTTGCAGCGTTGAGGTACCTGCTGTCGTTTCGAGCGACGTCCACATGGAAGTACTGGGAGCCAATATCAAGCCAATACGGTGCGGTTGAGGACAAAGCAAAGTTTCCGTTGGCCCACGTCACGCTGGTGCTTGGGAAACAACGGGCGCCTTCGCGTTCGTTGGCGCAATCCGAACCGTTACCGATGGTGACCAAGAGGTCCTCAAAGACCTCTCCGGAACCGCCGACTTCTTGGACGGATCCGACAAAGTAAACCGGTGCAAACACGCTGTCAGAACGCGTGACCCAAGACGTGGATTGGTTGGTATCGATGAGAATTTGGAGATTCGACCACACATGAACGGTTGACGAGGCGGATGCAGCAAGATGCGCTTGCGTGCCTTCGAAATCGACACGGAGCGTGTGCTCGCCTCGGTCAAGGTCCATGGTGACCGGCACGGTCGAACTCCAAACGCCATCCGCACCCGTTGTCGTTGTGAACAATACCACGCCGTCGAGGCTCACCACCAGCGACTCACCAACAAGGCCGTCACGGTCAACGGTGTCAAAGTCGTAGAGTCGGCCGCTGATCTCCCAAGTATCGCCGCGAGTTGCGTCAATGCCGTCCTCAAAGAGCAGGGTCACCCATGCTCGGTGAGAAAGGAAGAAGGAAACGTTACCCACGTCGCCTCGATAGTAGCCTTGGGGGGCCACCTCAGCAAACAAGGTACGGTCGCCGAAGTCAAAGATGTCGGGCACGGTCCATTCGTAGACGAAGTTGCCCGCCGCATCGGTTTGCACCGTTGAAAGAACGATGCCTTCGACCAAGAGTTGGACCTGATGGTCGGCCACACCCGTGAGTTGGTTGTCAACGACCGAACCGGAAATAGTCACGGTTTCGTTCACGGCAACGGGAGTTGTGATCTCAACGGTCACGAGCACCGGGCTGTAAATCTCCCAAAGTCCCGTTGCGTTGCTCGGCAAGTAGGCTGTTGTCCCGATGAAACGGGTTTCAAGCGCCACCGGACCCAGCGGAGCGTCGGCCGGCACGGGGTGAACCGCTGTGAAGAGCCCGCTTGCGTCGGTGGTGGTGTTGGTGAGCCAAACGCCGCCGAGCCACACCTCAACGGTCAGGTTTCCAAGAGGGTTATCCACCACGTCGAGCAAACGCCCTTGGATGGTCATCGTCGTCTCACGGTCGGCGTCGCCGGTGCCGGTGATCAGGAGAATCTTGGTCGGGACGCTGACGTTGAAATCGACCGTTGCTGAACTCGGCAAGTAGTATTCGGGGTTGTTGATGTCACCGAAGCCAACGGGGTCAACCCATTCTCGACCGCCACGGAATTCCACGCCAATTTGATGCGGGCCTGCGGCCGTGTTTTCCGGCAGGACATAGGCGAAAGTGAACGTGCCGTCGCTGCTGTTCGTTTCCATGCTCGCAACGGGAATACCGTCGATGAGCAGGTGAACCACCCCGCTGGCGTTGAGCCCGTTGCGTTGCAGGGGCAGACCCAAATCATCGAGCAAGTGTCCGTTCACAACCAGCGTATCGCCTGCGGTCAAGACGTCGGGCGCGCTGGTGATGGTCGTCTGGGTTGCCCCAAGAACAACGAATTTCGTGGTGGCGTTCGTGCCTACGAGGCCCGTGGTTCCTGCGATGCCCCCGTACGCAGCGTGAATGTCTGCAGGTCCAACGCTCGTGTTGGCGGGGACCGTTAAGTTCCCCCAGGCTGTTCCGTTCGCTGCGGTCAAAACCGTGATTTGAACAGGAGAAGCGTCACCAAGGGTTGCTGTCAAGGAGACAACGATGCTCTGGTTTGCCAACGGCAAGCCTTGATTGTCCCGCAACAACACCGTGAAATCGACCACATCACCGCGCTCGGTTCGGTCGTTGAGCGAGGGTTGACCGATGCCGTCCAGCGTTGGTTTGATGAAGTTCATGACCGAAAAGCCTCGGGAGTCAAAGGTGGTGTTGTTCAAAGAACCGACGTAAAAGTTGACGTTCGGGATGTAAGACACTTCAATGAGGTGGGTTCCTGCGGCAAACGTCTCGCTAAGACGAAGGGTGGCGTTCCAGTACCCACCGGCCTCGACGGCCCCGCCCGTCACGGTGAATCCGGAGGGAAGTCCATCGATGGAGAACAGAACATTGGCGTTCGGCAACGTGGTTCCGTCGCGCTGCTCCAATCCCGATCCGTTGTCGGAGAGCAATTGTCCGCTCACGTTGAACGAAGTTCCTGCGACCGGGTTCGTCGTGATGTTGTCCACGACCATGAAGGTCAGCGAGCGCACCGTGATGCTCGTCAAGTTGGCGCTCGTGGCGAGCAAATCGCTGGATCCGTTGTAAACGAATTGAACAACGATGAGTCCAAGTGGATGGTCGTAAGGAACGGTGTAACTGAAGTTCGCAAAGCCTTCTGCGTCGGTTGTTGTGGGCGAAAGCCAGGATTCGTGGAATTGCATCCCCACCTCATAACTTGACAGCGGGGCAAACATGTCGGACGCTTCGACGAGTTTCGCCGACATGTTCACCGTGTTTCCGCGGTTGATGACCACGGCATTCAGCGGTACGAGGTTTTCAAGACGGGAGACCCCCATGACTTGAATCGCCGCTTGAGCCGTATCGGTCAAGTAAAACGGCGAAGATTCGTTGACAACCGTGATGACCAAGGTGTGCGGACCTCGCGTCGTTCCGTTGTTGGAGGTGTCGGTGGGCACGCTCATGTTGAATGTCCCGTTGTTCGAGGTGGCGTAGTTGCTCAAGAGCAACTCCTCAGGGTTTTCGAGCCAAAACACGTTCAACCGAACCGACGAAATGAGGGGTCGGCTTCCGTTTTCGGCATCTTCAACCTGACCGGCGACGTTGAACGGTACGCCAGCCGTAACGGTTGCAGGAACACTCACGATGTTGATGCTGCTCGTGACTTGGACGGTGACGTTGATGATGGAAAAATTCCCGTAGCGCCGCGTGTTGCCGGCAGCCAAGGCTGCACTCAAATCGTCTTGAACGACCATGGCGACGTCGTAGTACCCCGGTGCAATTCCCGAGGGCGTGAAGGTGTGGGTTGCGTTGCCTTCAGCATCGGAACTCACGGTTGCGAGCGTGGTGTTTGTGTTGCCGTAGTCCCAGATGAACTCGACCGGTGCAGACGACACGTTCGAGCCGTCGCCGATGTCGGTGATCTTTGCCGTGAAATCAACCGAGGTGTTCATCTCAACGATGTACACCGGGCGCTCGGCTTCAACCACCACTTCGGTCACCAAACCACCGGAGACGGAGATTTGTGTCGGTGGAGAAGGCGGTTGGGCAGGGTCGACGTAGGCGTAATAGGCCCCTCCGGGAGGTGCGAGGGTCAGGAAGTCGAAGTCAAGAACGATGTCGTAAACACCGGAAGGAAGGAACGTCGGCATGATGATCGGGATGTCGAACGCCCCCGTCGTGTTGTTCAGCGAAGCTTGTGCAAGGTCAATGGGACCTTCGTCGGTGAGCATAGACACGAGGATGCG
>Ga0181578_10002542_pt1 | contig 17030 bp, 20 predicted proteins | sample 071ome_21_FD_148659 | JGI IMG/M metagenome (GOLD analysis project Ga0181578, IMG submission 148659) | Coastal salt marsh microbial communities from the Groves Creek Marsh, Skidaway Island, Georgia - 071401CT metaG (spades assembly) | ecosystem: Environmental > Aquatic > Marine > Intertidal zone... | reverse complement strand
CTGACGGGGGGGTGCGCTGGTGGTGACTTCCCATGAACGGGCACGGGAACTCGACCGGCCGGCGGCGTACAAGCTCGGTCATGGTGTTCGGTTCACGGGGGCAACACCCAGTTTGCGCGACGATGTGTTCTTCCGCGAGGCCTACCGCGAATCCAGCCAGGAGGCCCTGAAAAACGCTGGCCTGTCCATTGATGATATGGCCCTGCGCCAGATTTACGGTGCTTATCCGTTTACCCAGTGCAGCGCACTGGAGGGTTATGGGATTTGCGAGGAGGGAGATGGATTCCGGCCCTGGGCCGAGGGCCGTTGCGGACCCGGCGGCGATCTGCCGTGCACCACCATGGGCGACGCCACGGGCCGCGGTCATACCGGATCCGGTGTCTCGATGGCGTTCTACATCGATACCGTCAGGCAACTGCGCGGCGAGGCCGGGGAACGACAGGTCGAAAACTGCGAGTTTGCGCTTTTGACCACCTCCGGCGGCTCCGTCATGAATACCGCGACCACCATTTTCGGGAGGTCATCTCGATGAGCGATTACGCCAAGCCTCTGCCGGAGATCCAGCCCTTCACCCGTCCCTTCTGGGAAGGCACCCGGCAGCGTCAGTTGCTGGTGCAGCATTGCAACGCCTGTGATGCGAATATTTTTTACCCACGGCGAGAATGCCCGGAATGCTGGTCCAAGGACCTGGGGTGGATCAAGTCCTCCGGCCGGGCTACGGTGTACGCTTTCTCCGTGACTTATGAGGGCGTGGAGCAGATGTTCGTCGAGGACCTGCCGATCATCCTGGCCTGGGTTGACTTGCCCGAAGGCATTCGATTGCAGACCAACCTTCTCGATTGTGATCCCGAAGCCGTCGAAATCGGAATGGAAGTAGAGGTCGTCTTCAAGGACGTTACTGATGAAATCACGCTGCCATTCTTTGCACCGGTGGGACGCCCATGAGTCAGCCTGCCTGGGGCAAATACGGCAGCTGGGAAGAGACCGAATCCTACCTCGGCAAAGTGATCCGAGTTTCCGAGGGCGCCGATGCGGTGGAAGCCGGTAGCATCCGGCGCTGGCTGGAGCCGAAAGAGTTCGATTGCGCCATTCACAACGACGATGAAGCAGCCAAGGCGGCGGGATACGAAGGCATCGTGGCGCCGGCCACCATGGTGTTCACCTATGGCTTGCCGGCTTATTGGCAGCCGGGCGATCCGCCCGCGCAGGCAGGTGACGAGCCACGCCAGATCCCGATCCCCGTGATTTTCGACGTGCCGGCGCCCTGTACCCTGAGTTTTGCCACCAGCGTGGACGTTCAATTCCATGCCCCCATGCATATCGGTGACCGGCTGACGGTTACCCACCGGCTGGTGGATATCGCGAAAAAATCGCTGAGCGTGGGTGACGGCGCATTCCTGACCCAGGAGGACACCTACACCAACCAGCGGGATGAGATCGTGGCGATATCCAGGCTGGTCATATTTCGTTTCAACCCGCCGGGGGATTCCGAATGACGGTCGCGCAGCGCAGTATTCAGGACCTCGAGGTGGGTCAGTCGATCGGTACGATCCAAATCCCGATCACGCTACAGCGCCTGGTGATGGAGGCAGGCGCCAACCGCGACCTGTCCCTGATTCACCACGACGGGAACGTGGCCAGGACCACCGGCGCATCCGATGCCTATGCCAATACGTTTTTTCTCATGGGTATGTTTGAGCGGCTGTGCCGCGATTGGATGGGTCCCGGGGGCCGGATCACCAACCTGGGGCCCATGAAAATGCTGGCCTTCAACGTGGTGGGAGATACCGTTACCTTCTCGGGTGAGGTGGCGAAAGTTGATCCCGCAGCCGGCCGCGTGACGCTCAGCCTTGCGGCAGGGAATGAACAGGGCCGGAAGGCCATTTGTGACGCCGTCCTTGAGTGGCGCTGATCTTTATGGTCGGGGACGCCCCGGTCGAAACACCAGGTAAACCCCCCAGGTCAGCAAGGGAATGGTGAAAACCACGAGGAAACTGGCCGACAGGATGGTGTAACCCTGCAGGATCAGAGTGACGATGCCGACGCTCCCCAGCGCCAGGCTGGCGATCATCATGAAGCCGGCGGTCATTCCATGCCCGAGCCGGCTCATTGGCCTGCCACGTCGGCGCAACTGCCATGCGTCCAGCCGCTCGATGAATCCCTGCAACACACCGACCCCGGTCTGGCAGATCAGGACGAAGAGCACCACCATGTAGAGGCTCAGGGCCCAGCCCGGGCTGGTTTTCGCGAAAATGAAGTAGGTCGGCAGGGCTTCCTGGGTGATCGACGGGTACTCGGTCATGAACGCGATGTGAAATGCCAGCGCGGGAAGCACCCCGACCATTCCGCACGCAAGCGCTGCCACGAACGATTCCGAACGGGTGTTCAGATCCCGTGCGCAGTACAGCAGCAGCGGCAGAAACCCGGTACCGGTGATGGCGTACTTCAAAGCGCCCCGCCAGCTTGAGTAGTTCGGCGAGGCATCATTCATGATTTCCGTCAGCGACAACTGAGTGCTGCTCAGAACGAAATACATGACGGCGAACAGCACCAGGAACAATGCCGTCACCGAGACCATCATCGATTGCTCGATCAGCTCGCGGCCAAGGTAATTGAGAACAATGACCACGGCTAATACACTCAGCGTGCCCAGCCAGATGGGAATACCGAAGTGGTCGTACACGAGCGTGCCGGCAACGCTGCCCACCACGGCCAGCGCAATCACCATGCCGACCAGGATCACGATTTCATACAGGAACCAACCCTTGCCCAGTAGCGCATTGCAGAAGGAACGGTACTCATAGGCGCGATACAGCCGGGCGAGTTCGAAGCTCAGAAACAGGATGACGCTGTAGGTCAGCATGGTCACGAGCATCGAGTACAGGCCGCCCATGGGGCCGTACTGGCTGATGAATTCCATCACCTCTCGGCCCGACCCGTAGGAGCCGCCAAACATCACGGAAAGAAATACGGCGGTGGGAATCAGGAGCACCCGGTACAGATAGCTATGCAGCATCGGGGTCATCTCCGCGGGCCAGCGGGCGCAGCATGATATGTCGGGTGCCGACCTCAGCGAGCGATGCCGCACCCAGGAAAACCATGGTGCGCTCGACCTCCGCACGCAACAGGGCCAGCGCATGCTCTGCCCCGGCTCGCCCGGCGCCGGCCAGGCCATAACAGTAGGGTCTCGCGCCCGTGCAGGCCCTTGCCCCGAGGGCGATGGCCTTGAGCACATCGGTGCCTCGCCGGATGCCGCCATCCAGAATCACTTCCACCCGGTCACCCACGGCGTCGACAACCGCGGGCAGCATGTCCAGCGTGGCCGGTGCGGTATCGAAGTGGCGCGCTCCCTGGTTGGAGAGAATCACGGCGGAAACACCACATTCGACCGCTGTTCTGATGTCATCCACGGCGACCAGGCCCTTGATGGCAAATGGACCGTCCCAGCGGCTTCTGATCCAGGCCAGATCGTCCCAGCTGATATTGGTGATGAGCTGATGCGCCAGCCAGGCCAGATCCCGGTCGGGTGAGTTCATGTACTGGTCGTACAGCCCGAAACCAGGGAGCGGGAAGGTGTTGATCATCCAACGCGGCCTGCTCAGGATCGACAACCAGGCTTTCAGCGTGAAATTCGACGGCACGCCGAAGCCACTGCGCGCGTCGCGTTCCCGGTTGCCATGGATCGGATTGTCCACCGTCAGGATCAATGCATCGTAGCCGCTGCCGGCGGCCAGCTGGATCATGTCATCCATGACCTGACGGGAACGACAGGGTTGTAACTGGAAAAATCGTGGTCCATCCGGCGCGGCGGCGGAGATGTCTTCCGGCCGCGTATTGGTCCAGCCCGACATGGAAAATGCCGTACCAAGCTCGTGTGCAGCCTGCGCTACGCCGATTTCACCTTCCGGATGCAGATACTTCAGCCCGCCCGCCGGTCCAGCGAAAAAAGGCCATTCGATGGGTTGACCGAGCACGGTGGTCGATGCGTCGACTTCCTCGACGCCGGAGCAGTAGTGGGGTACCAGGTAATATCGGTCGAAGGCCGATTGATTGGCCGCCAGCGTCACCTCGTCATCGCTGCCGCCATCGACGTGGTCGAAAATGGGATAGGGCAGTCTGCGCTTGGCCAGTTGGCGCAAGTCGTCGATATTGACGCATTTGCGCAGCCTCCGCGGAAACATTTCCTGCGCCTTCTGGCTCATGGTTTGCGGCCTGCTGTCGAGTGAAAGATGGCTGCGTTCATTTCAGCAGCTCTCCACCGATGATGAGTTGCCGTATCTGCGTGGAACCCGGTGCAATTTCCAGCACTTTGCCACCGCGATAAAGTTGATTGATCTCGCTTTCCTGCATGAAACCCATGCCGCCATGAACCTGCACGCCGTGATCCAGCACCCGGTTCAGCGCCCGGCCGTTATGCAGGGTGACCGCCGCCGAACGCTTGTGGACCTCGCCCCGGCCGCCACCGCCGGTTTCCAGGCCGGCGATTTCCTTCGCCATTTGGTAGGAAAATGCACGCATGGTCTCGATATCGGTATACATGTCCGCCAGCAACGCCTGCACCAGCTGAAAATCTCCGATCGGACGGCCAAACTGTTTGCGTTGCCGGGCATAGTCGACGGACAGGTCGAGGGCCCGCTGCGCCACTCCCAGCGAGAAGAAGCACATCAGCACCCGCTCGATATTGAGTCCACTCATGACCACCGCAACGCCACCGTTTTCATCACCGACCAGGTTGGCCGCCGGAACCTCCAGATCGTCGAACACCAACTCCGCGGTGGGGCTGCCGCGCCAGCCCATCTTGTCGAGTTTCTGCGCCACGCTGAAACCCGGAAAGTCTTTTTCGACGACAAAGGCGGAAACACCCTTGGCGCCGCGTTCAGGGTCCGTCAGCGCGTAAATCAGAACGATATCGGCGATACTGCCGTTGGTGATGTACATTTTGCGCCCATTGATGAGGTACTGATCACCATTGCGCGCGGCAACGGACTTCATGCTGCCAAAAATGTCTGAACCCGCACCGGGTTCGGTGCAGCCAAGAGCGCCAATGGCGCTGCCGTCACACAGTCTCGGTAAATACTTGTTTTTTATCGTCTCGGACGCATTGCGCACGATGTTGTGCGCGCAAACGTTTTCACTGCCAAGCCATGAAATGGCGAAGCAGTGATTCCAGTAAGCCATTGCCTCCGCGGCCACGCACTGGCTGACCAGGTCCAGGCCCTGACCGCCGTATGCTTCCGGGATCGTCACGCCCAACAAACCCACCTCGTGCAGGGAGCGAAGACGTTCCTCCGGAAACCAGTCCTCCCGGTCCATACGCCCCAGCAGGGGGTGCAGCTCCTCCATGCTGAAGCGCCAGACCATGTCATAGACGGCCTGGTGGTCTTCCGTGAAGCCATAACGGGTGAAATCCTGCGTGGTCGTTTGCATCGTTTCGGTTTCTCGATCAGTCGTCGGATTCCAGTGCTCGCTTGAGCGCTGCGGGCATGGTGACCGCTTTGCGGTTAACCGTCGAAATACACACCATGGCCAGTTCCCCCCTGAATGCCGTTTCACCCGCATCGTTGCGGCCGTGGATGGCGAGGCTGAGGGATCGCGTCCTGAGGCTTTCGACGGCGACTTCGATATGGATTATGTCATCCCAGGTCATTGAGCGGAGGAATTCGATATTCATCGCCCTGGCCGGCAGGGAAACGCCCTGGTTGAACATGGTGCGCTCCACCGGCGCGCCGAGACGTTCGGTGAGAAAGGCCAGGCAGGCTTCCACGAGATAATTGGCAATCGTCGGGGTATAGAGGATGCCGGCCGGGTCACAATCACCGAAAAGCACCTTTCTTTCCTGCACGAAACTCATGGATATTTACCAGTAGCGCAACACATATTCAGCCACGATGACAGGATTCTCCTGCCCCTCGACAAACCAGCTTACATGGTATATCACCGCAATCCCCCGCTTGCGCTCCGACACATCACCTACGGACCACTGCTGGTAGACAGACTCCCCGGCGCGCACCGGTTGCAGCAGTCGCAGCCGGTTTACGCCCGAGAACAGGCCGTCGACGCCCGCAAATTCGACGTGGTCGAAATAGGCCCGGGACATCAGCGCCGGACCCATGAATGCAGGCATGATGATACCGCCCAGCCCGGCCTCCAGGCAGCGGTGCTCATCCCAGTGGATCCACTCATCGTTGTCCACGGAACGACAGAATTCCTCGATTCGCGCGCGGGTCACCTGTATCGGTTTTGATGTGAACAGGGGTTTGCCGGACAGTTGCCGGAAGTCGTCCAGGTGCCTGATGACAATCTTGTCCGTCAAACTGAAATCTCCATGGTGATGGACTGAAAGTATACTGACCGGTCAGTAGACCGGACAGCCCGATACTTTTATATTTGGGCAAAAGCACCCGCTCAAGTGGAATTTATGCAGCCAAAGCGACGCAGCAATATCGAGCGACGACAGGAAAGCACGGAAGCTGTTCTGGATGCCGCGCTAAGCTTGTTCGTCTCGGGTGGTTACCAGGCCACCACGATGTCGGATATCGCCCGCAAGGCTGGTCTGACCAAGGGCGCCGTGTATTTCTACTTCAAAGACAAGCTGGCGCTGGTGACGGAATTGCTGGAACGTTCCGAACGCACGCTTTACCGGCCTTTTTTCCGCCAACTCGAAGAAAGTGACGAACCGGCTCGGCAGAAAATCGCGCAATTCCTCAACTGGCTCGCCCGCATTGCTGCGGAAAACCGCGACGAGCTGCTGCTGCCGGTCCTGATATCGCTTGAATTCCACGGCGAGGCCAGCCCGGCGTTCGACGTGATCGACAGCATCAGGCGGCAGATGAGAGAAGAATTGGTGGCCATTTTCAATCGGGGCGGTGCCGACGGGACCCTCAGAATGGATGCCGCGCCGACTGAGATGGCGGACACGCTGATGGCGTTTTCTGATGGCCTGCTGCTGCATTGGTACCGCCATGAACAGGAACTGGACGGTGCGGCGCTCGCCCGCTCCGCCCGCAACATGATTCTGCAGGGAATCAGGCGCTGACTCTTTTTGTCCGGTTTTCAATTCAGTGTGCCTTGGAAAACCAGCTGATTGCCTGAAACCACCCAGGCAAATGTTGCGTTATTTTGCATCTTTTGCCAAGATACATACCGCCCGGTCAGTATGTGTGGCCGGATCGACAAGCAAGAGCGAGGAGTTGTGATGGCAACTGCCCCTGAAGACATTTCCGCCCAGATCGATTACGAGTCGCTGGATCCGGCCGAAGCCCAACTGCTGAGGCGCATCCATGCCGGCGAATTAATCGAGGACATGGCCGAACTCACTCCGCGCTACCGCGCGGTGCTCGAGAAAACCCTGACCATCGCGGCCCAGGGCGAAGTCACCGTCCTGACCTGGGCCTACACCGGTTACGACAAGTGCCCGGATCTCGGCGCCAAGATCGCGATTTCGGCCTCGATCCAGGACGAGGTAGGCCATGCCCACCAGCAGGGAATGCTGCTCGAGCGCTTCGGCGTCTCGATGCAGGAAAAGGCATTCAACGAGGACCCGATGCGCTACATCAGCTTCCCCATCATGGAATTCCCGGTGCGAAGCTACATTGAGTTCGTCGTCATGCAGGCCCTGCTCGATCGTTCCGGGCGCTACACCACCTGGGACATCGAGTTGCATTGCAGCTTCGCCCCGTACCGCCGCGCCCTGAAGAAAGTGAATTTTGAAGAAGCCTTTCATTTTCGCCACGGCGCCTACTGGACCGATTACTACTGGAACCACTCCGAAGAAACCCGGCAGGCGGTGCAGGACGCCATCGACTGGACGTTTCCCTGGGGCTACCAGTGGTACGGCCGGCCCGATCGCCTGAAGAGTATGAGCGACCAGTTGATTTACCAGGTCCGCAAATGGACCAACGACACCATGCGCAACAAATGGCTGCAGAACGCCTGCAAGTGGCTGTCGCGCCTGGACGGCGTCAAGTTTCCCGCCCACTTCGACGAAGAGACGCGCCAGTGGGTGATCAACGAAGATCACCCGGTACCGATGGTGGCCGACAACGAGGCCCATGAATGGGTGCGCGAGTCCTGCGGATGGGATGACATGATCAACTCCTGGAAGCGCGGCGGCCCGATGCGGCCTGCGGCCTACGAACGCCTGCAGCGGGAAGAGTGGGGGGATTCCCTGTGGCAGGCCTGAGTACCCGGATCGAGGAAACGCTGCGCGGCGTCATGGACCCGCACATGGGCGTCAATCTGCATGACATGGGCATGCTCCGGGGCATTCAGGTTGACGCGGATGGAGGCGTGGACGTCACCATTGTATTTCCGTGCGTGGGTTGCCCGGCCTATGAGTTGATCCGCCAGGACATCCGCACCACGGTGGGCGCTGTGCAGGGTGTTACCGGCGTGCGGGTCAGAGTGGACTGGGGCCAAAGCTGGGACAAGTCGGATATGGCCGCCACGGCGATCGAGCGAGCCCGGGTTCACGGTTACGTTATCTAGGAGCACCCATGAGCAAAGTGTCAGATACTTCCGGCTTTGAGATGTACGAGGTATTCGCCCGGGAAAAACTCGATGGCCCGCTGTCGCACGTGGGTTGTGTCTACGCCCCGAACCGTGAGCTGGCGGCCGCGCAGGCGGGTATGACCTACTCGGAAAAACCTTGGGTGGAGATGTGCGTCGCGCCCAGCAATGCATTTATCCGCTGCATCGGCGCCGGTTCGGAAAATGTTCTGGGGTATGCATGAAGGCGGATGTGACGGGCTCGGGAGAGCAAGCGGCGCAAGGCCGCTTCAGCGAAGAGTACGACGAGCAGGTGGCCTGCCCCTGGTGCGAATCCACCGAAACCCATGTGGTCAGCCCCTTTGGCGGCACCGTCTCCGAGGTGCTGTTCAAGTGCCGTGATTGCGAAAGCTCTTTCGGCTGGATGAAATGGCAAAATCGAATCCCCGAATAGGACGACCTGATGAATATCGACGACACCCTCAGAAAGCGCCTGATTTCCGAATTACTGTGCCTGGCGGACAGCAAGTGGAAACTCGGTCACTGGTACATCAAGGTGATGCTCAACAGCCGGACGCTGACCGATGCCACCGCTTTCGCCGGAATGTCGCAGGACGAACTGGGACACACACGCGCCCTGTTCAGGATGATGGAGGAGGTGCTCGAACTGCCGGAGCACCAGTTGGAATTCGGACGGTCCGTTGAGCAGATTCACGACATGCATATGCTCGATCAGCCGCCGCAGAACCGCGGTGATTTCTACCTGTGCGCCTACCTGGCTGAAGCCGCATTGTGGCGATTTCTGGCCACCTTCAAGCAGGGCAACCTGCTGCAACTCGCCAACCTCGTGACACACTTCGGCAAGGAAACCTATTTCCATCGTCTGAACATCGACGGCTGGTTCAAGACGCTGACCCCGGAAGAGGTCGAGCAGATGACCAAGGCCCTGGGGCACCGCTTGCCGCAGGTGCTGGCGTGGTTCGGTCAACCGGAACAGGGCGATCCTCTGCTGGATGCTGGAATCAGGACGACCGGGGTGAATGAGGCCCGGGCACTGTTCACAGAAGAAGTGCTCACCAAGCTGACCACGCACCTGGGCCTGGACCACGAAGCGGCGACGACGCTACTGGCGGGCAGTGATAACATGAACTGGGACTCCGATCGGCGGCGGCCAGCCGGTTCCAGCATGCCAGCCGAACTGTGGGAGTTCATGGTGCCGACTTCCGATGTGGCCAGGTTGGCGCGCCGCCCACTGGCCGTGAGCATTGAAGACAACATCGACTTATTCTGAAGCACCCCGGCGAGTCCCGACCTGCACCCATTGGGGCAATTACCAGGTCGAGGTGCGGGAAGGGCGCGTCTCGGCCGTGCTGCCGTATCCGGCGGATATCGAAGCCACGCCTATCGGACAATCCCTCCTACAGGCCCAGGATCCCGGTTGCCGGATACCGCAGCCGATGGTGCGGGCAGGATATCTGCGGGACTCCTGGCGGTCCGAGGGCAGGGGACGCGGTGTCGAGCCCTTTGTGCCCGTGGATTGGGAACAGGCCATTGAGCTCGCCGCCGCCGCCCTGACCCGGGTCAGGGATGAATTTGGCAATGATGCCATTTACGGTGGGTCCTATGGCTGGGGCAGTGCGGGCCGATTCCACCATGCGCAAAGCCAGGTGCATCGCTTTCTGAACCTGTTCGGGGGCTATACCCGATCGGTCAATACCTATTCCGCGGCGGCGGCGGAAGTGATCATGCCGCACGTGCTCGGCATCCCGTTCATGAAGCTGGTGTACGAGGCGCCGACCAGCGAGGATGTCGCCCGCCATACCAAGACCATGCTGCTTTTCGGCGGTTCGGCCATGAAGAACACCCAGGTGAATGCCGGGGGGCTGGGCGCGCATTCCGCCGGGGCGCAGTGGCGGAAGATGCGGGATGCCGGCGTGAGGGTCATCAATGTCTCCCCGGTGCGGGACGACATCGCCGACTTCGTTGGCGCGGAGTGGTGGGCCTGCCGCCCCAACTCCGACGTTGCGATCATGCTTGGCCTGGCGCACACCTTGTATCAGGAGGACTTGCATGACCGGGATTTCCTGGCCCGCTATTGCGTCGGCTTCGAGGCGTTTGAACCCTATCTCACCGGGCAGTCGGACGGCATTGCCAAGAGTGCCGACTGGGCCGCAGCCATCGCTGGAATCCCGGCGGACGAGATCCGCGCCATGGCGAGAACCCTGGCATCCGGGCGTTCCATCCTTGGCATCAGCTGGTCGCTGCAGCGGCAGGAGCACGGCGAGCAGCCCTACTGGATGATCACGGTGCTCGCCGCCATGCTGGGGCAGATTGGTCTGCCGGGCGGCGGGGTGGCGTACGGTTATGGTTGCATTCACAACATGGGATTCAGCGGCCGTCGTCGACCACCCTTCCGGTTCGCCTCGTTACCGCAGGGCGTCAACCCGGTGGACCGTTACATTCCGGTCTCGCGCGTCGCCGACATGTTGTTGCACCCGGGTGAGGAGATCGATTACAACGGCCGCCGCATCGAGTATCCCGATGTCCGCCTGATCTACTGGGCGGGCGGCAATCCCTTTCACCATCACCAGGACCTGAATCGTCTCCGGCGCGCCTGGTCACGGCCGGAAACCATCATCGTCAACGAGCCATTCTGGACTGCGACGGCCCGGCACGCCGACATCGTGTTCCCGGCCAGCGTCCCGCTGGAACGCAATGACTTCGGCGGCGGCAGTGACGACGTCTATATCTCGCCCATGCGGCAGGCAGTCGCCGAGTACGCAGATGGGCGCAGTGATTTCGCCATCTTTACCCGTCTTGCCGCGCGTCTGGGTTTCGAGTCCGCCTTCACGGAAGGCAGGGACGAGATGGAGTGGGTACGGCACCTGTACGCCACTACCCGCGACAATGCGGCGGCCCAGGGCATCGAACTGCCGCCTTTCGAGGAATTCTGGGCCGGAGCACAGTTTCACTTCGGCGACCAGGTCGACGACCAGGTCTTTACCCTGGAACATTTCCGCTCTGATCCGGATCGGCACGCATTACGCACGCCTTCCGGACGCATCGAGATTTTTTCAGCGACCATCGAAGCCTTCGCTTACGAGGATTGCCGGGGCCATCCCCGCTGGTATGACAAGCAGGCCTGGGCGGATGCCGAACAGTTTCCTCTGCACCTCGTTTCCAATCAGCCCAGAACACGCTTGCACAGCCAGTTCGATCACGCTGATGTCAGCCGGGCGGAGAAAATTCATGGACGGGAGACGCTGCGCATGCATCCTGCCGATGTCATGGATCGTGGCCTCGAAGAGGGCCAGGTCGTGCGGGTGTTCAACGGGCGAGGAGCGTGCCTCGCGGGATTGAAGTGCGCGACCGGGCTGGCCCGCGGCACGGTGGAGCTGCCCACCGGCGCCTGGTACCAGGCTCAGAGCCCGGAATGTCCGGAGTCGCTGGAGGTGCACGGTAATCCGAATGTGTTGACACCTGACCGTGGCACCTCGCGCCTGGCGCAGGGACCCACCGCACACAGCTGCATGGTCGAGGTCGAGGCCTATGCGCAGGAGTTGCCGGAAATCGATCGTTTCCGCCAGCCGCAGACAGTGGCCGCAGACCAGGCAGAGACCCGTGGTGGACCCCGGTGAAGCTGGAGCGTTGCCAGAATATCAGGGACCTTGAGGCGCTGGCGCGCAAACGCCTGCCTGCGCCGATATACCATTACATGGCCGGCGGAGCGGACGACGAGTGGTCGCTGGCGCGAAACACACAGGCGTTTGAGCAGTATGAACTGCGGCCTCATTATCTCAGCAATGTCGCGTCTATCGACCTGACCACGGAACTCATGGGTATCCCGCTGGACCTGCCCCTGGTGATGGCGCCCACCGGTATGTCACGGCTGTTCCACCTGGACAAGGAACCTGCGGTGGCACGAGCGGCGCAGCGGTTCGGAACCTTGTACAGCCTATCCACCATGGGCACGGCCACGATCGAGAATATCGCCGAAGCGACACCGGGGCCGAAGATGTTCCAGGTTTATATTTTCAAGGATCGTGGTCTTACCGCCGAATTCGTGGAACGATGCAAGGCGGCCGAATACGATGCGCTGTGCCTGACCGTGGATACGCCCCTGGCGGGCAATCGCGAACGCGACTTCGTGCATGGCATGTCTCTGCCGCCCCGCTTCGGAATCCGGGGGCTGTGGAGTTTCGCCCGTCATCCGCGGTGGATGCTGCAGTTGCTGCGAGACTCGGATTTTTCCCTGGCCAACGTCGTCCATCGCGTCGATGCCATTGGTTCGGGCACGATGGGGATCGTGGAGTATGTGAACAGCCAGTTCGACCAGAGCCTGACCTGGGATGACGCAGCCTGGCTGGCCGAGCTGTGGTCGGGGCCGTTGGTCATCAAGGGCTTACAGACAGCCGAGGACGCGCGCCGGGCCGTCGAGATCGGTGCCCGGGCCGTGATGATTTCCAACCATGGCGGCAGGCAACTCGAGTCCACACCGGCTCCGATCGATTGCCTGGCCCCGATCCGTGACGAGGTCGGGGATCAACTGGAACTGATCGTGGACGGCGGCATTCGTCGCGGTACCCACATTCTGAAGGCGCTGGCGCTGGGTGCCAATGCCTGTTCGATTGGCCGGCCCTACCTCTATGGCCTGGCCGCGGGGGGCCAGGCGGGTGTCGAACGAGCGCTGCAGATATTGCGGGACGAGCTTCTACGCAACATGGCGCTGATCGGCTGCCGTTCGGTCAGCGACCTTACGCGTGAGAACATCCAGTGGAGCGGCGCCAATCCGCTGCGGGCTCGGCCCGGCCCTCCTCCAGGCAGGATACCTGAACACCGCGCCCGTAAAACCTTAAGTGTCGGTCACGCGGGATGAGGGACGGATTCCCGCCCACGACTGGGCGCGACGCCATACCAGCGATGATAGGCGCGTGAGAACGCGCTCTGGCTGGAAAAACCCAGCATATAGGCGATCTCAGACATGGTCATGGTGTTCGTCGACAAGTAAGCCTGGGCCAACTCACTCCTTGCATGATCAAGAATCTTCCTGAAACTAAGCCCTTGCCCTTCCAGCCGGCGGCGCACGCTGCGCGCGCTGATGTTCAGCTCGCTCGCCACTACCTCGATGCCCACCTCACCGCTCGTCAGGCGCCGGATGGCGATATCCCTGACCCGAGAGGCAAAATCGGGCTCGGTCGATTGAAGGGTTTTGGTCATCATTTCGTCGTGTAATAGGGCGATCATCGGATTGGCAGACAGGTGCTGTCGATCTGCATCCTTGGCGGCAATTTGGATGACGTTCGCTGCCTCGTCAAACGAAGGAACACACCCGAACAGGGCCTCGAAAGGCGCCACGTCTCGCGGCGCCGGACGGGTCATGCTGACCCGGAGTGGCGTGAAATTATCGCCTGCGTTCAGTTTGCACAAGGTCATGGTCAATGCCATGACCTGGTCATGCATGACCACGGGGTTGAGCGAATCCACAGCGATCCCGGGTTCCACGCTCAAGCCGTTCGCGTTATTGCTGAGGTGAAAGGTGGCTCGTGTATTCACCACACGGGCAAAACGTGCCAGGCGGGCAAAACCATCACGCAGGGAGTGACTGGCCAGCCAGGCGAATCCCAGCGAGTCGAGCTGGGACGGGTGAAAAACTTTTGCCACTCTCAGCCCGAACGCCTCGTCCCCGCTGAGCTGCGCGGCCTGGGCACGTACCCGATCGATGATCGAAAACGGAAGCCTTGAGCCGGCAACAGAAGGTGGCGCGAAATCGGAGCCCGCTGCCCTGAAAAGCTCGCGGGGGTCCATGCCATAAGACTCAATCACCCGCCACAGGTTCGTGGCCGAGGCCGCCAGGGAAAACACCTCGATGCTGCGGCTGGATCTGCTCATAGCGCCATGATACTGCTCCGCTATCCGGATGGTGTCAATTCAGCCATCTGAGCCGCTTCATTGGCGCTGCTCGAGGAATGACGTGAAGATAGTCTGGGTTGATGCTATGCTGGTGTGTGTGCGCGAAGCAGGGGGAGCACGCGCCACTTTCACTACCAAACCTTATGAAAGGGGTTCAAGCATGTTCAAACTCAAATCTGGAGACAGTTCCAATCCTCGCACCCGCGCGATCGGCGTGGGTTTCACATCGCTGATTTCCGGCCTCTTGCTGCTGGCCGTGGTCTGCGCTCCGGTGGCGCTCGCCAAGGGCAAGCCAGACCCGGGTGGGCCCGGTCTGCAGCTGTCCATCCTGGCCGTGTATTTGACCGATCCGTTTGCCATCGACGACGTTGAAGACGAAGAAATAGAAATCATCGGACTCGAGTTCGACCCCGGGGACGATCCGCTGGTGGTGACGCTGGGCCCTTTCGACCTGAGTGAAACCTGCAACCTGACGCTGGGAGAATCGGTGGAAGAATTTGACCACATCCTGTGCGACCTGCCCCAAGGAGGGATCGGGGTTGCCGGCGATTACGTGTTGGTGGTATCCCATGGCCTGGGGCAAAGCGAAGGCGACGAGTACGACCTGACCATCGCCGAGCCGCCCGTGCCGGAGGGCACCATCGCGTTCTACGCGGCCACGGCCTGCCCGCCGGGCTGGGACGAGTACACCGCGGCGCAAGGCCTTGCCATCGTCGGGCTGCCGTCAGGCGGCGCGGTTGCGGGCGGTTTCGGAACGGCCATGGGTGATGAAGAAGACCGCACGGGCCACACGCACGACGTCGACCCCAAGCCCGTAGACTCGAGCCGCGCAGGTGGCCACGATCATGGCGGCCAGACCGGCTCTGGTGGTAACCACACCCACACCATCGCGCCAACGGAAGATTTTATAGGGAAAGCGATCGAGTGCGACGATGAAACGGAAACTGGTACGGGGATAGCAGATGCTTGTTTTACCTTTAACGACTATGTATTCGTTCCCGCTGCGGGCCACGTTCACCCGGTGGATGAAGCGGGCACCCACCAGCACACGGTGGATCCGGTGGACGACCACCTCCACGTGGTGGATGTGGTCAACACGACCTCAACTACCCCCAAAACGCCATTTTCCGACTCCAACGAGGATGTACTGCCCTACATCCAGCTTTTGGCCTGCGTCAAGGGCTGCATCTCCGACTGCAACGCGGAGTAAAACTTCGGGGCCCGGGCGGTCAGTTGGATCGTCCGGGCCTTTACCCACCCCGTCCCATTGCTGACTTGGCGCCAGGGCCGTTCGCGGCCCTGGCTTTTTTATGTTGTGTCTCAAACGCGTCGGCTCTGGGCGCATGCTGTTTCCGCTTGCACAAGCCCCGGCTGCCCGAATGTCGGTTGAGACCCGACTGCTACGGCAGGAGGGCTGAGGCCGTGCTCGGAGCAGGGCGTTTATCGGCACATCGGCCGTTCCCTTTGGTCAGCGGAGCGCCTCAGTAAGCGCGGTATCCGCTGTTCGGCTGATTGACCTGCAGGCCCTCGAGGCCGTTCAGCAGGTACGGCGTCAGCTCTCCGATCAGCGTATCGTCGTTCTGGCGCCAGTCCAGGTAGGCCGCGTAGCTGTCATAGCTGTCCCAGTTGGATGTCACCCATATGGTGTCAGAGGCTTCGTTGATGAACATTTCCAGTTCCATGCAGCCCGGCCAGGCCCTGGTGGCCGGCAGGCCGTTGTCGCTCTCGAGGAGGGCAATAATCTGATCCAACTGTCCAGGCTGAGCTTTCAGCGACGCGACCACCGGGTTCTTGGGATACACTGCGTTGATCATCCCGCCGGCATCGAAAAAATCACCCTGTTCGACGATTTTCCCTTCGCTGTCGAAGTTGAAGTAATGGTAGGAATTCAAGGACAGTGATTTTCCGGTGCTCGAGTGCTCGCCGGTCCATGTCCCATAGACCCGCACGCTGCCGTCGGGCTGTCCCTCACGGCTTACGCCCGGCAGCCACGATTCCGCCTCGAACGCCAGGTTGTCGAACTGGTCGTGATAGCCCTTGGCCATGACCGCGACTTCTTCGAAGCCGACGGTGCCGGAGCCGTAGAGCGGCGGATACAACACCAGGTCCTCGCTCCACAGGGCGAGTTGCTCATCCAGCGCTTCCTGGGCGTGGAGCTCAAATAATTTCTGTGCCGTTGCCAGGTTCTTCTGATAATCGGCATGCTCGGTGGAGCAAGCGGTCAGCAGAACGAGTATCAGCGCCAATGCCGTCAAGTTTTTCATGAAATTTACCCCTCAAGATTTCCAGATGAACTGAGTATTCCATACTGACACAGCGGGGCGGTCTGCGACAACCCAGTGAACCTGTGCCAGTTGGGGCGGGGGGCGTGGGCAATGGGGCTGGTCAGTTACGTGGTTCGATCCGATCATGGATCGATATCTGACCGATCTGGATTGTGCTCAGCGTAAAGTTTTCATTGGACACTTTACTTGGGAAGGGAGCTTACTTCTGAATGGCCCAAAGCCCATGCGGCCAGCTCTGTGACGCTTTTGAACCGCTCCGTGGCGAGTTCGTCTGGATCGAAATTGACACTCAGCATGTCTTCCAGCAGTCCGACCAGCGCAAGCATTGCAAATGAATCCAGCACGTTG
>Ga0181578_10002534_pt1 | contig 17051 bp, 18 predicted proteins | sample 071ome_21_FD_148659 | JGI IMG/M metagenome (GOLD analysis project Ga0181578, IMG submission 148659) | Coastal salt marsh microbial communities from the Groves Creek Marsh, Skidaway Island, Georgia - 071401CT metaG (spades assembly) | ecosystem: Environmental > Aquatic > Marine > Intertidal zone... | reverse complement strand
CATGCCGACGGTCTCGGAATCCTCGCGCGACAGCTCCTTGACGCCGAGCCCGGCGCCCGCGCCGACCCGCACATGCTGGATGATGCCGTCATTCATCAGCGCCAGCGGTTCGCCGTTATCGGTGCTGAAGAACATGATAAGGCCGCACCAGGTGCCCGGCTCGACGCAGTATTTTTCCTCGGTCCAGTTGCCGTTCTCGTCCTGCGGCCAGGTCATGACGTCGGACTTCATGCGGATCGCGAAGATACCGTCATTGTATCCTTCCATCGTGCCCCAGCGGTAATAGCCATCGTCGACCGTTTTCGACGGCGCATACATATCGCAGCGCGGCCGGTGCGTGGCGGTGCCCTCGACCAGTTGACGAAAAGCGCGTTCGAGACAGCCGATCGCGTCCTCCATGGTGAGGACCTGATCGACCACATCATTGTGAATAAACAGCATTTCCACTCCCTTTCCCGGCACGCAACGCCGGATTGCTAGCCCGTATCGACCCGCCTATCATACAGAATGAGAAGGAGTCGCGAATTCGGGCTCCCCATGTGACGGGTATAGAGAAACGGGAGAACAGGATGGCACCGCATGACGGCCCCGACGGGCATTATCACGAATGGGTCGCGCCCACCGACAAGCTGACGCGCTCGGGTTTCGGCACGTTCAAGGCGCCCAAATCGCCTTACGATCTCTGGATGGATTCCCAGAACATTCCGATCTACCGCTCGATCGGCGTCCGCCGGGTACAGGACCTGCCGCTCCAGAAATGGGAGATGATGGGCGGCAACGCGACCTTCATCCAGCTCTACGGCACCGAAGGCATGTGGGGCTGCCATGTGATCGAGGTTCCCGGCGCCGGCGCGCTCAACCCGATCAAGCACATCTACGAGCAGCAGTATTTCGTCGTCGAAGGACGCGGCTCGACCGAGGTATGGGAAGAAGGCCGCGAGGACAAGGTGCATGTCTTCGAATGGCAGAAGGGCTCGCTCTGGTCGGTGCCGATGAACGCCAAGTACCGGGTGGTCAACGCGTCCTCCAGCCCCGCGCTGCTTCTCGGCGGCAACACCGCGCCGAATGTGTTGAACATCTACGACAATCCGGATTTCGTCTTTAACTGCCCCTACCCGTTCCGCAACCGGTTCGACCCGGACCGCGAGGACTATTACAAGCCGAGCGACGAGATCCTCGCCGACCCGATTCGCGGACTGGCGATGACCCAGACCAACATCGTGCCGGATATCGTCGATTGCGAACTGCCGCTGGATAACCGGCGCTCGCCCGGCTACCGGCGGATCGAGCCGCACATGACCGACAACTCGTTCTATCTGTGGATCGGCCAGCACGAGACGGGACGCTATTCCAAGGGGCACGCGCACGGCTCCGCCGCGGTGCTGATCTGCATCAAGGGCAAGGGCTATACCTATACCTGGCCCGCGAAATACGGCGAGACGCCCTGGAAGGACGGCAATGCCGACGTCGTGCAGCGGCAGGATTACGAACCGGTCGGGCTGGTTTCTGCCGCGCCGATGTCGGGCGACTGGTACCACCAGCATTTCGGCATTAGCGCAGGCCCGCTGCGCCTGACCGCCTGGTTCGGCCCGCACCATCCGGGACGGACGATCAAGCGCCCGGGCGAGGAAGCCAACGATTACGGCGCCATCGACGTGCGCGACGGCGGCACCGCCATCGGCTACGACATGGAGGATCCCTATCTCCGCGAGGAGTACGAAGGCTACCTCGCCGAAGTCGGCGCGAAATCGAAAATGGAACCGGAGCTCTACGAACGTAAGGTCAATTAGTGTCGGACGACGTGCTCAACGACCCCGAATCGAGTACGCGGTTCACCAGCGCCAACCGGCACATCTCCGAAGAGGAAGAGATCGAGCTGACCAGCGTCGGCGTCGATATCGGCTCGTCGACGTCGCATCTCGTCTTCTCGCGGGTCAGGATGGAACGCATCGGCGCGCGCTATTTCGTCGCCCAACGCGAAACCCTGCATGAAGCGCCGATCCAGCTTACCCCCTATGCCGAGGGCGATACGATCGATGCGGAAAAGCTCGGCGCGTTCGTCGAAGAGAGCTACCGCAGCGCCGGCATTGCACGAAGCGAGGTCGACACCGGCGCGCTGATCCTGACGGGTGTCGCGGTTCGGCGGTCCAACGCGCGCGCCATCGGCGACCTGTTTTCGGCGGAGGCCGGAAAGTTCGTCGCGGTCAGCGCAGGCGACGGGCTGGAAGCCACCATGGCGGCGCACGGGTCCGGCGCTGTCATCCGCTCGGCCGACAGCGACGGGCTGACCATCAATATCGATATCGGCGGCGGCACGACCAAGATCGCCCATTGCCGCGGCGGCAAGGTAGAACAGGTGACCGCGGTCGACGCCGGCGCGCGGCTTATCGTGCTCGGCAGCGACGGCTCGGTGACGCGGCTGGAACCGACCGGCAAGGCCCATGCCGACGATGTCGGGATCGCACTCGCGGTCGGCGACACGCCCGACCCGGTAGATCTGTCGACTATCGCCGACCGCATGGCGCAGCGCATCATGGAAGCGGCCGGGCTTGCCCCCTTGTCGGACGTAACCCGCGACATGCTGCTGCTGCCGCCTTTGCCCGACATCGACTCGGTCGATGCGCTGACCTTTTCGGGCGGCGTTTCCGAATATGTCTATGGCAACGAGCCGGCGAAATTCGGCGATCTGGGGCCGGAACTCGCGCAAAAGATCCGCGAGCGCGTCGACAAGGCCGGCATCCCGGTCGAGAAGCCGATCGCCACCATCCGCGCCACCGTGGTCGGCGCTTCGCAATACACGGTGCAGCTCTCGGGGACCACGATCTTCATCGACCCGACGGAGACAGTGCCGCTCAGGAACGTTCCCGTGATCGTACCCGAGCTGGATTTTTCCGGCCTCGATATCGATCCCGACCGGATCGTCGCCGCGATCGACACCGCCCTGACGCGGCTCGATCTCGCAGACGCCGACACGGCCATCGCCATCGGCTTCCGCTGGAAAGGTTCGGCCAGCTTCATGCGGCTCGACCAGTTCGGCAAGGGTGTGACCGCCGGGCTCAAGACGCAGATGGACAAGGGAAGGCCGCTGGTGCTGGTCACCGACGGCGATATCGGTGGGCTGATCGGCATTCACCTGCGCGAGGAAATGAAGATCGCCACGCCGGTTATTTCGATCGACGGCATCGAACTCAAGGAGTTCGACTTCATCGATGTCGGCGAAATCGTCCCGTCTTCCGGCGCGGTGCCGGTGGTGATCAAGTCGCTGGTGTTTCCCGCGTCGGGGTCGTAGGTCAGGCCATCAGCCCGGCTGGCTCTTCGAGACGGCCCCTTGCGGGGTCTCCTAACCCAGCTTCACAGCCGTGCCGTTGGCGCTAACCATCAGCATGTTGCCGTTCTCGCCGCCGATCGCCTCGTAATCGAGGTCGACCCCGATAACCGCATCGGCGCCGAGCCCGGCGGCCTCTTCTTCTATCGCTTCGAGGGCGGCGATCTTGGCGGCGCGGAGCTCTTTCTCATACGAGCCCGACCGACCGCCGACGATATTGCGGATGCCGGCGAACATGTCGCGGAAAATATTGGTGCCCATGACGGCGTCGCCTGAGACGATGCCAAGATAGGCGGTGACGGTGCGGCCTTCGACCGTTTCGGTTGTCGTAATCAGCATGTTCAGCTCACAATATCGGAGGTTTCGGAAAATCCGCCGGTAAAGACCAGCTCGTCCAGCGGCTTGCGGTCGCGGGGCAGCACTTCGCGCGCCGCGTAATCGTCCGGCAGCACATCGGCCTCACCCTGGTAGCCGATGGCGACGCCGGTGCAGATGTCGAAATCTTCCGGTACACCGTACTCCTCCCGCACTTTCTCGGGCAGGATGCCCTGCGCCTGATGCACGACAAGCCCGTGCGACGACGCCTGCGCGGTCAGCTGCGCCATTGCCGCGCCGAGATCGTAATAGCCGTAATCGCTCGGATTGCCGTTCGGCAGGTTTTTGTCGGCGCAGGTGATCATGATGACGGGCGCGGTGATCGCCCAGCTCTGGTTGCGGTCGTTGAAGCAGTCCAGCAGCCGGTCGTATTCGGCCCGGTTGTCCTTGGTCGCGACGATGAAGCGCCACGGCTGCGCGTTGTTGCAGGACGCCGCCCAGCGGGCCGCTTCGAACAGGCTGACCAGAATGTTTTTCGCGGGCACTTGATCGGTAAAGGCGCGCGGGCTCCACCGGTTTCTAATGATATCGATAAGAGGCTGACTGGTCTCAGCCGGCTTTTGCATGGGCATGAGGAACTCCTGATTTCGAATATTCGATCCTGAAAGGAGATTTAGAGAATACATATCTCGCAGACAACCGCTCCGCAGTCCGGGCAGAGGACAAACGGTTTAAATTGCTGTTAGCCATATCGGGCGAAAAAGAAGATTGCATGAAGATTGCATAGAGTTGACACAAACCGGGCTGCGGAATGCAGTCGAGATAACAACAGGACCCCGTACATCATGAAAATTACCGGATCGGTCGCACTTTCCCTTTGCGCCATCGCACTGAACGCCGCCATGCCAGCGCTCGCACAGGACAAGCGTGGGACCCAGCCATGGATTGAGTTCAAGTTGCCGGCGGAATGGCAGAACGACTACGACTACTCCTCCGACGCCCGGGCCAACGAGCGCAATAACATGTCGCTAAAGCTGGAACCGGAGGCCACTCTCAATATCCGGTCCGTCCCCGGCCTGTCGTTTTATGTCCACGGCGTTCTCGAACAGGTTCAGGACGCAGCCGCCCGCGAAGACCGGTATTTCAGGGACGAGGGGTTCTACATCCAGGAACTGCTCGTGTCCTACTCTACCGGGCGCTACGGGTTCGTCGCGGGCAAGACCAATCCGGGATTCGGCATCGCCTGGGATCAAACACCCGGGATTTATGGCAGCGAACTGGCGGAAGATTACGAACTTTCGGAGCGCATTGCGCTTTCGATGAGCGCCGGATTCGATCTGGACGGCTGGGGCCAGCACACGCTGAAAGGCGGCGTGTTCTTTCTCGACACATCGCCGTTGCAGAACACGATCTATTCCCAGACCCGCGGCACGCTAGGCCGGGAGGATGGCGGCGTCGCCAATACCGAGGACTTCTCATCCTACAATATCGTCCTTGAAGGCGGCTTCCCGTCGCTCCCCGGGTTTCTTTACCATCTGGGATTCGTGAACCAGGCCCATGGCGTCGACGGCACGTCGGATGAAACCGGATTTGCTGCAGGCGTCAAGACGAGATTCGACCTCGGCGGTGGCATGTCGCTGACGCCGATGGTCGAGCTGGTACGGTTCGACGATTTTGGCGGGACACGCGGCAAGGACCGCCGTTACTGGACCGGATCTTTACTCGGCGAATGGAACAGCTGGAACCTGGCGCTTGCTCATACGCGCCGTAACGACGACGACCCGACCGACGGGGCAGTGAATGATCACCAGAGTCAGGTCAGAGTGGGCTATACGTTTTCATCTGGCCTGACCGCCGACCTTGGCTGGAAACGCCGGCGCGAAGGCGGCATTCATACTGACACCGTCGGCTTCCTCTTCACTTACGCCTATGAATACAGCCGCTAGCGCCGCCCCCATCGTCGAATGGCGAGCGCTCACAAACATGTGAGAAAAAACACAACGTCTTTAACCGAATGAAAACCGACCGGTGGAACGATGCGACCGTTTCCAACCACAATGAAAAAAACAGCCATGTTCGAAAAACTCTCCACGGTCAAACTGCAGCACAAATTCTTCCTCCTCGGGGGCATTATGGGCCTGCTGCTCATCGTTCTCGTCGGGACCAGCCTCAACGCAAAGCGTCAGCTTTCCAATGCTTTGAGGGACGTTGCCGTAACCGGACAGGCGCTCGCGAATTTTATGGAGGGCGACATGATGCATGACGCCCTGAACGGAGACGTTCTCGCCGCGCTGCTGGTTTCGTCCGGCGAGAAGATATCGGATGCAAAAACAATCCGGACCGAGGTGAAAGAGCATGCCGATTGGTTTCTGAAAACCCTGCAAGAAAATCAGGCTCTCCCGCTCAGTCCAAAGATCCGGCAGGATCTGCAGCGCGTCGAGGGTCCGCTAAAAGCCTATATCGCGAGCGCTGAACAGATCGTGGAAATCGCTTTCCGGAATCGTGAAGCGGCGCTGGCGCGGTTTCCGGATTTCCAGACGGCTTTCAAAAACCTCGAAACGGTGAACGAAACAGTGGGCGACCAGCTGTCGAGCGCCGTTTCGCAAATGAGGAAGGAGGCGAATCAGGCAGAGCTTACTGCTCTCTGGACCATTATCGGGATCGGCGCATTCTCGTTCGTCATATTTGCAGGAACCATGGCGGCCCTGACGAAATCGATCGTTCTTCCTCTCCGCAAGTGCCGTGACGCGCTCGACAGGGTTACAGCAGGAGATCTCGAGGTCGAAGTCCGCCACGAAGCACAAGACGAAATCGGTGCGATCGCCGACTCGGTCGCGGCGTACCACAATATCTCGCTGCGAGTCCGCGAAGAAACTGCCGCGCGTAACGCGGAGAGAAAAGAGGCAGAGCGCCGGCGCCTCGAAGAAGAAACCGAAAAACGCAGACGTGACGAGTTGGAAGCGAGGGACCGCGAAGAGCGCGAGGCCCAGATCCGGCAGCAGGCGGTTGGGGCGGCTGTGGCCGAGTTCGAAAATTCGGTCTCCTCTGTCGTCGACGAACTGATAAAGGGCGCCGCCTCGCTCGAAGCGAACGCCAGGAGCAGTTCGGACGTTTCATCGGACACCATCGAACGCGCGGCCACCGTCCATTCAGTGGCCCAGAACGCTTCGAACAACGTTGCAACAGTCGCGTCCGCATCGGAGGAACTGTCGGCCTCAATCGGCGAGATCAGCCGCCAGATCTCCGAGTCTTCCGCCATTGCACGGCAGGCCGTCGGAGATGCGGAAGAAAGCAATCAGGCGGTTGAAGGTCTGAACCAGGCAGCTCAGAAAATCGGCGATGTCGTATTGCTGATCCAGGACATCGCAGCTCAGACCAACCTGCTCGCGCTTAACGCCAACATCGAAGCGGCGCGCGCCGGCGAAGCCGGAAAAGGCTTTGCCGTGGTCGCCAGCGAGGTCAAGACGCTCGCCAACCAGACCAGCAAGGCGACGGAAGAAATTGCGACGCAGGTTCAGAACGTGCAGGCAACGACGGACGATACCGTCAACAAGATTGCCCGCATCACTGAATCGATCACCGAAATCAATGAGAAAGTAAACACGGTCGCCGCCGCCGTCGACGAGCAAAGCGCCGCGACGGCCGAAATATCGCAAAATGTGCAGCGGGCGGCCCAGGGAACCGATGAAGTCTCGAACAATATCTCCAACGTCGGTCAGTCGGCGAAGGAATCCGGCGAGATGGCAGCAGAGGTTCTGCACGCTTCCCAGGATCTGGCGAAGATCGCGGAACGGCTGAAAACAGAAGTGAGCGCCTTTATCGCAAAAGTACAGGCCGCGTGACGGCAAGAGGTCCGGGCCCTCTGGGTCCGGAGCTGATCCTTATCACTCCGGCCTTTCTGTCTCCGTCGAAGGCGCGGATGGAGGCGCAGAACCCGTATCACTCGATGTTTCCTCTCTTGGCGAAGGCGGCTGAACCTCTTCCCGTCGGTCCGGTGCGGAAAGCCGTGACAGATCGATCGCCGTCGCCTGCAAACGCCTGAGAGCATCCCCGGTCAGGTCGAACCCAGCGTTGTCGACCGACCGTTCAGCGATGACACGCGACAGATCGACCACGACGGCCGGGGCGAATTCACGGTTAGCCACATTGGCCGCATTGCGGGAAATCGACTGACCGTTCGCGCGTGCAAACGACAGCGCGTCCCCGGCCGCCTGCACTGCCGACCTGATACCGGCGAGAGCCAACTGCGCCGCTTCGATATCGTCTCGCGCAGAATCGGCGTTTGCCGAACTCCTGATGTCGGCGGCGGCAAGATCGCTGTCGAGACCCTCGACTGAAGCGGCGCCGATGGATACGGACACAGAATCGGCATCTTCAACTCCGGTACCAACCCGGAAATCGACCTCCATTGGACCGCCGGCGCCATCGCCCTGCAGAACGGCCTGACCGTTGAATTCCGCCTGTGTAGCGATGGTATCGATTTCGGCCTTGGCAACCTGGAACGAAATATCGAGCCGGGCGAGATCCCGATCGGAAAGGCCTTCTTCCCCCGCCTGGGCGGCAAGTGCATCGAGAGCGGACAGGCGTTCCTCAATCTGAGCGAGCGCGGCATCGGTTGTCTGAAGCTGCGCGATCCCCTCGGTCGCATTGCTTGCCGCTGAGGCATGGGCCCGGGCTTCGCCGGCGAAGGTGCCCGCAAGCGCGATATTCAGGCGGTCTGCGGAGATACTGATCCCCGTAACCGACAGGTTTCGAACTCTGCCGGGCGCAGCCTTACCCATGGCGGCGGCAAGACGCGCCGCGTCCGCCACTCGTTCTTCGGCGGCGGGGAGCGATCCCCCCGGACGGATCGACATTTCTGTCATCGGACCTCCGCTCTACATGAGCCAGGAATATTTTCCCGGACCAATAACAACAGGTGAAATAAAATGCTGTTTTTATTTATAATTATTAAACCGGTAATTTTTATTACTTTAATTTTTACGAATATTTATTTTCATTTATCAAAAAATTCCCGAAATTTGTATCTATCCAGACCGGAGTTCCTTACCGGATGGACCGGCAAGGCGGAACGGAGATAGACTTCCGGAAAAATCGGGAAACATCTATGCAACGCGACAGCAACGTCACGCTGGCTGACCCCGCCCTGCCGCCGGACATTCTGGCGGAAATGGAACGGCTGAACGAGGAGGCTGCTCCGCTCAATATCTGGCTTCGGACACGCGCCAACGCGCCACAGCGCAGCCCATGGTCGCACGGTGCGGACGAGGCTCCGCATGCGGCGCCGGCTGGCGCCGGTACGGTGCGTCCTCCCCCGCCGGTCCTCAAACCCGTCCCCTGCCTGTGGCGCTGGGAGAAAATCGAACCCTACCTGCACCGCATCGCGGAGATCGCGCCGCTCGAATTTACTGACCGGCAGCAGTTCCTCCTGCTCAACCCCGGCCTCGGCGGCGCACTCCGGGTGACCAATACGATCCGCGTGGCGGTGTCGATCTACAAAGCGGGCGACGTTGCCGAAACCCACATGCACAGCCCCAATGCCAGCCGTACAATCCTGTCGACGGAAGGCGGCTATACGACGGTGGAGGGCGAACGGCTCAGGGCGGCGCGGGGCGATCTGATCCTAACGCCGAACGGCACGTGGCACGGGCACGGCAACGACAGCAAAGAGCCTGTGATCTGGATGGATGTGCTCGACTGGCCGTTGATCGAACATCTTGACGGCATCTGGATCGACACGGACGACCCGGCCCCATCTCGCAACGCAGCGTCGCCGACCGAAGGATGGTCGGAACGGCATTACAGCGGCGGGGGCATGACGCCGCGCCTGACGTCGCATAATCGCGGCACAGGCGCAGGCTCGTCGCCCCTGCATCGCTATGCCGGTTCCGATATCCGCGCGCGACTCGAAGGGCTGGCGGCCGAGGAAGGCGACCCGTACGAAGGCATCCTGATCGATTTTCGCAACCCGCTGACGGGCGACCCGGTCTTCACGACGCTGGGATACTCCGCGCAGCTATTGCGCCCGGACGAGGCGACCCTGCCCAAGCGCGAAACATCGAGCACTCTCTATTGCTGCCTCGCCGGCGAAGGCGCGACGGAGATCGCCGGCAAGCGCTACGAGTGGCGGGAAAACGACATTCTTGTCGCACCCGGCAATCTGTGGCGGCGGCACATCAACACAAACGCGGATGCGCCCGCGATCCTGTACGGCGTATCGGACGCCCCGCTGTACGAGAAGCTTGGGCATTTCCGCGCGCAGGGCCGGACCCAGGCAGGGGACGTCGTCGAACTGAACCGGTAAAAAAAGGGGCCGATCGGCGACCGGCCCCTATCCGAAAGACGAAATACGCTCCGTCCCGGCACCTGGCTCAGTACATGGTCAGAACGACCTTCCTCACCATAGCCTTCTGCTCGGCAGTCACCGAGGAAAGCGCACGCGTGATGTTCTTCTCCGTCTGCTGCCACGGAATATAGTTGATGTAGCGGCGCTTCTTGTCGCCCTCCGCTACGACCGCGGGATCCGACAGGATCTTGTGCGCGGCGGCGCGAAGCGCGTCGACCTGCGCCTTCGGCGTGCTCGGCGGTGCGACCAGCACCCGGCCAAGGCTCTCGACTGTGGTTCGATAGTCAATCCACCATTTCTGATCGTCGGTCAGGTCGGGAAGCTGTTCGAACACCGTCGGAAGATCGGGAAAGAGTTTCGACCGCTTCCGATTCCAGTTGGCGATCGCCTTGGCGTTCTTGCTCTTCACGTAGTTGAGAGCCGACGTCTCGGAGACATACAAGCCATCGATCTCGCCCTGAGCCAGCGCCAGCGCGGATGCCCGGCTGCCCTTGTAGCCGGTAATGACCTTGCAGTTCAGCTTGAGCGTATAACAGGACATCGCGGCGCCGTCAGACGTTCCCGAGACCTTGCCGGAACCGCCCCAGGTGAGACGCTTGCCCGCTTTTATGACATCGGCCAGCGTATTGTACGGCGTCTTGGGCGCCATCAGGAAAATCCATTGCGGATTGTCGACCGTGCCGAGCACCTTGAACTTTGTCAGGTCGTAGCGCGCTCCCTTGACTTCAAGCAGCTGCTGAAGGCTCGCACCCGTGCCGTTAACGATGGTCATCTGAAGACCATTCGCCGGCGCAACGTTAAACCGGTTGAGCGCGACCATGCCGCCGGCGCCAGGCTGGTTCTCAACGACCAGAGACGCCCCGAGTTCCTTCTGGAAATGCGGCGCCAGCATGCGCGAATAGGCGTCATACCCGCCGCCTGCGCCAAACCCGACGATGAAGCGCATCGTCTTTCCCTGGTAATAGGAATCCATCGCCTGCGCGCCGCCTGCAACAGCGGAGAGCGCGAGAGCTAAACCGCCAGCGGCGGCGATTGTCTTCGTAAAGTTCATCTGTATCTCCCAGATATTGTTCGTCCCGAACGGGCACGGCCGGGATGCTATTCCAGATCGCACCGCCATTCCATAAAAACGCGAGAGGTCAGGGCTCCTGGTAGATCAGGGCTTCCGGCATCGAGCCACCGGCGTGAAATCCGCCTTCGACGATCAATGCCGAGGCCAGATCGATCCGGAGTATCTCGCCGTTCCCAAGCGCCACCAGAATCGTATTGCCGTCCCGGTGTGCGAGCGCGTGAAACGGCTCGGCCGGGACGTCGACCACTGCCCTGTCTGTCAGATCCGCGGCGCTCAGGATTTCGACGAATCCCTTGTCGTTGGGTTCGTCGTAGGTGGTGACGATGACATATCTCCCATCCGCCGAGTTGAACGGCCAGCCGGGAACGCCGGCCAGCGGCACGGTTTCGGTCAATGTTCGCGATGCGCAGTCGATGACATGGAGCAGCGGCCGGCTAAAGTCTCCGACATAGAGCTTCGATCCGTCGGGCGACACGCGGATCGCCTGCGCCCCGACCGGCAGGGGGATGCGCGCGGTGATTTCCTTCGACGCGACATCGACCTCTGTGATAACGGGGTATTCCTTGGCGGCGAAGTAGATGCGCTCTCCGTCGGAAGACAGGGCCGAGAAATGACCCGGCGTCTCCAGCCAGATCGTCCGTTCGATCTCCCAGCTGTCGGGATCGATCACCAGCACGCAACGATTGGGATCGACCGTCACCCAGATCTTGCCGTCCCGGTCGGTCACAAGCGCATGCGGCCCGCAATAAAGGCCCAGATCGATATGGCCTTCCAGCTTCATCGCCGTAAGATCGACCACCGCGATCCGGTTGTCGGGCACGTTGTTGGGCCCGTAATCGGCGCTGCCATAGAGCGATACGAAGGCCCGCTTCCGGTCCGCCGACAGCGTAACCTCATGCGGTTTCTTCGTGCCCGGCTCGCCTACCGTCACCGTGGCGAAAATGTCTCCGGATTCGGCGTCCAGCGCCGTCAGGCTGGCGTTTTCCTTAACGGTGGCGAGGACGATGTCCATACATCAGGCCTTACCCAGAAGAGTCTGCCGGAACCGGTGCTTGAGCGCCGGCCCGTCACGTAACGGGAGCGTCATGGGCTGAGGCGCATCCGTCACCTTCACGTCGAGAAAGACCGGACCCGGCGTTTCGTAAAGATGGGTCATCGCGGCTTCGAGTTCCGCCATCGTCCAGACCGTATCGGTCTCAATAAATCCGGCGCCCGCCGCCATCGCCGCCAGGTCGACGCCGAACTGCGTATGAGTTTCCTGCATCCCCGTCTCGCCGTAGCGCTGGTTGTCAATGACGCAGATGGCGAGGTTTGCCGGGCGCTGCGCCGCAACAGTCGCAAGCGAGCCTATTCCCATAAGCATCTCCCCATCGCCGGTGATCACCAGCACGCGGCGCTTTTTCTGCGCCAGCGCAAGGCCGAGCCCGCACACCGATGCGCCGCCCATGCCGCCCCACAGATAGAAGCTGTTGGGGTGATCGCCGGCGGCCGCCGCATCCCAGGTCGGCGCACCGAGACCGGTTACCAGCAGAGTATCGCCGCGATCCTGCAGGATGCGCGACACGACCTCGCGGCGATCGAGCGTTATGTTCCGGTTCGTTCCCCGGATTGAACTACTGGAAGCCATTACTTCGTCCAGTCCTTGAAACCGATCACGCGTTGCCCGATCAGCACGGCGACCATGCGCCCGCCCTCGAACGCCATCGCCGCGGCAGACCGCACCGATTCGGCCACACGGTCGGGATCGTCGGCGCGATGCAGGATGACGCCGGCGGCTTCGAGCACGGTCTCCGTCGCCTGCCCCATCGGCATCTGCCACGGGTTGAACTCGCCCCACTCGCCCCGCATCGTTACAAGAATCAGCAGCGGGAAACGGCATTCCCGGGCGACGCCCAGCATGTTGACGATGTTGCCGACGCCGGAAGACTGCATCAGCAGCACCCCCGGTTCGCCTCCCAGCCACGCGCCGGCCAGCAGAGCCACACCTTCCTCTTCCGTTGTCAGCGGAACGGCGGTCATCGACCGGTCTGCACGGCAGGCTTTGATCAGATTCGTGTGCCCGGCGTCGGGAACGTAAGCGACCTGTTTCACGCCCTCCCCCTTGAGGATGGCAAAGACGTCCTTCGACCAGTCGACCGGCTTACGCGCCATGACCGCAACCTTCAGAAAAGCCCACCTTCCCTGTCCCCTCCCCCCAATGGGCGGAGGGGAACGCAACTGCACTTTCTGCGTTTACTCCTTCTCCGCTCCATTGGGAGGGAGAGGGTTGGGGAGAGGTGGGGGTATACATCTTTGACGGACCGGTCATGAGTCTTCCGCTACGGCCGCGCGGAAGCGGCGGGCGAGCAGCGTCCCGTCCTTGGGCGCGTCGCCGCGCGGACCGGATTTTGTGGAAACCTTGACCACGGCCAGATAAGGACCGTCGCCCGCATAGATCGTCTCTATCATGCCATCCAGTTCACTGGCCTGCTCGATCTGCTGGGCGCGCGGGAACCCCGACGCTTTCGCGATTCCGACCAGGTCGACGCCGCGCGCGGTATGGGTCTGCTGGTTGCCGGTCGCGCCGTAGGCCTGGTTGTCGATCACGACGATCGACAGGTTCTTTGGCCTCTCAACGCCGATAGTGGCGAGGCTGCCGATACCGGCAAGCAGTTCGCCATCGCCGGTAATGACGATCACGCGCCGCTTCGGCTGGGCCAGCGCGACACCGAACGCGACCATCGACGCGCCACCCATGATGCCCGACAGGTACATGTTCCTGTCGTCGTCACCCGCTGCGAATACGTCATGGATCGCGTTGCCGATGCCGGTCACCACGGCGGCGTCACCGCGATTGGCAAGAATCTTCTTCACCACCGAACGCCGCTGCAGCGCTGCTGTTTTATTCTTCGCCGCCATCAGCCACGCCCTCCGCTCTGACTGATCCGCTGGCCGACAATGACCGCGACCGCCCGCATTCCGTCGAAGGCAAGCTTTGCCGCCGCCTCGACCGTTTCGGGCACGCGTTCGGCTTCATCGACATGGTGGACGATCACGCCCGCGTTCTCGAGCGCGCCGACCGTCGCCTGCCCCATGGGAATCTGCCACGGGTAAGTCTCGCCCCATTCGCCCCTCATCGAGACCATCGAGAACATCGGAATGCGGCATTCCTCCATCATCGACAGCATATTGATGCAGTTGCCGACTCCGCCGGACTGGGTCAGGAAAGCCGCGCGTTGCCCCCCGAGCCACGCGCCGGCAACCTGAGCGACACCCTCTTCCTCGGTCGTCAGAACAACCGACCGCATGGTCGTGTCTCCGTTGCAGAGATCTATCAGTTTCGCCAGACCTCCGTCCGGTACATATGCCACCTGTTTGATGCCGATCCTGCGGAATATCTTGTGCACGTCCTGGGACCAGTGCCAGGCGGCAGCTTTTTTAGCCATAAATCGCTCCTCAGCCTTAAGTCAGCTCGTCGAACCAGGATACACGCCGGCGCGCGGACAGCACCGCCGCTTCGCGGTCCTCGAACGTCTCCTCGCCGAAATTTCCTATGGCGAACCACCGTCCACCACCTTCCGGATCGCGCCGAAAGCTCTCGAAACCGAACGACCCGTCTTCGCGTCGGAAAACATCGACGCAGCGATCATGATCGAAATTCTCGAAGGAATGGAGGACGGTTCGGGACATGCGGCTCTACGGCGAGTACAGTCGGGACTCTGGAACATCGCGTGCGCCGTTTCAAGCGCACCGCCGAAAAATTGCAACAGATAAGCATGCGACGGATTCGGGGAGGCTGGTCCGTGGAACGGTCATAACAAGGTTAGGCGGGCCGCCCGCATTCCCGAAACGGGCTGCGCCTTACAAATGTCGGGTTTCATTGAGAAAAGAGCGACGGTTATGACAAAGACGATCATCAGACTTCTAATCGCGGGCGGGCTCGCCGCCAGCATTTCGGGCGGCGCCCTGGCGCAGGGTATGCCGAACGCTCAGAACATGCCGCATGCGCAAGGCCAGGGCATGCCCCATGGCGGCGCCATGATGCAGAACGAGGACCGGTCCCCCCGCATGTCTCGGCGGGCCGAACGGTTTACCCGGCTGTATGACCTGAACGGCGACGGCAAGGTAACGGTCGATGAAATAAACGGCGACCAGGCGCGGATGTTCGGCGCGATGGACCTCGACGGCGACAAGGCGTTGTCGATTGAGGAGATGCGCCGCCGCGGCCGGTCGCTCCAGCTCTGGCGGACGGTGTCGATGTTCGACCTGCTGGATGTCAACGGCGACGGCAGGATCTCGGTCGATGAAATCCAGGGCCCGACCAGGCGCTGGTTTGCGCGCCATGACGCCAACAAGGACGGCATTCTCAGCGCGGACGAACTGCCGAGCCGGCGCGGACGGGGCGGGCGTGGCCGAGAACGCGGACACCGCTAGAAGCATGGAGCGCGCATCCCGCAGAACGCCGGGTCCGGCGCGTCGCCCGCCCCCCCTTCCGGGCGATGACAACCGGACGCAGGCGGCGGCGATCGGGGCGTCAAACGACGACGCCCTGATTGCCCGCACCGCGCAGGGTGACCGCGCAGCCTGGGGGGCGCTGGTCGACCGTCATCTCGGCGCTGTCGTCCGCTATGCTGGCTACGTGCTGCGGGACGAGGCGATGGGAGAAGACATAGCGCAGGACAGTTTCGTCCGGCTCGCCGCCAAGGCCGAAAGCTGGATCGAAGGCGGGCCGGGCGTCCGAAGCTGGCTGTTTCGGGTGGCGCGCAATCTCTGCATCGACCACTTGCGGACGCGGCGGACGACACCGATCGAATACGCCGACACGCTGCCCGACCCGCGCGACGCAGGCGTTCTGGACCGCGAGCTCGATCTGAAACAAACGGTCACAGCGGCTCTCGACGGGCTGCCGGAGCGGCAGCGCACCGCAATCCATCTGGTCCATTTCGAGGGGCTGTCGGGCGAGGAAGCCGGCGCTGCGCTCGAGATCTCGGTCGAGGCTCTGGAATCGCTTCTGGCCCGCGCCCGGCGCACGCTGCGGCGCGATCTCGCAGGACTGGCCCCCGATCTTCTGGGAGAACACTGACATGACAGGCGACAGCAGAATGACCGAAGAGCGTTTCTCGGCGCTAGTCGATGCCTACGGAGCAAACCCCGACCGCTGGCCCGATGAAGAACGCACGGCCGCCATCGCCTTCCGCGACGGATCATTGGCGGCGCAGGCTGCGGCGGAACGCGCCGGGGCGCTGGACGGGCTGCTCGATGCAGCCCGGCCGAACGGTGATGTTTCGGACGATCTGCGCGACAGGATCGCCAGGCTGGCGCCCGCTCGAACGGCCGCGCCGTCGATTCCGCTGTGGCAGGCCGCCCGGAAGGTCGGCGCGAGCTGGCAGCGAATCGCAGCGACTGCGCTGGTTGGCATCGCCGTCGGCATCCTGTTCGCCGAACTGGCGCTGTCGCCGGGCGATGACAGCGCGTTGCTCGCCTCGGCTATCCCCGAACCGGGCATGCTCACCGCCGAGCTCGAAGCGCCGCTCGCGGGTGGGACTCTTCTGGCGGAAATCGCGCTGGCGCCCGACCTCTCCGCGGTGAGCTTCACCGGAATCGAGGGCACGCCGGCTCAACAGCGTTCCGAACCCTCCGCCGTCACGCAGCTGCTTGATGACGGCATCGGTTCCGTAGCGGATCTGCCGCTGCTTTAAGGCCACTGGCACTGAAGTTTTGGGGTCCCCCCTCCCGACCTCCCCCCGCAAGCGGGGGGAGGAGTTTACTTCGTCAATGACAAACACATACCGAATTCGCTCCCCCGCCCGGATCTTAAGAAATCGGGGGAGGGTCAGGGAGGGGGGCTACCTTAATCGAAGTGTGGAAATCCGCCTTCTAGAACCAGGCCCGCTGGCCGTGGATATAGACGCGGTGGAATTTCTCGGACGGGGTGATCAGGTAGATCACGCTTTCCGCCAGGGCGATGATGCCGATGGCGATCGTGGGAATAAAAACCAGCAGCATCCCGACCA